>JAEEGL011144276.1_pt1 | contig 11548 bp, 10 predicted proteins | sample 9134231 | NCBI WGS metagenome assembly JAEEGL01 (sample SAMN16246548, study PRJNA631951) | gut metagenome | biome: gut microbiome; feature: rumen; material: fiber-attached | host: Bos | place: Iran: Karaj | collected 2018-10 | reverse complement strand
TCAGCTGCTGCAACTGGCTACTGAGTACGACTGCAACATCACGGTGGTCATCCACCTGAACCGCTCAGGCGACAAGCGTAACTTGCGTGGCTGGCTGGGTACGGAGATTGTGCACAAGGCCTTCGATGTCTTCAACTGTGCTCAGATAGAGGATACGAATGTCTTGATGGTGCAGCAGACGATGACGCGAAAGCGTAAGATGGGTGAGGAACTGTACTATGTCATCGACGACAGCGGTCTGCCTCAGCAGACGGAGAAGCCTCAGGGCCGCTATCGCGATACGGACGGCAAGTTCAAGTCCTCGAAATCGGATGTCACCAAGATGAAGAGTGAGGCAGTAGAAAGCTTCAACCAGAAATACATCCTGCGCCAGAGCGACGGCAGCAATTCGTGGGACTGGGACCTACAGACGCTCTTTAACGATGCGATGGCTGGCTGTGCCATGACTGGTCTGGATATGCTGAAGGCTAATGCCATGAAGATGGCGCACATCCAGTATCCCCAGTATTACGAGAAACTGTTCCAGCGGGCCATAGACACCCGAGTGATTCAGACAACCATCGACCGCCATGGTCGTGTGGTGGTTATCCGTGCTTATTCGTAACCCCTCTTACCATACCTACCCCTCTCGTAAGAGAGAGGGGGTAGGGTATGTAGAGAGGGTGTAGAATAGCACAGTCAACCAAAATCCCACACACTTATGAAGCTCAACGAGATCCTATCACCATCTATCCGGCAAGTGCTGCAGCCCAGGAGACAGGAGCCGCCGATGTGGCAGCAGCGACAGTCTGCTGATAGCGACTTCTGCAGGGCAGTGGTCATGCAGGGCTACATGACCGAAGAGCAGATGCAGGAGGCTGTCTGCCGCTACCACCTGGGCTGCTCACGCGACGGTGGCGTCATCTTCTGGCAGATCGACACGCTGGGGCAGATATGCGACGGCAAGATCATGTACTACCGCCCCGACTGTCACCGCGACCATGGGCGCCACCCGCAATGGGTCTCCAACCTGCTGAAGCGCCACTACCTGAAGGATGACCCGCAGCTGGCCAGCGAGATCGTCACCCACCACTGCCTGTTCGGTACGCATCTTTTGATGTCAGATGTCAGATGTCAGATGGCTGATGTTTTTTCTCAGACATCATCCTTCAGACTTCATACATCAGATGTCGCTGTGGTTGAGGCGGAGAAAACGGCGGTAATTCTGTCGGCCCGCTATCCTGACTATCTGTGGTTGGCGGCAGGCGGCCTCTTCGAACTGACCGCCGAAAAGCTCTTTCCCTTGCGCCACCACCGCATCGTGCTCTTCCCCGATACCGACCCCGACCAGACGGCCTACACCCGCTGGTACACCGTCGCCCAGGAGGCTCACCACCAGTACGGTCTCGACATCCACGTCAGCTCACTGCTCGAGCGCCGTGCCACTGCAGAGCAGAAACGGGCGAAGATAGACCTCGTCGACTTCCTTTTCTAAACAACAGACACAACACCAACCAACACAACAACGCTTATGAATAAACAAAACGACATTCAGTTATCGCCTCACTTGACTTCGTCGAGTGAGGCTGCGCTCAGCCATTCAAGCAAGCTTGATGGCCTTCTCTTATCGCCTCACTTTAGGCTCAGCGAGTTTACCAGAAGTATCACTGCCGAGAGGCTCGGCATCAGCAACGAACCGGACTACGAACAGGTGCTGGCCATGAAGCAGCTGTGCCGCTGCGTGCTGGAGCCACTGCGCCAGCACTACGGCCAGCCTATCCGCATCACCAGCGGCTTCCGCTGTGAGGCACTCAACGAGGCCGTGGGTGGCGTAGGCCGCTCGCAACACATGCTGGGCGAGGCTGCCGACCTCTCGGTGCCTTCGGAAGAGGTGGCCCGCCAGTGGTTCCAGTGGATTGTCAGCCATACCGACTTCGACCAGCTGCTCTTCGAGCACAGCCGTCGCCTCAGAAACCGCTGGCTGCACGTCAGCTGCTGCAGCGATATCTCACGCAACCGCCATCAGTCGTTCTTCAACTACCAGGCACGCTGATGAAGGCCATGACGAAATCGGAGCTGGCAGCCACAGCCGACGTCACGGTGAAGACCCTGATGAACTGGTGCCGTCCCTTTCACGACGAACTGATGTGCATGGGGCTGAAACCGACAGCCAAGAAGATGCCGCCTCACGTCGTGGCGTTTCTGGCAGAAAAACTTTGTCTTGACGTCTGAGGAAACGGAAGGAAACGGAAAATGGCCTTGCCTGAAGTGCTACCTTTGCATTGTCAGAAGAAATCCGGGATTTAAAGGCCACAAGTCCTAGATTTACCGACGACAAATCCTAGATTTACAAACCACTTAAAAACCAATCAAAAAACGATGGCAACAAACACAATGGTGATGAGCTACGTGCTCAGAAAATTCAAGAACGACCGTTCATCGGTCAACAACCGCTGGTTCGCCTATGTCAACCGTCAGGGCACACTCACTACACGAGGCCTCGCCCAGCACATGATCGAACACGGACTGGTAGGCAACCGCTCGGAGGTGGAGTCGATCCTGACCAAACTGTCGGAGTGTATCCCCGAACTGGTGGCTCAGGGCTATGGCGTGAAGCTCGACGGCATCGGCATCTTCTATCCCGTCATCGCCAACATGAAGGGTGGTGCCCAGAGTGTCGAGACTTTCAACGTCACACAGCATGTGAAGGGTGTGCGCTTCAAGTTCCGTCCGGACTCCACAGACCTGGACGACCTGACCACCAAAGCCTTCGGCAAGAAGGTGACGCTGGGCAACGGCTACTACAAGGAACAGAAGGGTGCCAAGGCTCCGCTGATCCCGCTGGGGGCTAGCAGCAGTAGCAACCCCTCTAACCCCTCTCCTGACTCCCCCGGGGGGGAGAGTAACAATACCGGTGGTGACTACAACGAAGGCGATTAACAGCCTACCCCCTGCCCCCTCCCTGAAAGGAGGGGGTGTTTCGAAAAACATTACTAACTAAACAAAAACTAGACGAAGATGAAGAGAGATACTTGGAAATCGATTCTGCAGATCGCAATTAGCATTCTGACAGCACTGGCCACCACACTGGGTGTAACCTCGTGCATGGGGCTCTGATCTCGACAAAAATCGCCCATTTCATCGGGAAAAATCCGATTGCGGAGCATTTTGCCTCCGTGTCGGCCCCGAAGTGGGCGGTTTTTGTATTTTATGCTTTGAAACGTTGGATTTTGATGTCAATCGGTGATGATTTTACTCATTTTAACGGTTGCGACTTTCAAAATCTGCAATTTTCTTTCAAAATCAGCAAAAATTGTAAGTAAATGGCATTTTTGTTTTGTAGTTCAGTTTTTTTTTTCTATCTTTGCAATCGAAGAATATATATTCTTTGCCTAGAAATCTAAACGCTGTTGTGGCGTAAACCTGAAATTGGGAAAATAGAATAAATGTGATATAGATAATTTTTAACTTAAACAATCAAATAGTAATGACTATGAAGAAAATGACAAAGCAGCTTTTCGTCGCTGCAATGGCTATCGCAGCCTTTACCGCTTGCTCAGACAACAATCTTGCTGAGGTAGAGCCCGGTTTGAACCCTGAATTGACTGAGCTGTCAATGAACTCCTTTGAGCTGACCAATGCTCAAGGCCAGCCTGTTACAAGCGTGTCAGGTGACTTTGGTACCTACTATCTGAACATCAAGACCGATGGAATGTGGTATATTGAGACCAGCGACTACCATGAGTTCTCACCAACCCGCCAGTATGGTCGCGGCAATGCATGCGTTCCCATGATGATCGGTACCAACTGGGCAGACTCTCGTGAGCTGTCTTACCAGGTACACTTCCTCGACGAGGAGGGCACAAGAGGTACAGCCCGTCGTGCTGGTGAAGAGGCTCAGACGGTGACCCAGGTTTCAAGCACTGACCTGAATGCCTTCAAGACCATGGTGAACTCGAACATCTATGTCGGCTATGGCTATAATCCTACTAAGGGTGGTCAGAATCCAGCCCTTTGGACGGGTATCGAAATCTTCAAGATGGATGAGCTCAACAGTACTGATAATGTGAAGAGCAGTATTGCCTCACAGACCGATGAGACGTATATTTATTCTCACAGTGAGGAGGCTCTGGACAAGGTTATTGGTGTGAGTATCAGTCCTGCCGGAAACTTCGGTGCCGTGAAGTTCGACACTGCTGGTGTGACAGTGAATACAATGGATATCAATCACACTGGCAAGACTGCCATGCAAAAGAGATTGACCCGTTCGATATACAGTCGTGAGATCAAATTTGCCGAACTGACAACTGACAATAATACAGCTTTTACCGATGCTAATTTCACCAATGGTTTCAAACGTTACAAGAGCGAGTTTATCGCCAACCTCAAGGCTGCTGGTAATGATGCCAAAGCTAAGAGAGCTGCAGCTGATGAGTTCTTCAGCATTGTAGGTACACATGTGGTTGTCAAAGCCCTGTTAGGTCAGGAGCTCAACTATCGACTCGTTGTTGACTCGTCAATGACTAAGAAGAGCACAGAAGTGAAGGTGGCCCTCGACTTCAAGTGGCAGCAGCAGATTAAGGACACCACAAAGGCAGACTCTGCTACCAAGGCACGCATGAAGCAATTGGAGGAAGAGTGGAAAAAGGATTCTACCAAGCGTAAGAGCTTCGCCCTCAATACAGGTGTCGAGGTGACCGATGCTGCATACAAGGCAGCTTGCTCTACCAATGCAAAGGTCAAGGCTCGTGGTGGTGATGTCGAGCTGATTAGCATTCTGGCTACCGGTGGCTCGCTGGTTAATGAAGATGTGAAAAAGTGGATGTTGACCACTGCTCCTGAAAAGGCTGCTATGGTAGGTGTAGAGACGAAGCCTATTTACATACTCTTTAAAGGCACATCAGAAGACGAACAGGCTGCCTATACCTATCTCAAGGATCTGATCGATACCTATCTCCAGGTTGACACGAGTATGTATGGGACTTTAGATAAAAACGCTCATTAAGAACCTTTGACAAGATGAACAGGAACATTACTTACTCGGTATTGGTGCTTGTTGCCGCTTTCGTGGCAGCATGCTCCAGTAGTGAGGACATGATAGGCAATGAGGGGACTGGCAACGAGAGCAATGCTCCGTTTGCTATCCTCGGAGCCTCAGGGCAAGGCGTCATGAATACGGGCGCCTCCTATGGGGAGTACACTGCCTTCATCAACGTGCCGGGCAAGTGGTCTGTAGCAACTTCGAAAGGTTTGGCAAATGTCTATCCGTCAGTTGGCGAGGGTCCTACCACGGTTGTCGTTCAAGTTGGTGAGAACTGGGGAGCAACGCGCGAGAATGTGCTGACACTCAAGACCGAAGAGGTCGGCACAAGAGGAAATGGTGATCAAACATATAATGTGGCTATCCTCCAGTCGAGCAATCCCGAGATGGATTCTGTCTCGACGGTGTTCTCTGCCAACAAGGGTGCCGGCTATAGCTATATGCCTGGCGGCGAATATTGCGATGGCGCTCTGATTCAGTTGTTCAACCTGGTCACGCTCGATAGCATCCAGCGTGCTACAGGTGTCCGACTGATATCCGATGTCATTTATCCGCAGACCTCTCAGGAATACGTCACTGCAGACAGTGAGGAGGGTATCACCAAAGCTGTTACTGTCAACGTCTCGGCCGGTATGGACTTCAGTTCGGTGAAGAGCAAGGATCAGGAAAGTAGCGGCAGCGGCAGTATTGGTGTCGGTGTGGGCACATCCAGTGAGAAGAAGTCTAAGAACAAGTATGCCCTCAAACGACAGAAGAACACTCAGTTCACCCGTGAGATTCAGTATATGAACGTCATGGACTTGGTGGATAAAGCCACCACGCGTGAAGAGAAGATGAAACTGCTGTCGCCGGGATTCTACTCCGTTCAGGAGACGTTTGCCAAAGACATTGCTGCAGCGAAGGGTAATACGGTCAGACAGTATTCCATCTGCAGGAAGTTCTTGGATGAGTTCGGCCCTTGTTTCATCAGCAAGTCGGTGATGGGTACTACCCTCGACTATCAGATTAGCGTTGACAGCACGTTGCTCAGCGACTCCCTCGGTATCTCGCTCGCCCTCGAAGCCAGCTTCCAGAGCAAGGTCAATAACAAGTCATCAGGTGGTGAGGCAACATTCCACTTCGGTTATTCTGATGCCTCCAAGGAGCTGATGTCAAAGACGCAGGCCACTGTAAAGGTACGTGGCGGCGATGTGAGCAAGGTATGTATCCTTGTCACTGGTGGTACGTTGGATGACTATGATGTCACTGCCTGGCAGAACAGTTGCCGTCCTACCCGTGCCGTCATGGTTGACATGTCGCTAGTCCCCATCTATGTGCTTATCGTCGATGCGGAAGCCCGCGCAGTGTTGACGAACTACTTTAGAGAGAAATTGAAATAGTAATGACGTCTATACGTGAATGATCAAAATGTATAAGATGAACCGTTTATATTGTTTCCTCCTTCTTGTAGGAGCGCTCGGAATGGCCTCTTGTAGCAGTGATGACCCACTGTCACAGGACGAGTATGTGGCTCTCTACGGTAAAGGAGCCAATGGCGTCAATGGACAGAGGACGAAAGAGGGATATGTGTCGCGGCTTCTGGCACCTCCGGGCTTCGAACGTGGAGCCGGCTATTGCTATGCCACAGGTGCCGACTATCTGGAAGGCGTGACATTCAATATCTTCAACCTCAACTATCTGGACTCCATCCAGTATGTCAAGGGTATGAACTTTGTCTGCGATGATTATACGCCGTATAGCGAAGAGCAGGTCATCACCGGCGAGACGCGCAGTGCCGTGTCCAAGCAGCTGGCACTGTCGGCAAGCGTTGGTGCCAACTTCATCGTGGCCGACATCAAGGTGACTGGTAACTACTCCAAGGGTAGTGTACAGGAGAGCCAGTCGGTGTTTGCCATGAAGCGCACCAAGCGCGTGGCCTACAGCCGCGATATCCAGTACAAGAATATCATCATGTACTACAAGGAGACGGGTGACAGTATGGTCTTCGCCCCTGGCTTCTATGCTGACTGGAAGAAGCTTGAAGGCAACAACACCAAGCAGGACGATGTGAGCAACAAGATGGTGCTCGACTTCGTGAACAAGTGGGGCCGCGGCTTCGTGGCTCGCTCATTCATGGGTGGTGTGCTGGAATATACCTTGCAGATTGACAAGTCGGTGCTCAGCGAGAATATGAGTGTCGGCATGGCCATCAATGCCAGTGTAGGCATCCTCGTTGGTGCTAACATATCAGCCAGCGTGCAGAACCAGGAGTTCTCGAAGATCTCCAAAGACCGCTACAACCTCGACATCCACGTTCGTGGTGGTGATGTACAGGCGGTGACGGCGGTATTGTCGGGCGACACCTCGGCACCAAAGGGTATCAAAGACTGGATGGCCAGTGTCAACTTCCCGCCAACTCCCGATAACGAAAAACTGAAGATGTGTGCACTGACCGACGTGAAGATTGCATCCATTGCGAACCTCTTCACCGGAAAGGTGCAAGACAGAGTGAATTATATTTTGCGTACCAACGCACAATAGAGTGAAGAAATGACGAATCAGGTATGAAGCACACCTTATTATATTTATATGTAGCAGTGGGCATGTTGATGATGGCATCATGCAGCAGTGACGACGAAATGTCCGCCGCCCCGGAAACGCCCGAGACTGTCGACGTGCAAGGCGAGAGTAGGGCTGTATCGTGGCTTGCCAAGGCCAAGACTCCCGAGGACTTGCAGAAAGTGGAAGATGCCATCGGCGCCGTTCGTGGTGCCGGCTACACATACAGAGAGAACGACTCATACTGTATAGGCACCGATATGGAGGTCTTCAATATGCGCCATCTGCGCGAGATGGAGCAGAAGTACAATACCTCCTATATCGTTGACGACTACAACCCCACCAACGACCAGAAGTTCTACTACAGCGAGAGCCTTAACGAGCTGAAGAACCAGCTGTCGCTTGAGGTCGGTGTCGGCGTGTCTGCCGGTGTCTTCTCCGTAGATGTGGAGGTGGGCTTCAACAAGAAGAAATTCGAAACCACGAAGAATTATTATTCGTTGATGCGCCTGAAGCAGAGCTACTTCTCGCGCGACTTCAACTATCTGAACCTGCGTGAGCAGGTCAGCTATGCCATTGCCCATTCTTCAGTGGCCGATACCTATCCCAGTATCGATGCTGACTCGCTTGCCAAGTTGGTGCCGCTCTTCAAGGAGGCTTATGCTCCTGGCTTCTCAGATGTGATGCAGAAGTTTGTCCGTAAGATCCATGGTGCTACGACGGGATTTGCCGCCAGTGGTATCTGCCGTGAGTTTATCGAAGAGGTGGGTCCGAGTTTCGTGACGCGTTCCGTCTTGGGCTGTTCACTCGACTACTACAATACCACGCGTATGGACTCTGTGTCCAACTCGCTCGATGTGAAAGTGGCTTTGGAGTTGGGTGTCTCTATCGGTATTTTCAGTGTCAGTGCCGGTGTCAGCACCGAATATAAAGATGCTGCCATGAAGTGCAATCGCAATTCAGAGAGCCATATCACTGCCCGTGGCGGCAATGTGGCACTCGTGACCGCCTTTACCACTGGTCAGGCAGCGTCGATAGACAAGTCGACACTGCGCGATTGGCAGGCGTCGGTGACACCTCAGGACGCTGCGCTTATCGACATCCGTCTGGTACCTATCTATGAGGTCATCTACGATGCCAAGACCCGCAACATCCTGAAGAATTATATGGAGAAATCATTAAGTAACTTCAATGAATGAGCGTTATGAATAAGAATAAGGTTATCCTATACTTCTCACTATTCATCCTTAGTGCCTCACTGGTCACTTCCTGTTCTGACGACCTCGCGAACATCGGTTCTGACCAGCCTGATGACCGTCTGTATCTGAGAAACTACACACCGGAGCAGATTCAGTCGCAGCGCTTGGGATTTGCCTACAATGCAGCCGGTAACGTGATGGATGACGGTAGCTTCTCCACGAAGCCCGTGGTCAACATGGACCGTCTGAAGGATGCCGAGAAAGACTATGGACTGATCATCAACACCGAGCGTCGCTATTATACCTCGATGGATATCTTCAGCGGTAACACGCTGCAGGAACTGGGCCACCGCGAAACCAAGTACACCATCAATGATGATTCTGAGATCGGTAGTGGTAAGTATTACCGCGAGAACAAGATCTTCGACAGTATTGTCTTCCACAACAGCTACAAGGCGCACATGTTCGTCAAGCACGTTATGGCGACATCGACCATTGATGTAGGTATCCTGCGCTGTCTGAAATTAGACAGCTTGAATAATGACCAGAGCGTGCTCGAAACAGAGTTCCGCCATGACGTTGCTGAACTGGTCAAGAACGGAGAGGGTGGGGTCACTGAAGCCAGTGCCACCGCATTCTCAGAGAAGTATGGTACCCACCTCGTTGTCTCTTCAAATCTGGGTGGCATGATTGAGTTGCAGATGCAGCTCAACAGCGACTCCTGTGTGGACAAGGAATATTCGACGCAGCAGGTCATCGAGGTCGTCCTTGGCAAGCAGGTGGTCAAGACCACCAACTCGCAGGTCATCAAGCAGATAGCCAAACGTACTGTGCAGTATAAAGGACAGATCAATGTGAAGGGTGGCAGAACCGAAGACTGCGCCATCCTTCACAGAACCTTCGACAACGAGAAAGCTGCCGACGTAAGAATCAGCGATGGCGACTATTATGCCTGGGCAACCAATGTCAGCATCGATCCCGATCCCCAAAAATATAACGCCACCTTCACCGGTGGACGCTTCCTGCCGTTGTATGAGCTCTTCGAGGATGCCGAGACACGTAAGGCGCTGCGCGCAGCCTATCAGCTGTATTTGAAGAAAGAGGCTCCCTCTCAGGAGGTCTATGAGCCGCCCTACGGTATCATGCCAGTGAAGGGCAACTTCGGTCCGGATGTGAGAGTCGCCAAGACGGATAAGGGCACTAAGTCATGTATTATCTGTGAGGAATACGTGCCTTCCATTCGCAGCGACAAGCCCTGTGTCGTGGCTTATCCGCTCATCCGTGGCAAGGATGGCAATGTGCGTCCATTCTTCTATAGCGGCCTGTTTGTCGGCGACGAGAGCCATCGTCCCGGACGTGTCACCTGGGAGGGCAGCGCATCGCTGTATGTTCCTTCCGACAGTATCTTCTTTGAAAGCGACAGTGTCCATATCCGTAATCTCTTCGATCCGGAGACGCATGCGCTGAAGAACGTGTATTTCTATTGGAATGCCATTCATCCGCAGCCTTGTCCCACCAAGAAGGAACAGCCTGCACCCTATACCACGAGTGTTTACAGCATACAACCGGATGCGCTGGCCGAATCGACGACTTTTGCCAAGGTAGCCAGCACGTTCTGGTCAATCAATCCTGTACACGTCAAGACCGACGGTCTCTCGAATTACTGGGATGAGGACAATTTGTTTAAGTCCTTCAAACAGGAAAGATACGGTGATTATGATGGCGTATTATTTAAGAACGGCAAGTATTACTACTGTCTGTTGGATGGTGGCGACAATATCAAGCGAGGTGATACCTTCGCAGATGACGCTGATGCCAATAAGCAGTGGATATCTGCTGTGAGTAAGTCGATGAAATCCATGGGTCTGAACGACTATCTGCCCAGTGTGGAAGAGGCGAAGAGCATCACCAAGATGCTGGGCAACCGCATGAGCATCTTCTATACCCACGAATTCGATGGCCGTAACATGCTTGGTCTGGACTGGCCTACCGGCTATTGGGTCCGTTCACATCCCGGTAAGGATATGGCAGCCGATTTCACGCAAAACGATGGTCAGGGAATGCCCTTGATCACCAACGACGAGGGGCAGGCACGAATCTTGCGTCTGAGCGGTTCTGGAACCGACCTGATGCTCGAATATCCGGAGTATGTCAAGGCATTCAACTACTCCGACCAGACGTTCTATAAGTTCTTCCCCATATATATCACGATAGATAATTTTGAGCGTTATGAATAAGAATAAGGTTATCCTATACTTCTCACTATTCACCCTTAGTGCCTCACTGGTCACTTCCTGTACACGTGAAGACGACCTGATGACGGCTGTTGAGGAATATAATCCTGAGGAAGCCTACGGCACCTACAATGAGAGTCATTGGAGGAGAGTGCATGCGGCACAGCGTCAGGCATACATCGGCGATCTGTATCGCAGTTACGGTGTGGGCTACGGCTATAACGGCACTGGAAAGTATGGCGACTACGACGAAGTGCGTGACCGTGTCATCGACCTGTCGGCGATTCAGAAGTTCGACGAGGAACATGGCTCTGCAACGCTTGTTGACGATGTCGCTCCGTCGTCCTTCCATCATGTGTTCAGTGGTACGGATGCCATGACGATTTGCAAGAAGTTGACGTCGCAGGCCTCGGTGAAGGTCGATGCTGTCCTTTTCCAGGCAGAGGTGACGACGACCTACAACAAGACCGACCTGACGAGCAATGAATTCGCCTTCTGCACGATTCACGACGGTCTGACCTTGGCATCGCGCCATATGGAGCCCTACGACCTCTACT
>JAEEGL010312604.1_pt1 | contig 11548 bp, 11 predicted proteins | sample 9134231 | NCBI WGS metagenome assembly JAEEGL01 (sample SAMN16246548, study PRJNA631951) | gut metagenome | biome: gut microbiome; feature: rumen; material: fiber-attached | host: Bos | place: Iran: Karaj | collected 2018-10 | reverse complement strand
TCTTTTAAATTACAAGGGTTTGGTGTTACTATAATTTTTGATTCTTCTAAAGAAAATTCTTGAATGATTTTCTTTTTTAAAGCAGAGGAACAACACGTAATGCAATCAGCACTATGTATCATTTCTTCTTCCCACTCTAGCATTTTATCTTTGATAGGGCCAAAATTATTTTGATTATATTCCAACCATACTTTTAATGGAGTATGAAGTCTTACGATTAAGGGAATCGTACGAAATGGTTCAAATAGAATGGTTTCTGCTCCCCAATCAGGAACTTCAATAATATCAATAAGATTTTGATCTTGAAGATATCTTAATTTATCTTTTACTTTTTCCCGGTATAAAATACTGTTTTGAATTTGATCGTTGGTATCTGAAGTATGAATTCGAATGACATGAACTCCATTTTCCATATATTCTTGATTTGTTTTTAATCCTCTCGCAATTACATAGACAATATGCCCAAATTTCACAAATTGTTCTGCTACATTTTTTTGATAAGTAGCAATTCCCCCAAAATTTGTTTCTTCCGGATATTCTTCATGAACGAAACATATTTTCATCAATATCACTCTCTTTAACATTATGAATCATAATGTTAGCCGTTTTGCTCAAGACATATGCTAACATTTCACTTAGTTCTTGTCAATGAAAACGTTATAAATAAAAGAGACTATAATGTCTCTTTTACATCAATGGAGCTACTAATCTCAATACGGTTTGAATAAACCCTTTCCATAAAGATGGTTTTACATCTTTCGCAGTTAATAGTTGACTCTTTTTAATCGTTTGATCCATATCTTTTTTAATATCTTTGATACATTTAACATCTTCTAGATATAATCCACATTCAAAATGAAGATAGAGACTTCTATAATCTAAATTAATCGTTCCTACTGTAGAGACTTTATCATCGGATACAAACACTTTTCCGTGGATAAATCCTGGAGTATATTTATAGACTTTTACTCCTCCTTTTAGAAGAGGCTCTACATAACTTTCGGAAAGAGAATAAACCATTTTTTTATCAGGAATTCCTGGAATAATAATTTTGACATCGACTCCTCTATTAGCAGCCAAGATTAGGGCATTCATCATCTCTTGATCCAATATTAAGTATGGGGTACAAATCGTTAGATAATGATTTGCTTGATTAATAATATTTAAGTACACATTTTGTCCCACGATTTCCGTATCTAAAGGAGTTTCTCCATAAGGAATCACATATCCTTTCGGAGTCTTATCTTCTGATGGATTTTGAAAGATAGTATAATCTTTATCTTCTCTTTGATAAGCATTCCACATCGTTAAGAATAAGACTGTATAGTTCCATACAGCATCCCCTACTACTTTGATTCCATTATCTTTCCAATGACCAAATCGCCTGTATTGATTAATATATTCGTCAGCAATATTGATTCCTCCAGAGAAAGCGACTCTTCCATCAATTACTAGAATCTTTCGATGATCTCGATTATTCATAATAATTCCAGATAATGGACTTAATTTATTAAAAACAACACATTTAATTCCATTCGCTTTTAATTCTTTCGGATAATAATCATCTAGTGTCATAATACTTCCTAAATCATCATACATGACTCTAACATCTAATCCTTCTTTGACTTTCTCTTTTAAGATTTCTAGGATGGTCTCCCACATAACACCCCTGGCAACTTTAAAATATTCTAAGAAAATAAACTTTTTCGCTTTCTTTAATTCTTTGACCATTTCTTTAAAAGCTATTTCTCCTAAAGGATAATATTCTACATCATTATTATTGGTTACAGGGAATCCAGCATAATCTGTCAGATAGCGGATTCGACTATTATCTTTTACTTCTTTTCTAATTCTTTCATCTTGTATCAAGTACTTAGACATTTTCTTTTCACTATTCTTAATCTTCTTCAGAATTTTACTAGATTTTTTATTTCTTCCAATAATTAAATATAATAATGCTCCTACTAGAGGAAATAATAAAATAATAATAATCCAAGGAAGTGTATAAGAGTAACTTCTACTATTCCGAATAATCCATAAGATAATGAAAAATCCTAATACTTTATAAATGATATTTAATATCGCAAAATGTTCTCCTAGAAGTAAGTAAACTGTTAGAAATAGTAAAATTTGTAAAGATAGTCCGATTGCGACTATAATACTTCTTTTAATACCAAAATTCATACAATCACTTCCATGAGTTGATTATATCATGGAATATAATAATCCACAAAAAAACTAGAGTATTCTAGTTTTTATAATCCCAAACTTGTACGAATACGTCCTCTATCATTTTCAGGAACAACTTTAGGAACATTAATTATACTTGAGATTGACAATAAATTATGTGCTTCACTTATCATTGCTTCATAATTAACTCCCAATTGTCTCATTAAATCTGGATTGTTTAAAAGCAACAAGGCATTATTTAATTTTAATTCAACAAGTTGCGCATATTGATAAGGCGATAAACCTCGATTCATATCTGGATGAGCTTGCGTAAATTCTTTAAAATTATAGTACATAATACACCTACCTTTATTTCATTATATACAAACAATCCTTGGGAATCAATAAAAAACTAGATTTCTCTAGTTTTTTTGTTCTGGATTCTTTGATTCCTTACGTTCCTTCTTTTTTTGGTTATTCTTTTCAATTTCTTGAGCTTTTTCTTCATCATTTAAATAACAATAATAATTTGGTCCTCTCGTTGTATAACTTCTACCAATTTGATATTGTTCTTCTATCTCTGAGAAAGTATAAATACTATTTTCATCTTCGGATTCTAGTAATAAGCTCATATCATGCATTTCTTCATAGAATGATAAAATTGTAGAACAAGCATTATTCTTTTGTTTTCTCCAATCTTGATGAACATATCCCAATTCACTTTTTGGAACAAATTTACGAGAATTCCTATTACAGTCTTGCCAGGTTTGAAAATATTCCATTTGAGCATCTTTTAAATTATTATTCGTTTCTTTTAACCATTCTGCCAAAGAATATAATGTCATTTCTAATTCATCATAAAAATCCATCTTATTAATAAAATCTTTTCTTTCACTCAAACAAGCATCAATATTTTCTAATAACATCATTAACATTGGTTTAAATGTAGAAAGTTCTAATAAGATATGATGATTCGCATTCGTTTGAAAAAATCCATATGTTCCTTCTCTTTTAACTTGAAATTTATAATTCGCAATCGATTGAATTAATCCTTCATAAGAACTTAAAAGAAATCTAACATATTGATTCTTAAATGGAAGTTTTTCTTTTCGAGTCACGATTAACTTTCTCATATAATGATAAGAATAAAGGATTCTTGTTTTATCAATTTCATCATAAGTATACCAATTAGAATTGTTGTATATGATATCACGATATTTCAAAAAACTTTCTTCTAAATCTTCTAAGGATACTCCTTCTAATACTTCACAATCTGGTCCAAATAATTCTGGAAATAATTGGATGACTTTTTCTTTATCTTCTAAAGTACTAATAAATTCATTTGTTGGCATAATATTCCTCCCAACTTAGTTTTTTATTATACAAAAGATGAGATTATTTGTCAAAAAAAGACTAGATTATTCTAGCCTTTTTTTATTCTTGTTCTTCTTTCTCTTTATAAATAAATTTTACTCTAATGATAGATAATAAATCTAATGCTTCTTTATAGACTTCTCTAAATTGTTCCTTATATTTTTCATCAAGTAATAGATTTACATACATTGGTAAATATTCTAATGCAGATCGAATTTCATAAGGATAAGTATATTGATATCCTGGATTTTCTTCATTATGACAATATCCTTCTACAACATCATAAGAATAATGATTTATTAATTCTTGAATTGGTTCATATTCATTTGCTACATTAGGCTCCATTAATTCTAGGATTGCATCTCGAATAGAATCCTCCTCTTCATCTCCATCTTTATTCAAAATAGTATCTAGTATACGAACAATGTATGGATAAGTATATTTATCATAACTACTCTCAATAAGAGGCCAAGTATCAATTCCTTGAGAATAAGATTTATGTAAATTTCGTATTGCGAATTTTCTATATTCCTGTTCACCAGGAAAATATGGTTCTTGATAAGATTTATGTTTATGATGTTCTATCAAAGAATATTGATCCACTATTTTATCTCTAAATTCTTGTATTTCCTCCGTTTGAAATGTAACCTCATATGTGCGAGGTTCATGATTTTCTATTACTTTTATGTAATAACATTTTTCCATAGTCCTTCACCCTCTTGGTTGATTATTATAACGGATAGAAAGATATATGTAAATGATATTTTATTTTTTTATAAGTTGTTTTGGCATTTCTTTGGCCATTTGATAATTCTTGTAATCTTCCTCTTCAGTTACTTCTTTGATGATCTGAATAAAATCTGGTAATTGAATTTCTTGATCTTCTCTACTCAATTCAATTTCCATAATTGCTTGCTTATCCCATTCTGGATAAAGATCTATTTCAAAATATTGATTCTTATCAGATAAGCAATATCTTGTTTTATGGATGGTATGAAGTGTATTATCAGACTCCATTAATAATTGTAAATACTCTTCTTGGGAAAGTCTTCTTTCAATTTCAACTCTTTTGATACCACTAATCTTTCTCTTTTCCGTTAAATAATATAAATAATCTCCATCGATACCACGGGCACGAACTCTTCGTTCTACATCATCTTGACTCTTTAGATATGTTTGTGTAATATCAACTTTTGTACAATTTGGATTATTCTCTAACTCTTTGATATTTGGATAATAGATTAAGAATTTTCTTTCAATTTCATATGGTTCTGGTTCTCCTAAGAAACAAGCAATTTCTTTTAATAATCTTTCTAGTTTTTCTTCAAATTCCGTACTATTATCAATAATTCTAAAGTGAGGATGTCCTGTCCATGCGGAAATTATTTTATCATCTAATCTTCTTGCTTCTTCAACAGTTTCGGTTCTTGCTTGATTATTGGCAAGAGTATAGACGTCTTCTTTTCCTTTTGCTGCGGATACTAAATGAAATACCGCATCATAAGAATCTCTTTCTTTGGTTTCATTCGTTCCGAGTTCTTTTAAAAGACTTCGAAATTCCACATCTTTCATATAAGCTTTATTATCTAAGGCTCCACGATCACAAACAATTAAGATTTTATCATTTTTCATCTTTTCGGCTGTTTGTTCAATGATTTGTTCTTTGGCTTTTTGAAGACTCATTTGGGCTCTTTGATAATCTAAATTCGTTTGACAAGTCCATGGGGCAACTCCATTTGATATTAATTCTGTTGCTGTCTCAGGAACAATCACAACAGAATAACCTCTTTCACGAAAATAATTATTGATCCAAGTAAGAGCGGTTGTTTTCCCAGCACAAGGTCCTCCAGTTAAAACAATCTTTTGGATGTGAACATTTTTTTCTTCTCCTTGTTCTAATAATTCTTCTAGTGGGACATGATATAATGTCGCTAAAAGTTTTAGTTTTTCTAAATCTGGTTTTGATTTTCCTGTCTCCCATTTACTCACTGCTTTATCTGTCACATCTAATTGATAGGCAACAAATCTTTGCGTTAAATTATTTTGTTTTCTCAATTCGTATAAATGATTTCCATAAGCAATATTTTCCATAAATCCTCCTTACAAATTCATTATATAATAAATTATTCTTGATTATTCTGTTTTCCACTCTACGATTCGTAGAACTTTTCTGACAAGCTATTATTATACAGGAAAAACAGAATATTATAAAGTAATATTACTGCCTTTTTCCTTTTACATTTAAGCGATGAGCTGTTTTATAATCACTTGATTGATAAATCTCTTCAGCTTGTAGTTGTAAAAACTGATAAGCTTGTTGATATAAACTGATGAGTGTAGAAGCAAATCTCACATCAAATGGTTGATCATATAACACTCTTTTTTCTACTTGATCAAAAATATCTAAAGAGTATTCTACAATTTGATGATTCTCTACTCTTCCAATAATTCGACCTGTACGATCAATCACACCAATATCTTGTCCTAATCGTTGAATGACTTCAAATGCATCTACATCAATAGATGTACGTATAATTCCTTGTATATCCATATTTTCCTCCTTACACCCCTATTATATAAAGAAGAGAGAAAAAAAGAGTTATTTAACACTCTACGATTGGTAGAACTTTTCAAAAGAAAAGACTAGATATTCTAGTCTTTTCCTTTCTAATGATTCTTTTATAACCATTCTCCGTATTTTTTCATATATAATTTTTTTACGATTTGGGCAATGATTCCATATAAGACTACTAAGCCAATCATATAGAAATAATAACTTGATGGTAGTAATATAAAGTTGAATCCTCCTACAAAACTTAGTAATACTGGCACTACAAGGACCGCAACAATTGTTAAGAAAGTTAATAAGAGTAATGTATTACTAGGTCTAGATTTCGTAATATGATCTGTTCTAATATAGAAAATCATTAATGTCTCAGATACAATACATTCAATAAACCAAGCTGTTTGGAAGAAAGCTTGTTGTTCAATGGAATTATAGTGAAAGATATACCAGAAGATAATAAAGGCTACAACATCGGTAATCGAAGAAATAATTCCAAAGATTCTCATAAAAGAACTGAGTGATTTAATATCCCATTTTCTTACTTTTTTGATGAATTCTTCATCTACATTATCATAAGGAATTCCTATTTGAGATAATTCTACAATAAAGTCTTGAATCAACATTTGGATAGGTAACAGTGGCAAGAATGGTAAAAAGATACTGGCTATCATGATACTGAATACATCTCCAAAATCCTGACTTAAAGCAAGTTTCATATACTTTAAAATATTACCATATACTTTTCTACCTTCGATAACACCTTTGTGAATTACTTCAAGATTTTGTTCTAGTAGAATAATATCACTCGATTCTTTGGCAATATCCGTACCACCATCTACACTGATTCCAACATCCGATACGGTTAAAGCAGGTGCATCATTAACACCATCTCCCATATATCCAACGGAATGTCCATTTCGTTTTAGAATCGATACCACTCTCTCTTTTTGCATTGGATTCATTCTCGCAAAAATATCTACTTCTTCAACGAGTTTGGATAATTCATGATCATTTAATTTTTCAATTTCTTTACCAGTTACAATTCGACTCGTAAGACCTACTGCATTACAAATATTTTTTGTAGCAAAGGCATTATCTCCTGTTAAGATTTTAATCCCTACTCCATATTCTTTTAATTTATTAATTGTAATTGCAGCCGAAGGTTTTGGTGGATCTAAAAAGGCAATTAAACCAACTAAGGTAAAATTCTTTTCATCTTCTACCGTAAATACATCAATTCCTTCATATTCTGGTTTTATTGCTAGAGCAATGACTTGCATTCCTGTCTTCGCAAGTTCTTCTGCTTTGATATTTACTTTATGAATAATTTCATCATTGATAGGAACTTCCTTCCCATCGATACGAGCCATATCACATACTTTTACTATTTCTTCTAAAGCCCCTTTTACAATAACTCTATAATTATCATGATGAGTTACTACAATGGAAGATCTTTTTCTCATATAATCAAAGGGGATCTCATCAATCTTTTTATAGTTTGAAATGTCTATATTATGACTTTTCGCATAACTAATAATCGCTTTATCTATAATGTTTTTATAGCCTGCACTTAAATAACTATTTACATAAGCACATTTTAATACATACTCATCTTCTTCTCCATTGACATTAATATATCTTTGCAGTTCAATATTATTCTTGGTTAATGTTCCCGTTTTATCCGTACATAATACATCCATAGAGCCAAGATTTTGAATCGATTTAATACTCTTTACTAAAGTATTTTGTTTCGCTAAAGATTTACTTCCTTTCGTTAAATTTACATTCACAATCATAGGAAGCATACTAGGAGTAATTCCAACCGCTACCGATAAAGAGAATAATAAAGCTTCCTTCATGTTCCCTCGAATCATACCATAAATAATAAATACTATAATACAGATGATGACCATATATCGAATCAAAAGAGTTGAGATATGATTCATTCCTTTATCAAACGTTGTTTCTTCTTTTACTATCTCTTTTTTATTATTCATGTGACCAATATAAGTATTTAGACCTGTTTTTACAACAAAACCTTTTCCTTGACCACTAATGACATTACATCCCATTAAACATATATTAGACATTTCAATAGGATCTTCTTTATCATTTGGAATAATAGACTTTTCTACCGCTACACTTTCTCCGGTAAAAGAAGATTGATTAATGAATAAGTCTTTACTTTCAAATAAATACAAATCAGCAGGGACAACACTTCCCGCACTTAATGTAATAATATCTCCTGATACAATCTTTTCTTGTCGAATTTCTTTTTGTTTTTCCTCTCGAATCACATCCGTAAAGATTTTAATTTTTTCTTTTAATCTTTCATTAAATAAATACGTAGAATAATCTTGAGTAAAACGAATAATAACACTAATAATCGTAATACCTAGAATAATCATTGCCCCTATTTTATCATCGGTCATAAAATCAATCGCTGCGAGTAAAATCAGAATTAATACAAATTTATCTTTAAAACTTTCTACAATAAAAAATAACGGAGTTTTCTTCTTTCGATTTGTCGCAATATTTTCTCCATATTCTTCTAATCTTTCTTTCGCTTCTTGATTGGATAAACCATTCTTAGAAGTTTGAAATAATTCCATGATTTCTTCTTCATTCTTCGTGGATAACTCTTTATAGCTTAAGTTTTCGTTCATTTTATCACCCAATATCTTTTATAAAATTATATCATGAATCGATAGAGAAGAAATAAAAAAAGTAATCTTTAATGATTACTCTTTTTAAAACCAATCTGAATAAATATCGTATATCCAAGACATAAAGCAATTAAGATGAAACTACTCCCAATAGCACTACTACCTTGACTGAAAATACTTAAGGCATTAAAGATCATATGGAAGATAATACAAGGGATAATTGACTGACTCTTATAAAAGATGATGACTAACATATATCCAATCGCTATCGCATAACATACTTGTAATAAGGTTGGTACAAAATCTGCTCCATTCAACAAATTCACAATATGACCAATCCCAAAAGTAAGAGAACTGACTAGAATCGCAGTTTTTACATTATCTTTTTCCATCATTTTAAATAAGAAACCTCGAAAGATTATTTCTTCTAAAAAACCGATATTTATCATAGTCAAAATATGATAGAAAATTTCTAAAGAAGTATTCTTGATATGAAAACCATTTCTTAAATTGAATAAAGAAATAAGAAATAATGGAATAAAATATATAAACTTATTAACATACTTAGGTTTCGTTAATCCATAGTATTCTACTCGATGAATTCTGATAATAAAGACGATAAGTAGAAGGGACAAAACAGTATTGATCATCACGGATTGGATACTTGTAAAACCATAATTTTGTATTAGATAAGAATTAAGAAGTACATAAATCATAATAAAAGCAATCGTACAAAATGTTTCGTTCTTTTTAAATAATCTTTCCATAAAATCATCTCCATGATGATTATATCATAAATTTTAAATCGTAAACTCTTTAATTTAGGAAGAAAATTTGAATTGTTCTTCTCGTAGGATAAAAAAAGACTAGGATTCTAGTCTTTTTTATCATTATGCAGATAGATTATTAATATACTTTGCAGCATTGGTTGCGGCAACTGCTCCATCACTTGCGGCCGTTACTAATTGTCTTACTTCTTTTACTCGATTATCTCCAGCGACAAAAATTCCCTCTCGATTTGTACAACAATCTTCTCCTGCGATGATATAACCTGATTCATCTAAATCAATTAGTTTCGCAAAATTTTGATTTTCTGGAATTCTTCCAACCGCAACAAATAGACCATCTACTTCAATCATTCGAATCGTTCCATCATTTTGAGTCACTTCAATACTTTCTAATCTTTCTTTTGCATTTAGTTTTGTTACATTACTATTATAAACAAACTCAAGATTTTGTTTTTCTTTTAATCGTTCAACGGTTGCTTCTTCTCCTCGGAATTCATCACGACGATGAATTAAATATACTTTAGAAGCAATATCACTTAAATATAAAGCATCTTCTAGGGCAGTATTTCCTCCCCCTGCAACGGCTACTGCTTTATTTTTATAAAAAGCGCCATCACAAGTAGCACAGTAAGAAACTCCCTTACTAACCAGTTTATCTTCCTCTGGTAATCCTAATTTTCTATTTTCAGCGCCGGTTGCGATAATTACAGTTTTTGCTTGATAGGTATTATTTTCTGTAATTACTTCTTTTTCTTTTCCGTGATCTTTTAAATCAATTACTTTTTCAAAAAGTACTTCAGCCCCTAGATCTACTGCTTGATTATATAATTTCGTTGCGAAATCAAAACCAGAGATATGAGCTTCTACCGGATAATTTGAAATATCTAACGTATTAATGATTTGACCACCATACGTCGTTGCTTCCAAAACTAAAACACTTTTGGCTGCTCTTCTTCCATAAATCGCAGCAGTCAACCCAGCAGGCCCTGCCCCAATTACAATGATATCGTACATCTTTAATCTCCTATAAATTGCTCTAGTTTATCTTTTGGTAAGAAACCAACACTTCTTTTTACTTCTTTTCCTTGTTCTAATAAAACTAAACATGGAATGGAAAATACATTATATTCCTCAGCCAATTCTTCTTCATCATCAATGTTAATAGAAACTACTTTAACATCATCCTGATGATTTGAAAAATCTTCAACGATTGGTTTTAACATTTTACAAGGTCCACACCAATCTGCATTAAAGTCTACTAAAACTTTTTTATCACATTTCATTACTTCATCTTCAAAATTCTCTTTTGTTACTTCAATAACTGCCATTCTTATTATCCTCCTTTTTCCTATGTAAGATTATTTTACCGTTTTCTTAAAAATATTTCTACTGATTACTCTCAATTCATTTCTTCTTTTACAATAATTCTAATAAATCTTTTTCCATATCTTCTGGTTTAAATGTTGGATTATATCTTTTGACTGCATTTCCTTCTTTATCGACTAAAAATTTCGTAAAGTTCCAAACGATATCTCCTTCTTTTGTACAAGTAGTACTAATCTTTTTTATGGTTTTCATAGCCATTTTATTTTTGAATCCTTTAACTTCTTCTTTTGGTTGTTGTTGTTTTAGAATCTTAAATACTTCACTTTCATTTTCCCCATTAACATCAATCTTCGCAAATTGATCAAATTGAGTTTTATATTTGGCCGTACAAAATTCATGAATTTCATCATTATCTCCAGGAGCTTGATGACCAAATTGATTACATGGAAAATCTAATACTTCAAATCCTTTATCATGATACTTTTCATATAAATTTTCTATTGCTTCATATTGAGGAGTAAAACCACATCCCGTAGCTGTATTTACTACTAATGATACTTTTCCTTTTAACGTACTAAGATCAAATTCTTCTCCTTTTCTTGTTTTTACTTTACAATCAGATATAATCATATTCATACCTCATTTATTAGTTTGTATAC
>JAEEGL010043983.1_pt1 | contig 11548 bp, 7 predicted proteins | sample 9134231 | NCBI WGS metagenome assembly JAEEGL01 (sample SAMN16246548, study PRJNA631951) | gut metagenome | biome: gut microbiome; feature: rumen; material: fiber-attached | host: Bos | place: Iran: Karaj | collected 2018-10 | reverse complement strand
TTAGGGCATTGCACTCTCTAATTCAAAGAGGACTGGCAGTAATGAGCTGTCAGCCCTTTTATTATGAACTAAAAAGCAACAAAAAGAACATTTTTCTTCCATAACATTTGGAAGTATGGAATAAATATATTACTTTTGCGGAATGAACGAGGACATAAGAGAAACATTCCACTCTTTGGAGTACGACGAGTACTATGCCAGCCTTGATGAAAAAATCAAGGTAAAGTATGATTATGTTGAGATGATTATAAGGACTCAATATGTGGTAAATAAGAAGTTCGTCAAGAACCTTGAGGGGACAGAATTCTATGAAGCGCGGGTCTCAGTTGGCAATAGCGAATACCGCACCATCATTTTTGCCATCGAATCCCTTTCGTTCATGGAGAGTAAGCGCGTGCTGTTCTTGAACTCGTTTTTGAAGAAGAGCACAAAGCAATATAAGGGTGAGATAGAAATAGCTCGACAGATAATAAAGAAATATATGTAGGAGGACAAGAAAATGATTAAGCTTGACGAAAAGAAATTAGCTCAATTGAAAAAGGGCTCACAGCATTTTGAGGAGAAGTATGGACCTGAAGGTTCTCCCTCTCGTGTGGAATTCGAGGCCAAGGCCAAGGCTTGGTATTATGCCGAGTTGCTGCGCGACGAGCGCAAACGCCAGAAATTGACTCAGCAGCAGTTGGGAGAGCGCATAGGTAAGAAACGTGAGTATATCTCATCGTTGGAGCAGGGACAGACGGACATGCAGCTCAGCACTTTTATGCTTATTGCTAATGCACTTGGCTTGAGATTCTCATTAGTTGTAGGATAGAATCACCTTAGCCATCGCGAGAAACTATCGTTCTATCAGTATGATGTACACTTGGAAGCCAACAAGTCAATGACGATGCGAGCCGGAGACAGAGGTGGTGCTATCGCTGTTTCAAAAGAGAATGTTACAGCACGTTATATCCTGCTGCACAACGGCAGGAAGGCTATCCTTCACAAAATCAATTTGGGTGGCCCCAAGGTATTTGGTTATAAAGAAATGAGAGATAGGGAATATCCTTTCAATCCAAGTGAAAAGAACGAGGATAAAATGTATTTGGTATTCCGCCAAAACAAAAAAGGAATCGAGAAAGAGCTGCAGAAATACGAATGGCATCCCGAAGACATTAAGAAGCTTAAGTTAACCCGCTATGGCAAATTTGATGTTATCGGGTTAACAGAGTTGATGAAAATTGCGAAGATTAAATGTTAATTAAAATTTGAGATATCTTAAAAGGAGTAATCATGCGCTAAAGAATGAAACGGAAGATATATGTAGCAAGTAGTTGGCGTAACGAGCACTACCCCGAGGTTGTGGACAAGTTGCGGGAAGCGGGATGGTTTGCAGGGAAAGGCCGAACAACCATCGCCTATATACCAGAACGGCAGGAACCGGAGCTGATGTATAAGTTGTTCAGCGGCGTATGCTGCTCTATTGATGAACTGATTGAAATATTGAAGTAATATGGATAGACTCACCGCACAACAACGTCACGCCAATATGGCTGCCATCAGGTCGAAGGACACGAAACCGGAGATAATTGTGCGGCGTGGCCTATGGAAACGGGGATTCGCAGCCTTGCTGTTTGCTGCATAATAAATGAAATTAAAAGGATAAAAATTATGAGACATAGAATAAAAGCAGGTAAAGTCGGTTCATTTACACCTGAGAAGCTGAAGGTGGGAACTGAGCAACTGGATAATAGGGAGGTCGCTGAAGAAGTGGAAGAAATCTTCGAGGAGGATCCTGAATTCAGCAATGATGATGAAGCCCTGACAGCAATGGGGGTTTACGACAACCCTAACGAAATGGAATAATGCTGTTAACAATGACTGAGATAATTCATAAGAGATAAAAAGATCAACAACTAAGATAATAAAATAAGATTATGGCTGGAGGTTTTATTGCATTTAGATGCAGTAATTATGAAAACACTGCTGAGAGGGAGCAATTTAGGACGCTCTGTAAAAATCTTAAGAAGAGATATGCTAAATCAGAAAAGATGTGTTTTCTGATTGCAAACTATAATATATTCGATAGTGAGTTCGATGCTATACTTATTAAGAATGACGCAATCATAGCCATAGAGTTCAAAAACTATGGCGGTCCGATAAAAGCCGTCGAAAATGGGGACTGGACAGCAAATGGTACTATAATAAAAGGTGGATCCAGGAAAACTGTCTATCAACAAGCCCGGGCTAATCATGCCTCGTTACGCAATGGATTAAATGAGCTTGGCATAAATGGAGAATGGATTAAAGATTTACCATCTATCATCGTTTTCAATAAACTTATAACATTGGACAATAGGCTGTCTAATAAAGTACAAAGTTGGCTGCATATCACAGACAACGCCCACTTTATAGAAAAAGTCGAAGATATTACATGCAAATCAACGAATATGTCAAACTCTGAAATGGTGGATTTGGCAATAAAACTAAATCTAAATTCATTCATCGATAAGGATTTGAGTTCTGTATTTTCTGAAGAAAAAGAAAAAATTGAAGAACCTGAACAGGTTTTGAATAATGAAACGGAGATAGAAGAAATTCCTTCTTCTGATAATTGTGAAAACGAGACACCAGAAGAAGCAGATGTCAAAGAGAGTGGTTTAGCTGATTATGATAGATTTACCCCAAATCACATCTTTAGTTTGAGACCTGGCCAAATTTTCGTTTTTGGAACAGACAAGTGGGGGTCACAAAAATATGGTGCGGCAGGTTTAGCTGCTAAAAAGTTCGGTGCTCAAATAGGAATAATAGAAGGAGCAACAGGCTTTTGTTATGCGCTTCCGACGAAAGGATTTTCATTATTGGATCTAAAGAAAGCCGTCCAGCGCTTTAAAGACTATGTTGATAGCAATCCACAATTTACGTATTTGATTACACCTGTTGGATGTGGGCATGCCGGTTTTAGCGTCAGCGAAGTCTCTGCCTTGTTTGCTGGTTTTATAACATATCCAAATGTCATGCTTCCCAAAGCCTTTGTTGAGGAATATAAGAGAGAGGTAACAGTAAACACCGTCAACTCAGCTTATATCAATCAAGATGATGAGAATCCAACTTTCAAACTCACTAAGTTTTTAAAGGCCAATGGAAAAATATTCAATGAATCTGGGACATTTTCTCTCAAAGACGAGAAAGGTGATGTGATTGCAGAAGCTGAATTGGGGATTGAATCTGAAAAAATTGTCTTTTGTCCATTTAATATCCAAAGTGCAAATACATTTAAAAACCACGGATATTCCATTTCAACCCCAGAAGATTATATTAATTCGAGAAAAGAGAAATAGCATATGGGTATTCGGTTAAACAAAGTGTTGGCAGAACTAAACATTGGACTTACTGCTGCCGTTGAGTTTTTGAAGTCGCATAGCGAATTAGGCGAAATACGAGACGATGCTACACCTAATACAAAAATTAGTGATGACCAATATGCCGCTCTTGCCAAAAGATATAGAGGAGATAAAAATATTAAAAAGGCAGCAACAGCTATTATTGAAAAGAAGCAAGCCAATACCGCACGTCAAAATATAATGACCAGAACCAAAAAGGAACCTGCACCTATTATGTCGGTCATTGGGAAAATTGATCTGGACGCTCTTAACGCTTCTACTCGACCCAAAAGGAAAACTAAAGAAGAAAGGCGAAAAGAGCGTGAAGAACGTCTTGCCAAGCAACAGGATTCTCAACGACATGAGCGTTGGAATAATACCTCAAATAAGAAACAATATGTAAGTCAGAATGCTATTCGAGACATCTGGCAACGATTTGTGGACATTCAAGAAAAGTTGATAAGACAGCGTTGTGTCCCTATATCAATTATACCTGAAAGTATCGAAATAGAAAACGACAAGTTGTATGTGACAATAGATGAAAGCCATGATGAACAACAACTTGAATCGCTTCTGAAAGGAAAGCTAGGGTTGGAGTCATACGATTTAGAATCTGGTTTTATATTTGTAGATGAGGAACGGTGGAATTCATTGTCAGAGACAGACTTGGAAGAGATACGAAAAGGTTTATCAGAATGCTATGTAGAACTTGATACGACACCATCTATCGATGTGACTATAAACTATGGAGGGGGGTTGAATCGTACAGACTTGTTATCAACAGAAGAGTTACGTCAGATGGAGTCTATTCTAAAGAATGGAACACTAATAGAAGGCTCTATTGACGATTATGCTGCATTTGTTTCTAAAGTTTCTGTTCAGAGACAAGATTATATGAAGTATATTTTCGGCGATCATTATGTCACTTATGAACGGAAAAGAAAAAAAACCGATGAAATACAAATTGTTGATTCAATAGAATATCTCAACGAGTATATTGATTGGGATATTATGCAGCAATATTCATACCTTGGCTTGAATTGCAAGTATTACAAAATCATTATAAAAGTAAAAAATCAAATTGCCAAAGATATTTTACGTGACAGTTATGATTGCTATTTCCCAAATACCGACACTTTTGAATTTTGCAGATCTTTTACGCGAACTAATCCATGCTATGAGGGATATGTCCAAGAGGTACAAGAAAACATCAGTGCCTTTATGGACGAAGCAGCGATTTTGTGTTCTAAAGACGATATAATAATTGATGTATTGTTTGCCTATTCTATCTCGCCACATCAGTTAGTTAAAAGCAAATTTCAAGAAGTTGGACAATATGTTGCTAATAAAGGGGAAGGATTTAGCTTTAACGATGAGACGGGGGCTATAGGAATAGATTTTGTCTGGAGAGAACAAAATATTGAAGATTTAATTGAAGATGTGGAACGCGCAGTGCCCTTTATTAAGGTCAATGTGCATGATGGTCATAGATTTAAGTGCAAAGTCGATTCTCGACTTGTTGGATATGATGAACTTAAAAACTCATTGGAAGACAAATATGAAGATATTGACATAGAAAATGATAGTGTTTTTCATCAGATAAAAATACATCTCCCATATGTCGATGCTAATTATTATGATATAAAGCGTGCTAGTTTAGAAAGTGATCTTTTACAATTTTCCATAACTGGTATTGATGTTAGATTTGAAGAAAAGTTAGATGGCAAGATACGCTTGAAAGTAAAATATAATAAAGACTCTAGATTAGAAGATATAGAAGAAAGTATTGCGGAAATGCGCAAGGCCGATTTTGGATTTATGATTGGCGAAAAGGAAAAACCTTTTGGTAAGCTGTTAAAAGCCAATTATCCTGACCTTGTTTTTGATATAGATGTAGATGAAGAAGACAGAGATGCTGTAATAGAGGCATTTGAATCTAAAGCAATCACCACCATAGTACCTATACTAACAGGCGATTTAGAAAAAATCTCGCGACTGAAAAATACTTTTACCATGGCGACAACAGGTGAAGAACTTGTTAATCCACGTTTACAACGATTCATATTCAATTCTGCAGAAGCTACCAAAACAAAAGATATTGACAACATGCTACGCCGGGATGGCTATGTATATAAAACTTTATGTGAGCATCTACTAAATACTAAAGTAAACGAATCGCAGAAAGATGCTATCATTAAAGCTATGTACGCAGATGACCTTGCTGTTATACAAGGCCCTCCGGGAACAGGTAAATCAACAGCTATTGCAGAAATGATTTGGCAACTTATTCGTAATGGATTGGTTCCTGGGAATAAACGAGAGAGGATTCTTCTTACCTCAGAAACAAATCTCGCTGTAGATAATGCGATTTCAAGAATTGTTAATAGCAAAACAAATCTAGTAAAACCTATTAGATTTGGAGGAGAAGAGAAACTGGAATCTGAAGGGCTTCAATTCTCTATAGAGTTAATGAAACGGTGGGTTGAACAAGGTGATTCATGCTTAAAAGAAGATGAAGTGGATGTAGAATCTGGAACAACCATTCAAAATGACCTTATTTTGAAGAATTGGCTCAGTAACATATCTTCACGATCATTTTACAGAAGTGACGACAAAGATAACGATATTATTGCACGGTGGCGAAATATTCTGGCTCATCCAAGCAAGGAATTACGTGAAATCGTTTATGAGCGCTATGTGGAGAATGCTAATGTTATAGGGGCAACTTGTAGTTCTATTGGAGACAAGAGGGCTGGTAATGAAGATTTTAATGGATTTACACCATTCTTTCATAATTATTGCGAAGTTTTTAAGCAGAAAAAGAATAGGGCAAGAATTGAGTTTACGACGGTAATACAGGATGAATCTTCTAAAGCTACTCCTGCAGAACTTGTCTTACCTTTTGTGTATGGGCATCGTGCTATTGTAATAGGAGATCACAGACAGCTTCCTCCCATGCTAGACAAAGAAGAGTTTGAAGTAAGTCTTGATTATGCCAACAAAATCGCTAAAGATGATAAAGATAGGGAAGAAATAAGCAGACTAAAAGATTTTGTAGACGAACATTTTGAAGAAATGGAAGTATCTCATTTTCAACGTCTATATGAGAATATAGATATGTCATTAAAAGGCACTTTCAATCTTCAGTATCGTATGCATCCAGATATAAATCAGGTTATCGAACAATTCTATCGTGAAGACGGAGGACTGTATTGTGGTTTGACGAGACCCAAAGATCTGGGAGTTAATGATCCCAACATGAGCAATCCAGCTTCACGCTATCACGGCATAGAAATTCCTGGTATAATCGCCCCTAGCACTCATGTGCTCTTTATTGATACTTCTTCTCCTGAGATGATGGATGGCTTTTCTAGAGTGAATTATGGGGAAGTTGAAACCATTGACAGACTGTTAAACAAATTTGAAGAGTCTGACTCTTTTCAGAAATATCTAAAAAAATTCTCCAAAGACGAAGACAAGCAGATAGGAATAATAAGTTTTTATGGAAAGCAGATTAAACAATTGAGAAATATTGCTTATAATCATATTGGTTTGCCAATAAGGGTAAGTACTGTTGACCGTTTCCAAGGAATGGAAAGGAATATTGTTATAGTTTCGATGGTGAGAAGTAATATCATTCAGAGTTCTAAAAATCAAGAGCCTGATCGCAATCGTTATCCAGAATATGGGTATCCCATGCAAAAATCTTTGGGTTTCGCCCAGTCTCCTAACCGATTAAATGTTGCGTTGTCTCGTGCAAAGAGACTGTTGATTATTGTTGGTAATAGAGAATTGTTCTCGCAGTTGGAAATTTATCGCCGCCTTTTTTTAACGATCGCGGCAAATCCCAATAGTAAGATTATTAAGCAAGAAGAAGTATGAGTTTTACAACTGAAATAATTGATTCTGCCAATTACATATATTCAGCCTACACGAAGTGGGGCTTAAAGAAATATGTTTGTGAAGTTTCGTTCTTTACAGAAGAACCATTAGATGATTTGTATTATGTAATATGCTCCATCTTAGATTCTAATGAGGGCGGTTATTATGATAAGAGAAGTTTAGGGGTGTTATTAGGTTTCTGTATGTCAAATTCAGGTTCTGGAGGGGAGCATGAAATGTATTATGATGTAGCAGAAGTCAGAATATTCGAAGACATACTTTCTAAAGTTGAGAACGAGCACTTGATAGAAGTGAGAAATCACGATATTTTCTTGACGGATTTAGGACGTATTTCTGTTAAGGAGAGAAAGCACTATCGTTTTTATGTTGGTACACAAGATGTTTATGAACATTCTGCTCTGAAATCAGAGACCCCTATAGCTATGCTTATGTTCCCATTCTATAATGACATGGGAATCTTTACCGAATTGAAAACGAGAAAACAGATTTGGCCTGAGGATGAAGATATTGAGAAGATTATTTATTCACAAGGAAACCAACTAATCAAGAGATTGGAATTACATTCTAGGCAATTCCCTAAAATATATAATGCAGTTCTTCAAGAATATTTTGACCTTGAGGTAAAGAAGATCCCGGTTAATCTTTATCAGTCTGGTGAAGAGTATATTCCTGTTATAATGAATGGCGACAAAATTGCCATTCGTGCAACAAACCTTATTGATGAAAAATTAAATGCTCAAAGGAAAGAAGACATTATCTTAGAATGTCTCTTTCAAAAATTGTGGGATGACAAATCAGCAATACTTACCTATAGTGTCTTAGAGCCATATATAGATTTGATTGATTTTGAGGAATTAACAAAAGACTCTCGTACTGTATGGGAAGATCCCGAATTATTCCAGCTTGTCGTAGATAGAGCAACCCCTACATGCTGGAGAAACATTACACGCTATTGTAGTTTAGATGTCCTACGCTCTTATATAGGCAAATACAAGGAAAATATATTCTGGCCAGTCTTAACAGAACGCATTGACGACGATTTTCTATTGGATTACTTCGTGGAATATCCGTGGGATTTAGAGGTCTTGTCCGAAGACAGGAATAGGAAAGACTCAGTCATCGAACAGTTAATTATAAAAGGCAAGGACACGGAAGAAGATTGGAACTGGGATGAACTAGAAAAAAGATTGTCTCAGGACTTTGTCTTATCTCATCTTGATATAGTAAGAGTAAATCTGTCATCATACACCCATGATACAATACCTGTTCGCCAAACAATCCTTCGAAATCTTGATAAAAGGTGGGACTGGGATAAAATCGAGTCGGAGTTTGATTTACAGTTTATATATGAGAACATAAATAGTATTGGGAGCTATTTGTCATTTAATCTTTTATTTGATAGAATATTCACTGACACTAAATGGGCAGACAAATTTGCTACGAATCCTTCTTTTAATAGTGAAGTGTCAAAAGCATGCAAGGAAGGTCGTCGCTTGTCTACTTCCATATTCAATGACAAAGATTACATTTGGACATCAAATATTATAGATTTGTTAATTAGTAATGGGCTTTTGTGCTGGGCATCCACGCCATACATGCCAGGCTTCGAGTGTAACCCTAAAGTAGAATGGTCTGAGGATTTCTTCAAAAGATATTCTCCTTATATTGTTACAGAAGAGGGAAGAAGGTTTGTTTCGTCTAAAATCTCAGATATATCTATTATTGTTAATTCTACTTCATTCAAATGGGATTGGGATGCTATTTCAGGCAATGCAAACTTGTTATCCGTCCCAGACCTTTACACCCATTTTGGGAATCAATTAAATTGGCACATAATACTGACCTATCAAAAGGATGCATCGTTCCTACAAAGTATTCTCGGCATTGAATACATGATAGGTGAAGATAAAGATGCTTGGTCTTTATTCTCTGCAATAGCAGAAACTGAATACGTAGTAAAAAAATATAGAGAATCACAATTTCCTTGGGATTGGACGGTTTTAACAGAGAGAATGTTCCCTCAGCTAAAGTTGGACAAACTGGGAAATAAATTCTTTGTTGATAAATGGGATTGGTCATATTTGTCTGAGCATGTAGATACCATCTTCCTGAATCAGAACCTCGAACAATTCAAAACATATTGGAATTGGGAAGTGGTTTTTCCTCGGCTTCTAACAACGGAAAGGAAATATGACTATAGCTACCTTGATAAACTTGCCGATGTCTTGACAAAAATACCAGAAAACGAAAAACGTCAGTCAGCATGGACTGCGCTTACGTCTCAGTTCTCATTCAAGGATCTGAAAAAACTTATAAAAGACACTTCTCTCAAACGCTCATATTGGTGGGATATGAATTATTTCTGCCAGCATAAGGACTTCTCTGTTTTCCGAGACTTGGAAGAATGCCGTAATGTTGTGAATTGGGATATTTTGTCTAGCTCTCCTTCCGTAGATAATAGTTTTAAGTATGATACAAGACTTGGAATTAAAGAACGAGCGTGGCATGATGAGATTCGAAAACTATTGTCAGATCAGCGTAATCACTGGAATTTCGCTCTCCTGTCCCATTTTGAAAGCTTAAGAAATGAAAAATGGTTTATAAATCAGTATAGAGAGCATCTAGACTGGGAGTATTTGTCTCAAGCCAGCAAAATCTTTTGTACTAAGGACAAACAACTACTCAACGAGATAATAGAGGCTAACAAGAAATACATACGTTTCGATATTATTTCAGAACGAGACGACGTAGATATAGACCAAATAGTTAGGATATATCCTGTAGCAGATTATAATTTCAATAGTTTGATCGAAAAGAATGTTATCAGCGTGACACAAAATCTGATTGAGGAGAAGCCGGACTACTCTTGGGATTGGATGAAAGTTTCATCCTCTAAAACATTCTATCCTACGGCAGAATTTCTATTGTCACATATTGATTGTAACTTTAATTGGGCTTTTTTAAGTAATCAAGACAACAAGCAGGCATGGGGTGATGAAAAAGTAATTATTACTGTTGCTTCAAATAGTGAGATCTCCCGCCAAATAGACTGGTATAGTTTATCGTCTTTAGGCTACTTCCCATTGAACGAAAACATAATTAGAGTGTTGCCATTAGAGAAACTTAATTGGAAGCAATTGTCTGGGCGCAAAGTAATATTACCTTTTATAGATGAATTAACAGAATATCTTGACTGGAGAGCTGTATCGCAAAACCGGCACCTTATTAGTTTGGAAACTGAAGTCTTGGAAAAATATAAGGCAAATCTCGATTGGAATGTAATATGCCATCGTGAAGGTTTTGTCTTTACTAACGAAATATTGAGCCATTTCTCAGATTATATAGACTGGACTCTTGCTTCGGCATCTTTAAATATTAAATTCACTAAGGATCTTGTTGACAAGTATAAAGATAGATGGGACTGGCCTGTGTTAATGAAAAACAAAGCATTCAATAATACTATAGACATAAATGGATTGCCTTATGCAAGGCAGATTAATATTGTAGACTTTATTAACAAGTTCCCAAGGAAGCCACAAGCATTCCATTTTACACATATGGACAATGCTATTAAGATTATCCGTACAATGAAACTGCAAAGTAGAAATAATGCGGAAGGACATTTTTCGAACAGTGCGGGTAGTAATGTTCATAGAACAACTAAAGCTCACCAATTTGCCAGGTTTTATTTTATGCCGAAATCTCCAACTCAATTTTATAATGAATGCCTAGGAAAAGATATAGACTATTCTAAATATCAAAAAGCATTGAACTTAGGACTTCCAAAATGTCCGCTACCAGTATTCTTTGTCTTTGATATAGAAGAGATTTTGTCTGTTATGCCAGACTTATGTTATTATAGTAATGGAAATATGCAAAAAGATTCTTCTAAATGTTTCAAGGTCGTTGAAAATCCAAATAGGATTAAGGCGAAGGAAATTTATATAAATAGTTTCGATACTTTCGATGAGAGACAACAAGAGTTCTTGGTTGAAGGAGAATTGGATTTCTCTAAGCTAAAGCATGTTCAAATTTGTTGCTATGATTCATATCAGATGGAAAAACTGAAGGAAGAACTTAAAGGTACAAAGTGGGAAGACATTGTAACTATAGGAACAAATCTATATGAGTATAAAAACAAAGAATTGCATTTCGATGAGACTCAAGACACCATACGCATCAGAACGAACTATAAGAACCCATTTGAATTTAGAATATCATATACGGGTTCAAATGCCCCCAGTATTCTAAACAAACAGAATGTATTGCGTCAACGTGGTAAT
>JAEEGL016973421.1_pt1 | contig 11549 bp, 9 predicted proteins | sample 9134231 | NCBI WGS metagenome assembly JAEEGL01 (sample SAMN16246548, study PRJNA631951) | gut metagenome | biome: gut microbiome; feature: rumen; material: fiber-attached | host: Bos | place: Iran: Karaj | collected 2018-10 | reverse complement strand
GTTCCTGGTAAAACGCGATATCCGTGCAGACCCGGCCGTCGAGGATGACCTCGTTGGAGACCTCCGCGTTTTCCCGCAGCAGGGCGTATCCCTTGTCGTCCGATACCTGGGATTCGATCAGCACAATGTGGATCGGATGGACATAGCATGTGTATCCCAGTTCCCCGAACTCTGCGCCGCAATTGCTGCAGATGAGCTTGCGCGTGGTGTCCGCGGTGCACAGGATGCCCTTGACGTACACGATGTCGTTGATCTGCAGGTTTCTCCGGGCATACTGGATCATGTCCGGGTTTTCCGTCATCAGGATGACTTCGTCGTAGACGATCCGGCGTTTGTCGCTGGAGTTGTTGAAGCGGCTGAGGGTTTTGACGGAGAGCACGCATTTGTGCGGAACGCTTTCATTCCTGCGGAGATAGAAGCGCGGCTCCTCCATGATCTGCCCGTACAGCCTGACGTCGTTTACCGCCACCCGGATCGCTCCTTCCGATTGTTTTCCCTGTTATTATGCTTCACTTCCGGAAAAAGAACCGGCCGGCCCGCACAGAAAAGCGGATGCGGCGGACAATTCTGTTTCAGAGGAAAATAGCAGTGCAGAACAAACCGAAGGGATGGATTGAACGGGTGAACAGCGCGGCGGGCTACAGGGATTACAAGCTCCAGGATATGGTTTCCGGTCCGGAAATCGTACGGGAGGAACGGATTGCCGACTGCTTTCCGGAACTGACGGCGTATATTCAGAAGATCCGGATCTTTACGGACGGGAACGTCCGCGTGCAGGTCAGGGATCTCCGCGGGAAGCGGACAAGGGTATATGCCGGACGGATGAAGAGCCTGACGGACGCCTCCTGGCAGATCGGGGACAGCGAGATGTACTTCTCGGACGGATGTTTGTACCTGGCGGCCGGGAACCAGTTGTGCATGGGAAGATATGTGGAGCGGGAGGCGACGGAATGACGATCCGGAAGGGACTGGCGCTGGCGGCAGCGCTGTGCATATGGGGAACCGCCTGTGCTGACGGAAGAAACGCGATTACCCTCCTGGAGCAGCAGGACAGGGGGATCGAATGCAGGGAGAACCGGGATGAAAAGCCGCGGAAAGGAATCAGCCTGGTTACGGGCCTGAAGTCTGCGGAGCCGTTTCAGCCGGTGCTGGTGGAACTGAATAACGAAAATGGCGGGGTCTTTGTGACCGCGCCGTACGGAATCAGCAAAGCGTCTGTGATTTACGAGTATCAGATGAGTACTAATGGGACGATGGGACTGTGCGCGCTGTTTCAGGACGAGGTGCCGGAGGACGTAGGACCGGTCGGCAACGCTTCTGTGGGCGGGCTGCTGATTCAGTCGGACTGGGACTGCGGGTATGTGTTCAACGATATTCCGCATAACCCGGACGGGTCGGAATCCGAACTCGGGTATTCCATCCGGATGTGGATGGAGCAGCGGTCCCTGGAACAGAACCGCCGGGTGTTCCCGGCGGAGGTTTCCTCGGTGAAGGAATGGAAGCGCCTGTTTCGTAGGGACCAGAGCATGATTACCGCGGAAAACCGGCGGGTGGATGTTTCCGGTATCCGGGAGATTCTGCAGCGGTACGGGAACACGCCGAAAGCGGTTCCGTTCCGGTTTTCAGACCAGGCGGAGGATGATTCAGGGATCCCGGTATCGGAAGTGGATATCCGGACGTCCTCCCGGACGTTTTCCTCCGGTTTCGTATATGATGCAACCGCCGGGGTGTACGCCCGGTGGATCGGGGAGAACAACCAGTACGGGGATATCGGTGCGGACGAGCAGCTGACGGTATCCAATCTGATCATCCAGCGCGTGGGGTATACGGTATCCGGCGGTAATATGGCACCGGAGGTAATCGGCCGGGGAAACGCGGATATTTTCATCCGCGGGACGTACATTGAAGGCTGCTGGATCCGGGAAAGCGAGGAGGATCACACGCGGTTCTACGACCAGGACGGGAACCCGCTGGAACTGGCGCCGGGCGTGACATTTATCGCGCTTCTGAGCAACTCGACCACAGTGGTGATCCTGAACGACTGAGAGGTGTGCGCATGAAAAAGATCATATGGCTGGTGCTGATCCTCGGGGCGTTGGCGTCCGCCGGATGGTTTGTCGGAAGGCCTGTATTGGAACGATTCCTGGCGGAACGGCGGCCGGCGGAACTGCTGAAAGGTGCGGACGAGGCAAAGGATTCTTTTGCGGAAGAAGGGTGGATCAGACAGGAAAAGTTTATCTATCGGCGGAGGGATATTCCGTCGCTGGAAAAGGAGTTTGAGGCGGTCGGTTATCCGCCGTTCCTGTATCTCGCGGAACAGGACGGAAGCGTCGGGCGGAGTGGGGAAAAATCCTATCACGAGGACGGAATGGCGTTGTTCCTGTACATGGATGAGACGTGGTACCTGACGCACGCGAAGCTGGAATACACCGTGCCGTCCGGGAAGTTCAGTTCCACAGCCATGAGCGGGAATATACGTCCTTTCTGCGACTTCGCGGGAATCATTACCGGAAAGGAAATAAAAGAAGAGGACCGTGAACTCCTGATCCGGGAATTCGCCGAGCTGTTCAATGACGCGGAACATAAGCCGCGGAAACTGAAACTCAACGGTCTGGAGTTTACGATCTCTCTGGATAGTTTTTATATGCTGCTGGTGATGGCCTGCTGAAAACCGTCAGGTGACTTTCTCAAAATCGGAGGCGGGATGCTTGCAGATCGGGCAAATGAAATCTTCCGGCAGTTCCTCTCCCACATACTCGTAGCCGCAGATTTTGCAGCGCCAGACGGTCTTCCCGTCAGGCGTTTTTGCGACGGCTTCGGGCTTCGGTTTAATGTTTTCCTGGTAATATGTATATGTGGCGGAAGGCGCGTCGCTGAGGACCTCCATGTCTGTCACAGCGGCGATAAACAGCATATGGCTGCCCAGATCAATAGCCTGTTCCACTTTGGCGGAGATCCAGGCGTTGGTACCTTCCGTAACGATGAGGGTACCGTTTTCCGCACGCTGTACGGCGCTGAAACCGTCAAACTTATTCACATCCCGGCCGCTCTGAAAACCGAACCGCTTGAACAGATCAAACGTGGCGTTCTGGGAGATTACAGACGCGGTAAAACACCCGCTTTCCTGGATCATGCCGCAGGTATAGTTGCTCTTGTTGACCGCCACTGAAATGCGGTTGGGTTCCGAAGTCACCTGAGCAACGGTGTTGGTAATGCAGCCGTTGTCTTTCTCCCCCACCCGGGCAGTGACAACAAAAAGTCCGTAGGAGATTGCGTACATGGCTTTCTTGTTCATTCTGTCTTCCTCCTTCTCATGTTGAGCAAATGGAATCAGGGCTGGCTTTTCAGCTTTCTTGCCGCCTCTTCGCGCTGACGGCAGAGTTCCGCCCAGCTGGTGGTGCCGGCAAGCTTTTCAGCGAACTCCGCCATAGCTGTGGGGATATCGATCTTCTGCGGGCAGATGGCTGCGCACGCGCCGCAGCTGATACAGGCGGAAGGCCTTTTATCCTCAGGGAGGGCATCCATTTGCATGGGGACGGTCATGCTGTTGGAGAACTTCATGTCGTTGTAGGCATGAATCAGCATGGGAATGTCCAGCTGCATCGGGCAGCCTTCGCAGCAATAGCGGCATCGTGTACAGGGCAGGGCGTCTTTCAGGCTTTCGGCAATGTCCGCAAGAAGCGCCGCTTCATCCGGAGTCTGCGGGTTGCCTGAGGAGAATGTGCGGACATTATCGACCATCTGCTCAAAGTCAGACATACCGGATAAGACCATCTTCACATTCGGCAGATTCTGGAGCCAGCGGAAACTCCAGCTGGCGATACTCTCATCGGGACGAAGCTGCAGAAGCCGGCCTTCGTCCTGTTCGGACAGGGAAGCCAGTTTGCCCCCGCGCAACGGTTCCATGACCCATACAGGGATATTCCGGGCGGTCAGCAGATCATATTTGGCCTTGGCGTCCTGCAGCGTCCAGTCCAGATAATTCAGCTGAATCTGGCAGAATTCCATACTGTCTCCGGCGTAATCCAGGAACTTCTCCAGCGTATCCGGACGGGCGTGGGAGGAAAAACCCAGATGCCTGATCCGGCCCAGACGTTTCTGTTCTTTGAAGTAATTCAGGATGCCCCATTGCGGGTCGGTATAAACGCCGAATGAATTCTCATAAACGTTATGCAGAAGATAGAAATCGAAAAACTCCACGCCGCATTTTTTCAGCTGTTCCTCAAAGATCTCCGCCGGGTTGTAGGACGCGGCGATCTGGTGGCCGGGGTATTTATCTGCAAGAAACCAGCTTTCCCGGGGATGCTTCGCCAGCGCTTTCCCCACGGCCAGTTCGCTGTATCCGCCGTGATACGGCCAGGCAGTGTCGAAATAGTTGACGCCGTGGGCAACGGCATAGTCGATCATATGCTGCAGTTCATGCTCATCAATGGCTTTCTCTGCAGTCTGGGGCAGGCGCATGCAGCCGAACCCGAGACGGGAAAGGCGTTCCCCGCAGGCCTCGTTTACCATCATGAAAAGATCACTCCTTGTCTTAACCGTCGGTTTTTATTCATGAGAATAACTTTCCAGCAATTCCACAATACACTTCAGGTCCGGGGCGTCCAGATAATTGTATTCGCCGTTCCCGTCACCGTATACGCCGTGCTGTACAAGCCTCAGCCCGGCAGCTTCCGCATTGGCGACCTGCGCTTTGGAATCCTTGACCTGAAATGCCAGATGGTGCATTCCCTCTCCGTGTTCGTTCAGGAAATTCCGCCATGTCGAGGGTTCCTCATTGGGCTGGATCAACTCGATCTGCAGTCCCGGGCCTACATCGAAAAAAGCAAGCAGGGAGTTGGCCTTTGGAGCGGGCTTGCCTTCGAAAACGGTCTGCGTGATCTCGTAATCGCCGCAGGGCTGCGTTGGCGGAACCTCTACGCCGAGGAAAGCGGCCCATTTCTTCTTGGTTTCCTCAATGTCCTTTACAATGAATCCAACCTGAGCAACGAGATGTGTTCCGACAACACCTGCCATTCCGATTTCCTCCTCCGTTTTTTGTTGTAACTGAAACTTCCTGCGATTTTCCAGTCATCCTCTGTTCAGATAACGCTATGGTTATATATAAATGCTTTCTGGGATGATTGTAAAGTCTTAAGTTAACTCTAAGTCAACAAGTACTTTCAGGAATCGGAATAATCCGGAACAATTTGTTGCAGCTAGGCGATAAAAGCGTTCAGCAGCGCCTGCGCCTGATCCCGCTGCCGGGTGGAGGCGGCGTCCACCATGAAGATCACTTCCTGCACCCGGTTGTGGGCACCCCGGACAGGAATATAATCCACATGAATCTCTGTGGAGAGCCGGTTGATTTCCTCGACGGCCGGACGGACGGCGCGGAGTTCAAAACTGTTCCAATTCTTCAGGGACTCCCCTACCTCCAGCCAGTTTCTGAGCGTTTCGATACTGACATGTTTTTCAAATTTCCGGCACATCTCGATATCCGCCCGGGAGATCTTCTGCCGCAGTTTTTGATACAGGATATACCCGTAATTGCTGCCGAAGATCGTCAGCTGATGGATCGGCACCTGGGTGAAGTTCCGCTTGAGACCGAACAGGTACGGCGCCAGATTGGGATTGAACCAGAACTCCAACATACCGTTGCAGAACCGGTGATCGCCCAGATAGGACGCGGAAACGAACGCCTTCTCGTCCTCAATGTACAGCGTATAGCGCTGTTCCAGGGCGTTCAGGTCGTCGCTGAACCGTTTGTCATAGGTCCGGGTCTGGCTCCGGTCCCTTCCCAGTGCCTGATAGATCTCCGAAATATGCACGGTATAGTGCGTGTCCGGCGGATCATCCGGTCGGATCCGGGAAACGCAGAAATCAAAGCACTTCCTCTGCTGCAGCGTCAGACGGTGGGCTTTCAGTTCCATGGGATCCGTATAGCTCATGATCAGCTCGTTGTCCTTGACCACCATGTAGTTGGCGGCCTTTTTTCTTTCTGCCATGGTTCCTCCCTTCCCGGGGAGCCTGAGGCTCCTTTGAACAGTAAGATGTTTTATTCAACTCTTTTTTGGTTTTATATATTTGAAAACTGTGCGGACAGCAGTTAATTCCCCGGTTCGCGGGGTTCTGCTGCAACAGATTGTTCCATGGCTGCAACGGAATGTTCCGGCAGTTGCAACAGATTGTTCCGTCCGGTTACGACAGATTGTTCCTGTTCAGCAACAGATTGTTCCGCCTATTCCGCCGGGATGAAATGGATCTTGTCTCCCCGGGCGGAGGAGAAACCGAGTCCTTCGAAATCGAAGTATTCCCGCTGGCGGATTTCCCCGTTCTGATCTATCGTGATCGCCGCCCTTTCAATGATTTCCAGCATCCACGGATTTCCGGAAGCGTCTGTCGTTTTGCCGGCGGAGTCTGCGATCAGGAGATCCCCGTACTCCGTGAATCCGTAAACGAGACAAAGCACTTCCCCGCCTGAAGGGGACTGAAGGGATACGGGGACCGGCCTTCCGCTGAGGACGGAGGAATAGACGTCGGTCAGGGAGGAAAACTCGTTTGTGCATTCCCCGAACCGGGATAGATCCGTCCGGTCGGTATCCGGCATCTCTGTACCGGTGACTGTGGCGTAGATTTCCAGGTCTTCCAGGTCCTGAAGCACGATCTCCCGGCAGGTCAGGAAGGAATGCGCCTCCGGCAGAACCAGATCCAGTATGGCGGATACCGTGCCGTCCTCCATGAAATACCGGCTGCCGAAAGCGGTCAGCAGCCTTGCGGCCGGCAGTTTTTCAGCATAAAGAATGACTTCCACGTCCTGATCCGCCGCGTCCACCCGCCAGGCGTTCTCTGCCTCCCGGTATTCCAGCGGGATATGGCAGCCGTCCTGCATCCGGTAGGCGTATACCGTTCCCGGGAACTGCGTCCAGCCGGAGAAGGAGGTAAAACGGTAGCCGCGGAGGGTCGGGATCAGGGTCCCGCGGCTGCGGGAAGAAAGATCGTCCGCCCAGAGGACAACATCGTGCACTTTCCAGGGATCGGAATACCGAATGCCGAGCGCATCCAGACGTTCGGCCATGACAGACTCCAGCTGGCTGTCCTTTTCAACGGGCCGTGTGTTATACAGATAGATCTCCGCATAGTCGGAAACGCCGTCTCCGTCGGAGTCCGGATTCCGGGGATCGGTGCCGTAGGCTGTTTCCTCCGAGTTGATCAGACCGTCCGAATCGAAATCATCGCCGGGGTGATCCCGGACGTATTCCAGCAGATTCCGGACGCCGGTCTCATCGGGCCGAATGGTGTACGCGGTTTGTCCGGACACCTGCTCATCCCTATACAGCAGCGCCGGGATATGGACCGCCGCGATGCACAGGCCGATGAGGATGATCAGAAATCCCAGGGTCATGGGGATGATCCTCCAGCGGCTTCTGGCGGACCCGTTCTTTCCGTAGCGCGGCATTTTCCCGCGGGAAACACCCTCCGCCCGGTCCCGCCGGGCCCTGCTCTTTTCCAGTGTGTTCATTTTCTCCCCTCCCGCGCGCCTATCTTACCCATCCGCCGGAGGACCCTTCTTCCGGCAAAGAAAAAAATCCGCCGCCTGAGCGGCAGCGGATCAGGAGCATATACGGTTTTGCAGCTGTGTGGCACGAACGCCGAGTTCCGCGTTTGTGCAGCATTGCCGGACGGCGCCGATGCGGGCGATGATCGTGCAGCGGGAGCGCGCGCGGGTGACGGCGGTATAGAGCAGGTTGCGTTTCAGCATGCTCCGGGGAGCTCCCGGAAGCGCGATGATGACGTTCCTGAACTCGCTGCCCTGGCTTTTGTGAATCGAGATACAGTAGGCCAGGGATACGTTCCGCAATTCCCGGGCCGGGATCCGGATTTCCCTGTCCAGAATCTGTACGGTGAGTTCTCCGGGAGAGACGGCGGTGACCGTCCCGATATCCCCGTTAAAGAAACCCAGCGCGTAGTTGTTGCTGGTGGTAATGACCTTGTCGTTCAGACGGAATTCCGTGTTTCCGAACTTCAGGGTATGCCCGCCCGGTTTGACGGGATTCAGCAGTTCCTGCAGCATCCGGTTGAGCCGGTCGATACCGGACACCCCTTTGTAGGCGGTGCAGAGCACCTGGGTTTCCAGCGGATCGGGATTCGCCTTCACGGCTTCCAGGACTGAGTCCCTGACCTTCTCAGGGATATCGGTATCCTCCGGACATTCCGTCACCCGGAAGGTCTCGTCCTGAGACAGAAGGGAGATTCCGCTGTTGATCAGCCCGGCATTCCGGACGATCAGGCTTTCACCCTGCTGGCGGTACACGGTTTCCAGACGGCATACCGGGATCCGTCCGCAGCAGATGAGACTGTGCAGCACATCCCCGGGACCGACGGACGGCAGCTGGTCGGTATCCCCCACCAGGAGGACCAACGCGTCCGGACGGACGGCGCCGAAGATCCAGGAGAGCATTTCCGTGTCCAGCATGCTGGATTCGTCAATGACCAGCAGGTCCGCGTCGATGTGGGCGTCTCCAGCCTTTCCGCTGCCGGTTTCTGCCAGACGGTGAATCGTGGAGGCGGGCAGGCCGGTGGATTCGGACATCCGCTGCGCTGCGCGTCCGGTGGGCGACGCGAGAATGACTTTCCCGGACGGATACTTACGGGAATACGCCCGGATGATACCGTTCAGGGTGGTTGTTTTGCCGGTTCCGGGACCGCCGGTGAGGATGGCGGGGCCGGTGTGCAGCAGGAGCCGGAAGGCTTTCCGCTGGCCCGGGGCGTAGGTGAGCCCCAAAGATTCCGACAGGTTGTTCAGCGTTTCCTCCAGTTCCTCTTCCGTGAAAAGCGACTTTTCGGCGTTCAGCATGGAGCGGATTCCGTCGGCGGCAATTTTCTCCGCCTGGTAATCGGCCTGGAGTGCAATCACGCCTGAGGATTCCTCGACGATCAGGCTGCTGGAACATTTGAGCAGGCGGGACGCGTCGGACGGAGCAGTTTCCGTACCGTCCGCCTCATACAGCGCTTTGCATACGTCCGCAACCAGTGCGTCTGCGGGGAGGCAGGTGCTGCCGCTCTGGCGGGCCCGGTTCAGCAGCGCTGTTCCGAGCGACTTGATCCGTTCCTCCGGATGCCGGATTCCCAGCTTCCGGGCGATCCGGTCCGCCTCTTCAAAGGGAATGCCGAGACGGTCGCTGCAGACCTGATACAGGTGCATGTGGAAATGCGGAACAGCAGCTCCGCGGAGATCCTCCGCGTACCGGTTGATGAGATAGTACCGCGGCGTCGCAGACCGTCCGATCAGCTTTGTCAGGTACTCGTGGAACGTTCTCTGGTACCGCGGCAGCAGGATCTGTTTCCGCAGCGAGGTGGACGCTTCCTTGCCGAGGATCCGGTCCGCCGCCCGGATGAATCCGGGAGTATCCGCGAGATCAAAAAGATCCCGGCCCGGAAGCAGATTGAGGACCGCGCTTCTGTGCGCCGGATCCGTCAGTCCGCATTCCTTCAGGAAACGGTCGGTTTTGTCAGCTGGCAGTCCTGCGGAAGATTCGGTGACGCTGCGGACATGAAGCCTTCCGGAAGCGTCGGTTTCTTCGGAAATCCGCAGGGGCGTCCATGGGAGATACGGGGGAATGTGCCCGCACAGCGAAACGGTTCCGGTATCCGTACTGAGCAGGAAAACGGTATATCCGTCCTTTTCATCCCGGAAAAGGGTACGGAAATAGAATCCGGTGATCATATGTAACGGCCTCCTTCGCCTTTTGAAAATCTGTGACCGTATTATTCCGGAATCATGCCGGATGAAAACCGAAAGTCGGGCGGAACCATGCCGGAACGACGGATTGTATACTGTATTTTTTCCGTATTTCGGAAAGAAATTTCGGGCGTTTTGATACGCCGGAGGAGGGATGCATGAAAGATTTTGGACGGGCTTCAAATTATTGAAAAATAAGGGCCCGGAGGCCATATTGACATAATAAAAAACGCCTGTTATTTTCTCGCTGAAACCGCCGGCAATGACAGCGCGCGTCAGCCGGCGGGGAACCATGATCATGATCAGAACTGCCGGCGGACCAGAGAGACGAAAATGCTACGGGAGGCTGCGGGTCAACATGGGAAAACTGAATAATCCGTACAGGAACAGTCCCGGCGCGGGAGAGGATGATTCTATCCCGCCGCCGGAGGACGAATGGAGCGCGCTGGACGGAAACGCGGAAGACGAAGGAGATCTGGATGAACTGACGGGGTTTCAGGAAGAAGCCTCTGAAGAGACGCCCACGGAACTGGATATGTATCTGGTGACAGCGGACGACAAGCTGAAGGAACTGGGCCTGGAACCCTGTGCGTTCAGATGGAGCAGGATGTCGCAGGAGGAACGGAGGCAGGTTTATCTGAAGCTGGCGGAACTCCGGGACCGGGATGAAAAGTATTTCAACCTGACCGCGGACTGCGCATTCCTGCTGAATTCGCGGCTGGTATTCGGGAAATGCCACCAGCGGTGCAGAGGGGATCATACCGTGGAGGCGGTCCAGACGGCGTTCAGCGATTTCTGGTCATTCGCCCGGGAACACTGGGGGAAGTACGATCCGAAAAAATCGCTGTTCAGCAGTTATCTGTCCATGGGCTTTTACAAGGTATCCTCCACGACGGCCATGAACGTGGTGAAGATGAGCGCGTCCAAGCACTACAACATGGGCCTGCTGGCCCGGGCGGAGCAGCAGATCATGCAGGAGACGGGCGTGGAACGGGTGGACGATGTTGCGCTCCGGATGAAAACCGGCATATCGCCGACAATGATCAAGCAGTACAGGGAATATCAGCAGGTCATGCGTCCTGCCGAACTGGACGTGAATATGAAAATGACGGAGTCGTTCTCCGCCGGAAAGAGGCATTTAATGAGTCCCGAAAGAATTGCGCAGGAAGACGATCTGATTCAGAAGTTTCAGAAGAAGGTCATGGAGATCCTCCGGACCAAACGCGAGAAGAGAATCGCGATGCTCGTGCTCGGACTGACGGACTGCGGCAGGATGACGCCCAAGGAAGTCGCCTACATGATGCACCTGGGTACAGCCGACGTGCAGGCGGAATGGCTGCGGATCCGGAGCATTCTGCAGAAGGACCCGGACATCCGGGAACTCCTGGAGCACCAGGAGACAGACGGACGCAAGGAAGTCAAAACGGTGCAGGTGGAGCGCTCCGGGGATCTGGACCTGATCGCCGGGCAGGAGGACGGGCGGGCGGTCAGCGCCGGGAGTCTGGTGCCGGAAAACCACCGGCCGGGCCGGAAAAGAAAAAAGCCGCTTGAAGCGGTCAGCAGCGTGAACATGGATCGTGCGCCGGAGCGGATCCCGGTGATCGACCTGAACGCGGCGGTGCTGGACAGCGAGGCGCTGAAACGGAAGGAACCGGTTGGAAAACCGGGGATCCCCGCTGTTTCTCCTGCTCCGGTGAAACCGGTGCCTGTACCGGAAACACAGAAATTCGATTATGCGTTTGTTATCCGGAATATCAGCGCAGAAATCGCCGAGTTTGAAGCGCAGGAGGCGATCATGAATGAATCCGGCAAAGAACTGGAGGAGCGG
>JAEEGL016655496.1_pt1 | contig 11549 bp, 9 predicted proteins | sample 9134231 | NCBI WGS metagenome assembly JAEEGL01 (sample SAMN16246548, study PRJNA631951) | gut metagenome | biome: gut microbiome; feature: rumen; material: fiber-attached | host: Bos | place: Iran: Karaj | collected 2018-10 | reverse complement strand
ATGAGCTGCGTGATCGGGATCCCCGATTCCTATAAGATGCAGGCGGTCAAGGCCTTCATCATGCTGAAGGAGGGGGTGCCGCCCACGGAGGAGACGAAGGAAGAGCTCATGGCCTACTGCCGCAAGAACATCGCCAAATACGCCATCCCCAAGGAGATCGAATTCCGGGATGAGCTGCCCAAGACGCTGGTGGGCAAGGTAGCCTACCGGGTGCTGGAGGAAGAGGAAGAAGCCAGGCGGGCTTCGGCGCAGCCGGAGCCTCAGACGGCAAAATAAGAGGTCCGGGACCTCGGAGGGGAAAAAGCATGGATCGGATCGACGAACGAAACCGGGCGCTGGCGGATACCGGCGAACCCGTATTTGCCCTGGCCGCCATTCTGGAGCGCCGGGGAAAGGAAGCGCGGGACAGGCTGAAGCAGCTGACCGGCGCGGACAATCTCTACGCCTGGATGACGGATGCGAAAAACCTTTCCATGCTGCTCATGGCTTTGCCTGCGGCGGATTATGCGCTGTTCGCCAAGGCGGCGGAGGGGCCTTTCCTGCAGGAAAAGGAGGTTTTCCTCCCCATGCACAGCGGCCTCATCGGCTTCTGCCTCCTACAGCCTTATCTGGTAGGGGAGGAGCTGTATCTGGTGGTGCCGACGGAGATCCGCACGCTCTGGCAGGACCTGAAGCGGTCCGATCTGCCCCGGCGAAAGCAGCTCCACGACACCCTGGACGCCTATGCCCAGGCCGCCGTGAAGCTCTACGGCGTCCTGTTCCTGGCGGATTTCGGCGAGATGCTGCGCCTGCGGACGGAGGTGCGCTGGAATGAGGAGACCGAGGCCATGCTGCGCTCTCTGGCGGACGGCACCTACTATGAAATAGAGGGAGACCTTCTGCTGCACCGGGGACTGAGCGCGGAGGAGGCGAAGGCCTATCTCACGGCCAGAGAAGGGCTGCCCCGCTATCTCCCGGTCCATGAAAAGATCCTGCGTCTCGGAGACGGAGATTATTACGATGTGTTCCATGCGCTGGAGGTCTGGCGGCTGGAAGCGGAGGACGCCTTCCGGGAGGCCGGGGAAGAGGACGCGGAGGAGAAGGCCACCGCCTTCAGCGACACCCTCTACGCCGTGCTGCGCATGGAGCTGAAGCAGGAGGACCACAGCGAGCTGTTCGCGGAATTCGGCCTGGAGCCGGACGAGGCTCGGGCAGCGGAAATCAAAATGCAGGTGCGTCTCTGGTGCCTGGGGGGCAATACGCCCTCGGAGCTGCTGGCGGAGCTTGAGGCCGGGAAGCTGAAGCCGCGGGTCAACGGTCCCTGCATCTGCGGCAGCGGAAAAAAGTTCAAAAAATGCCACGGCGCCTCCCCATCTGCCGGTACGGTCGGCATCGCCGCGGACGGCGATGCGGGCTGATGCCTGCGGCGTCCTGTCCGGGTCAAAGCCGCTGCGCCGGAGTCGGTTCGGCGTTTGAATGGTGTCGAAACAAAAAACGGGAAACCTGTTCACCAGGTTTCCCGTTTTTCCCTGCAGGAGGCATTTCAGGGGAGCAGGCTTTCGATGATGGACGCCCAGCCCTCGTAACTGTTGCTGCCGATCTGCGCTTCGCCTACCACATGGCCGTTGGAGTCCACAAAGATGGTGGTGGGGATATAGCCGGTATTCAGGTAATAGTCGAACGAATAGGTGTAGCGGAGGCAGGGATAGGTGACCTCCAGCTCCTCCATGATCGCGACGTTGTCCGGCTCGTATTCCTCGTAGGAGATGCCCAGGATCTGCAGGCCGCGATCCCCGTAGTTGTCCTGCAGCCGCTGCAGGTCGGGCATTTCGCGGACGCAGGGGCCGCACCAGTAGGCCCAGAAGTTGATCATGGTGAGCTTGACGTCCCGGAAGCAGGCGTCGGTCCACTCATTGCCGTCCGCGTCCTTGGTGCTGAAGCTGATGTCCGGGGACCAGTCCTCCGGCTCGGGCTCCGTCGGCAGCGTCTCCGCATCCCGGGTGGAGAGCAGCACGGTGCGGGTGTCCTTGTCATAGTCCACGCCGAAGCCCAGCTCCTCTCCCAGGTCCCGCAGCTTGAAATAGTTGCTGCCGTCGACGTTGTAGGCGCTGAGCCAGCTGACCCGGTGACCGTTGATGATCAGCGACTGCGGGCTGGTCTTCACGGATTTGGGCGCCGCCGCGGCGGAGCTGTCCAGCTCCGTCCCGATGGGGAAGTAGGACTCCCCGGAAACGATGGTCACCGTATTGGTTTTCGAATCGTATTCTACGGAAAAGCGCGCCTCCGTTTCGCTGAGCAGGTAGGCGATATCCCGAAGCTTGAAGTAGTTGCTGCCGTTGATGTTGTACGCCTGGGCGTATACCGGCTTCCCGTTGAGGGTGAGGTGCTGGTTGGACAGCTGGATCTCAATCGGATCCTCGGCGGCAGCCGGGATCATCAGCGCCAGCATCAGGCAAAGGACCAGCAGGATTACCGTGACTTTTTTCATATGAATGCCCTCCCTGTGAATTTGAGTTCCGTCCGTCAGACGGTCAGGATATAGACGCCGCCCAGTTTCGGCTTCAGCTCCAGTACGGCGGAGCCGGTCTCGACGGTGGAGTCCAAAAGTGAGGTGAAGTCGCTCAGCGGGCTGATGACGGGGTAGCCCATGGCTCCCCGCCGATAGTGCATGGGAACGGCGACCCGGGGCTTCAGATCATCCAGCAGGGCCTTTGCCTCGCCGGGACCGATGGTGAAGAAGCCGCCCACCGGGATCAGCAGCAGGTCCAGTCCCCGCAGGGCCTCTGCCTGCTCCGGAGCCAGAGCGCAGCCCAGATCCCCCAGGTGCGCGGCCCGGAATCCGCCGTATTCCACGATGCTGATCCGGTTTTTCCCTCTCAGCCTGCCCTGCTCCGGATCGTGGAACGTGTCGATCTCCGAAACGGCAAAGCCGGGGGTTTTGCCGCTGAGACGCACCCGGTCGGCGGCGTTGTGGTCGCCGTGACCGTGGCTGCAGATCACCAGATCCGCATGCAGCTCGCCGGGCAGCTCCACGCCGGGAACGCTGCCGGCCTCGTAGGGGTCGAATACCACGCTGCCGCCGGGGCCGAAGTCCAGACGGAAGCAGCTGTGGCCGTACCAGGTCAGAACGGGATTCATGCGTCTCTCCTTTCCTCATCCGGGGCCTTCAGAGCCTCGTTCAGGGCCAGTATCTTCTCAGCGTCCGCTTTCAGCACCTTCCGGTCCCAGGTCAGCAGCCCGTTGTGCTCCGATTCCACGTCGCTGAGCTGGGTGTAGATGCAGGCCCGCAGGCCCTCCTGCTTCAGGGGGAGGATCTGCTCCCTGTAGAGCTTCTCCAGGGCGGCGGTCAGCTCCCGGCCGCTCCGGGCGCGATGGTAGGTCATGCCCCTTCCGGAGGCGGCGTGACCGGGCAGCGTCAGGCTCCAGCCGCCGAATTCCGTGATGGCCTGCACCCGGGGATCCGGCTTCAGCCGCTGCCGGCCGAAATAGCGGTGGCGGCTGCAGAAATCCCCCACGTGCTGGTCGTGCCAGCCGCTGGCCGCGTCCACGCAGCGGCTGCCGTCCCACTCCTTCAGCTTCGCGGTGATCGCCGCCGTGTCGAATTGGCCCCAGCCCTCGTTGAACAGCGTCCAGGCCACGATGCCCGGGTGGTTGGCCAGCGCGCCGACGATCTCCTCCGCTTCCCGCAGGAACTGCCGGCGCGCCCGCTCATAGCGGCGGCCGAAGCGGCCGAAGCCGGCGTCGGAGACCTGGACGCCCAGGAAGGGGAGAAGGGCCGTCCACAGAAACGGATAAGGCGCGCCGCCGTTGGGGATGTCCTGCCACACCAGCATGCCCAGCCGGTCGCAGTGGTAGTACCAGCGGTCGGGCTCCACCTTCACGTGCTTTCGCAGCACGTTGAAGCCCATGCTCCGGGCGGTCTCGATGTCGTAGATCATGGCCTCATCGGAGGGCGGGGTATACAGGCTTTCCGGCCAATAGCCCTGGTCCAGCAGCCCGGTGAGGAAAACGGGCTCCCCGTTGAGCAGGAGGCGGCCGTTTTCCGCCCGGAAGGTTCGGAGGGCGAAATAGCATTTCACCAGGTCGCGGCCCCGCTTCAGCAGCAGATCGTAAAGGAAGGGCTGCTCCGGCGTCCACAGGATCCCGTCCGGCAGGGTGAATTCCGCCCGGCCGTGCCGGTCGAAAACGCCGTTCAGTACCCGATGGCCGGACTGGAAGACGGCGAAGGCGTCTCCCTCCGTGGGATCCGGGAGCTGCAGCACCACGGTCTTGGCCTCGCCGGGAGTGATGCGGATGCCGGTGAAGTGGCTCTCCGGCACGCTCTCCATCCATACCGTTTGCCAGATGCCGCTCTGTGCGGTGTACCAGATGCCGCCGGGCCGGGCGGACTGCTTGCCGTAGATGCCCGCGCCCTCGGCAGTCTCGTCCCGCACGGCCACCGTCAGTGTGTTCTCTCCCACAGGGGAGGTGAAGGCGGTCACGTCCAGAGTGAAGGGAGCGTAGCCTCCCTCGTGGGTACCGGCGCTGCGGCCGTTCATGAAGACCTCGCAGGATTGATCCACCGCCCCGAAATGGAGCAGCAGCCGGTCCTTCATGAAGCCCGCAGGCAGAGTGAAGCGGCGGCGGTACCAACCGGTCTCGCCCATGCCGGGACCCCGCTTCGCGCCGCTGAGCGCGGTTTCGGGGGAAAAGGGCACCAGGATCCGGTCCCGGAATTCCTCCGGCGTCTGCCCGTTCGGCAGCACGTCAAAATCCCATGTGCCGTTGAGGCAGAACCATTCCGGGCGCATGAACTGGGGCCGGGGATACTCCCCCAGCGGACAGTCCGGCATGGCAGCCTCGCCCCATACCGTGCGGAGATCTCGGCTGATGCTGCGTTCTGCCATGGCGCTGCCTTACAGGATGGTGCCGTCCGGCCGGAACAGGGGCAGAGGAGCAAGCACGGTGATATCCGTCCGCTCCGCCGCATCGCCCTCGGCCAGTACGGCCATTTTGCCCACGATGTTCCCGCCGGCCTCGTTCACCAGGGTCTCCATTGCCCGCAGGCTTTCGCCGGTGGAAATGACGTCGTCCAGGATGACGATGTCTTTGCCCTTCATCCGCTCCGCGTCGGCGACGTCGATGACCAGGGTCTGAGTCCCGGCGGTGGTGATGCTCTGAACGTCCACCCGGAAGACGCCGCTCATATAGGCCTTCGCCTTTTTCCGGGCCAGCAGGTAGGGAATGCCGCTCTGGCGGCTCATCTCATAGATCAGGGGGATGGCCTTCGCCTCCGGCGCGATCAGGTAATCGCAGCGAGGAAGCTTCTTCAGCAGCGCTTCGGCGCAGTGGATGGTCAGCTCCACGTCGCCGAACATGACGAAGGCGCCGATGGAGAGGTTTTCGTTTACCGGACAGATGGGGAGATCCCGCTTCATCCCGGCAATATCGATGGTATAGACAGCCATAGGAAGGTCCTTCTTTCTTTTGAAGTCTTTACAAAAAGTATATCAAACCGCCGCGTATTCTTCAACCGATTTCCGCGAATAATGTGGAGAGGACGGGGCTTCGGGATCAGACCGGCGCCGTCCGGAAATCCGAATAAAGGGGAGTGCCGCATTTGACGGAAACGGAACGGATCGACCGGTGGTGGCGGGCGGCCAATTACCTGTCCGCAGCCCAGCTGTATCTTCGGGATAATCCGCTGCTGCGCCGCCGTCTGGAGCCAGACGACGTCAAAAGAAAGATCGTCGGCCACTGGGGGACCTGCCCCGGCCAGAATTTCATCTATGCCCATCTGACGAGTCTCATCCGGCGCCGGGACCTGGATATGATCTATCTCTGCGGGCCGGGCCACGGCGGCGCGGCCTTGGCGGCCAATCTCTGGCTGGAGGGCAGCTGGAGCGAGCTTTATCCCTCCGTGGGACAGGATGAGGATGGGCTGAAGCGGCTCGTGCGGCAGTTTTCCTTTCCGGGAGGCATCCAGAGCCATGCCGCTCCGGAGCTGCCCGGCAGCATCCACGAGGGCGGGGAACTGGGCTACAGCCTCAGCCATGCCTTCGGCGCTGTGCTGGACAATCCGGGTCTCATCGCCGCCTGCGTCGTGGGGGACGGAGAGGCGGAAACGGGCCCCCTTGCCGCCTCCTGGCAGATCTCCCGCTTCCTGGATCCGGAGGGGGACGGGCGGGTGCTGCCCATCCTGCATCTCAACGGCTACAAGATCGCCAATCCCACGGTGCTGGCCCGCATCCCGGAGCGGGAACTCAGACAGTATCTCGCCGGCTGCGGCTGGACGCCGCTGTTCGTGGAGGCGGGCACGGAGGAAGCAGCCGCTCCGTACCGCTGCCACGAGGACATGGCCGCGGCTCTGGAGCGCTGCCTGCAGCTTCTAAAGAAGGGGAAGTACCCCCTTTTGGTTTTCCGGTCACCCAAGGGCTGGACGGGACCGGCGGACACGGAGGATTCCTTCCGCAGCCATCAGGTGCCCTTGGATGCGGAAGCGCCCGACGGGATCCGCAGGCTGGAGGAGTGGCTGCGGAGCTACGGGCCGGAGGAGCTGTTCGACGCGTCCGGCGCGCCGGCAGAGGAGATCCGTGCCCTGGCCCCGAAGGGGGACCGGCGCATGGGTATGAATCCCCACGCCAACGGGGGACGGCTGCTTCGGGATCTGCGCCTTCCGGATTGGCGGGAATATACCCTCCCGCTGAAGGGCCACGGCGCCGAGTCGGCGGAGGATATGCGCATCCTGGCCCTGTATATCCGGGAGGTGCTGAGGCTCAACCGGCAAGCGAAGAATTTCCGCGTCTTCGGACCGGATGAAACGATGTCCAACCGGCTCGGCGCGATCTTCACCGAGGAGGGACGGCGTTGGGAGCTGCCGGGGAAGAAGAACGACGAGTACCTCTGTCCCGGCGGGCGGATCATGGATGCGCTCCTCTCCGAGCATGTCTGCGAAGGCGCCCTGGAGGGCTATCTCCTGACGGGACGGCACGGTTTTTTCAATTCCTATGAGGCCTTCATCCGCATTGTGGATTCCATGGCCGCCCAGCACGCCAAGTGGCTGAAGGCCTGTCGGGAGATCCCCTGGCGGCAGGACGTGGCCTCCCTCAATTTCCTGCTGGCCTCCCACGTATGGCAGCAGGATCATAACGGCTTTACGCACCAAGACCCGGGCTTCCTGGACCACATCGCCAACAAGAAGGCCGACGTGGTGCGGCTCTATCTGCCGCCGGATGCCAATACCCTCCTTAGCACCTTTGATCACTGCATCCGGAGCCGGAATTACGTGAATGTGATCGTGGCCTCCAAGCACTCCAGGCCCCAGTGGCTGAGCCGGGACGAGGCCATGAGCCACTGCGCCCAGGGATTGGGCGTCTGGCCCTGGGCATCCACGGACCGCGGCGGGGAGCCGGACCTGGTGCTGGCCTGCTGCGGGGATACGCCCACCCTGGAGATCCTGGCCGCGGTGACGATCCTCCGCAGGGCTCTGCCGGAGCTGAAGCTGCGGGTAGTGAACGTGGTGGATCTGATGCGGCTGCAGCCGGCCGATGAGCATGCCCACGGCCTTTCGGACGGAGATTATGACGCGGCGTTCACCCGTGACAAGCCCATCCTTTTTGCCTTCCACGGCTATCCGAAGCTGATCCACGAGCTGACCTACCGGCGGCATAACCGCAATCTCCACGTACGGGGCTATAAGGAGGAGGGAACGATCACCACTCCCTTCGATATGCGGGTGCAGAACGATATGGATCGGTTCCATCTGGTGATCGACGCGGTGAAGCTGCTGCCGGGGCTGGGGAACCGGGGCTCCTTCCTGATCCAGGAGATGAAGGACAGGCTCTGTGCCCACAGCGCCTATATCCGCAGCTTCGGAGAGGATATGCCGGAGATCCGGGACTGGCAGTGGGACGGAAAATAAAAAACGGGCGGCGGACCTTGGCCCGCTGCCCGAAGGATACCCAGACCGGTATCTTCTGTTTCGCCCGGCGCAGCCGGGTCCGGTCTTGGAGCCGCCGGCTCAGGTAGGCCGGCAGGCTTAGTATACCGGCATCTGCGCGGGTGATGCAATGGGAATGATTCCCAAAAGGAAACCTCCGGGGGATCGTCCCCGGAGGTTTTCGGTTCGTTCAGCCGGTGATGCGCCGGGCTCCGTAGTAGTAGGTTGTCCAGTACGAGCCGCTCAGCTCGCTGACGACCACCTCGCAGGAGCCGGTGGAGGCGTGAATGAATTCTCCGTCGCCGATGTAGATGCCCACGTGCCCGATGGATCGGGTGCCGGGACTGACGAAGAACACCAGGTCGCCGGGCTCCAGATCACTTTTTTCCACGTAGGTCCCCTGGGTATACTGACCGGACGCGGTGCGATTCAGCTTCACGCCGCTGCTGAGGAAACAGTAGTACACCAGGCCGGAGCAGTCGAACCCGTCGGGAGAGGTGCCGCCGTAGCGGTAGCGCACGCCCAGGTTCTTCCTGGCCAGGGCGATGACGCTCTGCGCCAGCTCTCCGGCATCCGGGAGTTCTCCCCGCTCCTCCTCCGTCATGAGACGGACGTACTTCGAAAACAGGTAGCCCGTCTTCCCGGCGGACTCTACCCGATACCAGTCGCCCTCCCGCTCCAGCACGGTGACCTGCTCGCCGCAGAAGAAATAATCATAGACGTCGTCCTCCAGGCTGGGGCCGGCCCGGAAGCGGACCGCGTCCCCGGTAAGAACGCCGGTGCAGGGAAATTCCTGCTGCGCAGGTTCTTCCTCCGGCTCATCCTCCGGATCGGGCTCCTGATAGGACATCGGCTCCGGTGTGGTCTCCGGATCGGGCTCAGGCTCCGGATCGGGCTCCGGTTCGGGTTCGGGCTCAGGCTCAGGCTCGGGCTCCGGTTCGGGCTCGGCGACGGTCAGCTGTTCCAGGTATTGAGAGCTCATGTAGCCCTCCTGCCCGTCCCACAGGACGCGGCACCACTCGCCCAGATCCTCCAGGATCTCAACCACGGTGCCCTTGTCCGCATAGCCCAGCACCTCGGCGTCCAGGCTGGGGCCGGCTCGGAATCTCAGCATATTTCCGGTGACCTTGGCGGTTCCCGGCGAAAGGGCCAGGGCCGGCAGGGAGAGCAGCAGCGCCGTCACGAGAACGGCGGCAAGGATGCGAATATTCTTTCTCATGTCGATTTCCTTCTGTGACTGCAGATGATCGGTCAGCCCGTGGCCAGAGCGCGCTCCAGCCAGACGGCGCCCAGATCAAGGGCGATATAGAAGCCTTCCTTTTCCGCCTTCTTCACCACCCGATCCCGGGACCGGATGTCCGGATCGGTGAGCTGAAGCTGCACGGAAACCCGTTTCGCCAGGTTCAGGTCCTGCAGCGGCTCCGTTTCCAGGATCTGCAGCATGACCACATATTTATCGGACATGTCCCCGTAATAGACCAGATTGTCCTTCCGCCTGAGGGGACGGCCCTTATAAGTCAGCTTTTTGTCGTTCGCCATGGTTCCTCCTTCCGGCCGGTCCGGCTCCGCTGCCCGCAGAGCGGGGGGAGCGCCGGCTTCCCGTCGGATCGTCATTCCTGTCATCAAGCAACTTATTCTAAAGCATTTTGGCCCCAATGTCAAGTCGCCGCCCCCCGGCTGGGCCGGAGACGCAAAAACCGCGGCTCCCGCGCGGGAGCCGCAGTCTGCGTGCGGTGATCACTGGTTCAGATAACTGCGCACCAACTCCTGCAGAAGCTCATCCCGATCCAGATGGCTGATGAGCGTCCGCGCATTCTTGTAGTTCGTGATATAGGTGGGGTCCTCGGTGAGGATATAGCCCACGATCTGATTGATGGGGTTGTAGCCCTTGACCAGCAGGGCGTCGTAGACGGCGGTGATGATCTCCCGCGTCTCGGTGCGTTTGTCGACGATCCCGAATTTGCGCGTGAATTGATCCATGGCACGACCTCCTTTGCCGGACGAAATCTTTTATAAGGCTTAGTATACCCCAAAAGCGGCGGCCTGTAAAGAATGATTACGGGTTTTCAGCGGATTCTTGCCTGCAGCTTTTCCTCCAGCGCATGCAGGATCGCCGTCATGACCGGCTCGATCTCCGCGTCGGTAAGACTGCTGTCCTCCTTGCGGAAGCTGAGGGAGAAGGCGACGCTCTTCTTCCCGGCGGGGATGGGGGCGCCCCGGTACACATCGAAGAAGTCGACCTCCTGCAGCAGCTTGCCGCCGGCCTCTGCGATGCAGCGGCTCAGCTCGTGGACCGTGGTGGCCTCGTCGCAGACCAGCGCCAGGTCCCGAAGGACGGCGGGGAAACGGGGCAGAGGCTGATACAGCGGCTCGGGGGAGCGGCGGTCCCACAGAAGCTCGAAATTCAGCTCTGCGGCCGCGGCGGCCGCGCTGATGCCGCAGGCCTTGCGCACGTTGGGATGGAGCTCGCCGAAGGTGCCCAGCACCGTGCCGTCCTCGGCCAGAACGTCTGCGCAGCGGCCGGGGTGGAAGGCAAAGTGCCGCTTGTTCGCCTCAAAGCGCACGTTTTTCACGCGGAGCAGCTTCAGCAGCGCCTCCACGCAGCCCTTCAGGGCGAAGAAATCCGCTCCTTCGCCGTAGACGCCCAGGGCCAGATGCTTTTCTTCCCGGGCCAGCAGATTGTCCTGCTCCCGGAGATAGACCTTGCTCAAGTCGAACAGCTTCACATCCTTGTTCCGGTGGGCGGCGTTGAGGCTCAGACATTTGAGGATGCTGGGCAGAAGGGTCGTGCGCATGATGGAGCTGTCCTCGCCCATGGGGTTCAGGATCGCGAAGGAATCCCGCAGAGGATGATCCTTGGGCATCCCGGCCAGGTCGTAGTCGCTCTGGCCCATGAAGGAATAGGTGAGGGTCTCGCTGTAGCCCAGGTCCCGGCAGAGCCGCCGCAGGTCCCGCTCGGTCTGCTGCTTTTCCGTCAGGCCGCCCTGGGCGGTAGTGCCCTTGAAAGCGGTGGCGGGGATCACGTCGTAGCCGTAGAACCGGGCGACCTCCTCGGCAATGTCACTGTAGTGGCTCACGTCGCCCCGCCAGGAGGGCACGGTCATCACGTCGCCCTCGAAGGTGAAGCCGAGGTCCGTCAGCACCTTCTTCATGAAAGCGGGCTCCGTATGAACGCCCAGCAGCCGGTCGATCTTTTCCGGCTCCAGCTTCAGCGTTACCGGCGCGCTGTCCCGGGCGATCACGTCGATGACCCCGTCCACCACGTCGCCGGCGCCCAGCAGCTCCACCAGCTCGCAGGCCCGTTCCACGGCGGGCAGGGTGCCCAGGGGGTCCAGCCCCTTCTCAAAGCGGGCGGAGGCGTCGGTGCGCATGCCCAGGGAAATGGCGGTGCGCCGGATGCTGGGCCCGCTGAAATTGGCGGATTCGAAGACGACGGCGGCGGTGTCGTCGGTGATCTCGCTGTTCTGCCCGCCCATGATGCCGGCCAGACCGATGGGCTTCACCGCGTCGGCGATCACCAGCATCCCCGGCGCGAGCGCCCGGGGGCTGCCGTCAAGCGTGGCCATTTCTTCGCCTGCCTCCGCGGTGCGCACCACGATGCGGCTGCCGTCGATGCAGCGGTAGTCGAAGGAGTGCATGGGCTGGCCGTATT
>JAEEGL014741702.1_pt1 | contig 11549 bp, 10 predicted proteins | sample 9134231 | NCBI WGS metagenome assembly JAEEGL01 (sample SAMN16246548, study PRJNA631951) | gut metagenome | biome: gut microbiome; feature: rumen; material: fiber-attached | host: Bos | place: Iran: Karaj | collected 2018-10 | reverse complement strand
TTATGCTGATCATATGTTATATGATCCTTCTAGCAGTTTTGCTAAAGAACTACCAGGGATTTGATAACGATACCCTGGCGATGGTTGCGCTTGTCAGCCCACCGCTGGTATTATTCACTCACCTGTTCTTCCTCGCGATAACGAAATGGGAACTATATACAGGACGTAACGGGGAGGAAATACTGAAGGAAGACGGATCTCCGTTTGTGGGTAGTCTTCTGAAGAAAAACGGACGCCTGAAACCGATAAACCTTATCGTGTCGGTGGTTTTCATTGTGATCGCCTACGTAATCATGATCGCCTATGCTTATCGGTTGACGGGATTGTCGTTTGGTAATATTTTCTCTCAGAAGATGGAACTGATGGGTGGAGATCTGCTGCAATTCATCATAAAGGCGTTGATTCTGATATTGACACCGACTTGGGTAGTATCTTCCGGTATCAGTCTGATGGCTGCCGGGAAGATCTGGCAGTTCCCGGTATTTCTCTGCCGGTTTTTCAGACAGTATATTGTTCCCTATCTCCTTTTCCAAATCGTGACCCTTTTGTTTTACGGCTTTGCATACTATGTTGTTGCCGGTTTCGAGGGGGCAGCAGTCGAAGGGGCAGCAACTGGCACTTTATTGTTCGACCGTGTTATCGGCCAGACATTCGATACGACAAGTATATCCGGATTTTTGTTCGGTTCTTCATCCTTGTTGGCTGGTCTGACGGCGACATCTGCCTATACCTGTCTGACCGAAAAGGCTATGGAGTACTTAAAGGAACAGAAGAATGAGCCTTTCATAACACGATTTACCGGTTTCTTCAAAGACAAAGCAGTTGTTCTTACTGTATTGATGACAATCGTCACAGTAGTCCACATAATAGCAAAAGCATATTGGAAAACCGGAACGTCTGGCATGACAGGAATGCTTATCTCCGGATTGATTTTGGCGCTCTGGGTGTATTTAGGGTTTCTGATGCTTAAAGAAACCACGCCGATGAGTTATATCTTAAATGTCTTTATAATGGCTGCCATCGACGCAGTATTTCCCATGCCAGCATACCAGTCGGAAGGTATCATAATCCAAGCATCGCTATTCCTGGCATTGCGACTGGGCTGCTTTATTCTTGTTGGTGCGTTGAACGGCGTTTATCTGAATCTTCGAGAAGATGTCCTGAACAATTATTCGGAGAAAGATCGGAAAGTGTTATTGGAAGGAATGAAAGATTCCATCTGGGATGTTATTTCCCATAGTAGCAAGTAAAAAAGTGAGAATCTGGGTAAGCGATGAATAATCACCCGTTTCCCTTAGGATCCGTTCCTCCCTCAAGCGGAAGCGGGATCCTATTTTCGGGCAAATTTTTATCAAAAGCCCCGTTCCAGAAGGAAGAGGCGGTTACAGTAGTTTAAACCGATTTCAGCGGGAAGGAGTTTGTCTTTATCCCCCTCGATTTCCTGGATCGGAACATCTGAAGATGTATCCGCCAGTTTCAGTTTCTTACGCCGCCCTTGAGGAATTGCATCAAAGAATTTCCGGCGGCAGTGTGCCAGGCAGCAGACCAGTGTGACGTTTTCAAGCTGGCCATAGGCCGTATATCCGTCACAGTGTACATATCCCTTAAATCCTTCCAGAAAGGCTTTGGGATACTGGCCGCCTCTCCCTGGCTGATACTCATACAAAACGATACCGGGAAGCCCATCATTTCCGCTGGTATATAGCCACATATACGATTTTGCAGTTGCTTCCCGCCCTTCCTCGTGAAGGACCTTGCAAGGAACCTCGTCCGCATGAATAACCTCCCGCATCAAAAGGTGTTCATGCATTCGCTTGTATATCGGGAGAAGATATTCTTCCGAACAATAAATGCACCAGTTTGCCGCTGTTCCACGCGGAAGCGGAAACCCCATCTGCTTCCAGTGTTGCTCCTGACGATAATGCGGAAGCGCAAGCGCATATTTCATGTACATGACTTCCGTAACCATCGACTGAGATGCCGGACTATGGGGAAGTAAAGACTGCGGTACAGGAGCCGCAATGATGGTAGTATCCCCTTCCTCATGACAAGCAGGGCATACAAGCGTTTCCTGCATGATGCGAACACGCTCGACTACGGCCGGAGTAATACGAAGCTCTTCACGGACAAACTTGTACCCGAGATGCTCCATTTGTGCTCCGCAGTCCGTACAGTTGCGGTCTTTCTCCGGTACATCGACCTTGACTTCCCTTACAGGCAGGTTTGCGTAAAGTTCTTCACGGGTACTTTTCTGCTTGCGGGTTCGAGTATGCGCCTTAACCTGAACAGTTTCCTGATCACTATCCCCCTCCGCGTCATCGGCTGGAGTGTCAGAATCCTCTACATGTTTTGGTGTTTTCTCGCGCGAAGTGCCAAAAAAGCGGCGCTGGAGCTCCGCTAACGTTTCCTTTAGATTGGCAATTGTAGAGTTCAAGTCGGCAATGACAGACTGAAGCTGAGCGATCTGTTCTACATAGTTTTTGATCTGTTCTTCCTGCTGTTGGTTTGTTTTTTTCAATAACTCGATCAGCTGCTCCGTTTCGGTAGGCATCCTGCGCATCCTCCTTTCGCCCGTGATGCCTTTATTATAAAGGAATACTGGCGATCTGGCAAATCACGAGAGGACGCGGCATAGTGATAATGCCGAAGCATGAGTAGTGGAAAACCGTCTGGAAGAACAGCGTATTCAGCCGGAAAAACGGGTTCAGCTTCTGTTTTATCCCCAAAGAGGGATAAAACAAAGCTGAAAAAGCAACAAATGTGGATGAGTTCGCGTTGATTTTCGGATGGCGTGGATAACGTTCCGAAATCTTCAAAAGGATCGTGACAGAAGATTTTTGAAAATCTCTGTTATGCACAAAGGAACGCTTAGAAAGCCTTTTTCTGTGCAGGTTTGATCGCCTTGGGCTGATCAATGGACAGCCCTTCCATCAACCAGCGAAACTCCTGCCTGGTGAGCGAACGAACCTCCGCCGGTGTTCTGGGCCATTGAAAGCGACCACTGTCGAGACGCTTGTAAAGAAGCACAAAGCCTGTCTTGTCGAAATAAAGAGCTTTGATCTTCTGTGTGCTACGTCCACAAAAGAGGAAAACCGCATTAGCATATGGATCCATGTCATATGTATCCCGGATAATCGCCATCAAACCATCAATGCTTTTACGCATGTCGGTATAATTGGTAACCAGAAATACCTTGGCGACTCCGGACAGATCCCCTAACATAGGAAAGGCAGCGCTTTGAGTGTATGTCTGATAGTATCTTCCGCTGCCTTGTTTGTGATATCAATGGATACTTTTCCGACATGGACGGTGATAACCGGAAGCACATCATTACGAAAAGCACCGTCTGTGGCCCCGCCCGTTGCTGCTGTTAGGGAAGACGTTGGATGTTCTTCTATGAGCTGAAGCTCAACCACCTGTTGTGCAGGTGCTGGTAGTTTACGAGTGTGTTCCGGAAGCTGGCACGCTTTATCCCTGAGCTTTTTAATATGATGATAGAACGTGCTGTGAGAGATATGGTGCTGATCGCACCAGTCTTTATCAGCCAGGCCGCTGGTCCTGCATTCCTGGATTAAAGATATCCACTCCTGTTCAGAGAGAGATGGGCTGCGGTGACGAGTCATTGCATTCGAAGCTCCTTTCAAAATATGTTCGGAGCAGACCGGACTAGGAACAAAAGAATTGGAGTGAATTTGTCCAAGAAGTCCAAATGCCGGGGACCTGGCAGAGATGATGCTCCGTCAGGTGTATTATCTCATAGGGCTGGGATATTGTAAAACCGGTCGATTATTCTTCGCTTACAGTTGAACAAGTACGGAAGCGGATTGCTGCAATTGCCCGTTCCCAAACTGGTAGTTTTCTATAATGGAACGATGGATCAGCCGGATGAGAAGATTTTAAGGCTGAGTGAATCTTTCCCGGAAGGAGCGGATTCCGATATAGAGGTTAAAGTTCGCATGCTGAACGTAAACGTAGGCAGGAACAAAGAACTGCTTAACGCGTGCAAGCCTCTTGGCGAGTATGCATGGCTAGTGGAAGAAGTGCGCAGAAACAATACAACGAAAGATGAAGAAGGAATGAGCAGCGCAATCGACAAAGCGATTTCCACCATGCCAAAAGAGTATCTGATCAAACCATTCCTTGAAGCACATCGGGTGGAGGTGAAGGGTATGTTGCTGACTGAGTATAATGAAGCCGAGCAGATGGAACTGTTCAAAGAAGATGGGAGAAGAGAAGGTATCATAGACACACTTATTTCACTGGTCAAGGATGGAATCCTCTCTATTAAGGACGCAGCCAAACGTGCCGGTATCACAGAGACGGCATTTGAGCAGAAGATGAGTACCAAGTAATGTACTTTGTGTTTTTGAAGGAAAATGTCGGGGCACTTTCTGAAAATGGAGGGGTTCCCTTTAGGGGTCCCGGAAGCTGACGGCTCCGAGAATCCTTTTTTTATCAGCTTTTTACTGCCGGGCTTTGTTTAAAGATGCGATCGCTGAGACCGGGGTAAGGCAGAAATACTTTGACTTTCGTACTTTAACATTCTTTCGCATGGCAGAAGACTGGTGCCGGGAGCATAAAGTGCGGTTCTTCAGGAAAGTCGATAACTAGTACATCTGTCATGTTACCTGGCCCCTTAAACTCTGTCTTTTTTGATGAAGGAGGAGATAAGGATTATGACAAAGACTGTGAAAAAACTCGGTGCCATGTTGCTGGCGCTATCGATGATCGTAACGTTTATGCCGATGCCAGGTGTGTGGATAGCCTATGCGGAAGACGAAGGGAACCCGGTAGCGGCAGTGTTTGTCGGATATGTGAATGAAGACGGGAGTATCTCCAGCGATTTAGTGTTGTTGAATTCGGCAACACCCTACTATGTAAATGATTTGTCATCGGCGCTGGAGACAGAGCCCGAGAACTGGAATGCGTATTTTGATGCAGAGAATGGGACTCTGACCTTAAAGAATTACCGGGGCTGTACGGTTACGACCCGCACAACGTATTCGGGGGATCTGACGATCGTACTTGAGGGAGATAATCACATATTCGGTAAAAGTCTGAACGGCATATTTGGTTGCGCGAATATTGAGATCACGTCTTCAACAGCCGGGACACTCAGAATTGATACAGGTAGAGAAGGATCCGATTCCTGTTATGGAATACGCAGTTATAGCTCGGGTAAAACGATCCGATTGTCCGGTGATGCAAAAGTAGATCTGAAGATTGCCAATCCTGCCGCGGAGAGTAAGGTTATATCCATCTGCTGTACGAACATATCCATTTCGGATGAGGCGGAACTAAACGTAGAAGTAGTGTCCGGAGGCATTGCATATGGTTTTTGGGGGAGCGGAGAGCTGCGCGTTGAAACACCTCATCCAGTTCAATTTACGGGGATTGGCGGCAGCGATCATTATGCACTTGCATATACAAGCTCGATCTTAATGGATCATCATGCTTCGATTTCAATTCAGCAGAAAGGCGACAGTATAGAGGATATCTATAATCAATCGTTTGAAGATTTGAAGGAAATGCTTGCCCATCATGGATACGGTGTGACCGGAAGTGCAGAAGACGGAACGGTTACGGCCAGCATCGAGGCGATAACAGACATGGATCCGGTGACAAGCAAAGATATTCTGGATCAACTATTCACGGGCACTATCATAGAACCTGAATCTGTCGTAAAGATCCTAAACCGTTTGTTCATAATAGGCAATGCTTTCAGGTGCTTCTGTATCCTGGGCAGGTTCAGTTGGCATTAACACCCGCAAAAAGGCGACGCGCTTGCTTCGCAGCTCCGGCAATCGCCTTCATAAATGAAGACCGGCTAACTCGTTACTTTAGTAATGAGCTCGCCGGCCTTTTTAGGTGGCTCATCAGAATTCCTGACAAAGAACTGTCCCTTTCATTCATAACAGGAGACTGCTTCATCTCTCTGCCAACAACGCCAAGGTCTTGTTGACATTTCAGGAGGTTGGGCCTAGAATGATACTTAAGGTGGGTGTGGTATGCGAACGCATTATTCCGACAGAGCGGTTATCAGCCTTCACAAGATTTCGATCGTCAAGGCCAGCGGCTCTCAGAACTTGATGGAGGATGATCATGGTGAAATTTCTTGAATATTTGAATGCTTTCTTGGGACCTCAAACATTCCTGGGCGGTATTATTGTGGCATTAATTCCCGTGTTTGTTACTTATTGTTTATCGAAAAATGAAAAAGGGGAAAGAAAAAAAGAATCGTTTGACGAAGTGGACAAATATAAGAAGCCGATATCTTGGCTTTCGTTTTTACTTACCTTCATTGTTGGTTGCTTTGTATTTGCTGGAATTTCATTTTTCCTTCAATCAGGATTTTTGCATACTCCAGATACCAATTACGATGTAGCTAATTCATTTAATTCTGTTGAAACCAATGTTTCCTTATCAAATGACATTCAAACAGAAAGTGATACAGAATGGTCCAATATGGATATTGTTGTAGAAACTGACCCAGATAAGGCTGCGACCGTTGAAACATGGACCACCTCCAAAAAGGTCTTTTATCTTGGATCAGACTTGTCCTCGTATAGTAATTATGGAAGCATTACTGGAGGAGCATATACAGAGTATGACGGGAGCGGGAGCTCGCGTTTCTATATGGGCGGCATAGAGTATTCTTCCGGTTTTCAGAAATGGAGCGATCTTGAGTCCTCTTCTTCTCATGACCAAGATGTATTTTTTAATCTGGGCGGAAGCTATAAGTATTTGAGTGGTGTCGCTGGACGAGTTGATCACGATGGGAGCGACGGCAAGTATGTAAAAATTGAAGTATACGGCGATGGAAAGTTATTGGGATCCATTGAAATCAAACGAGGTGGACTTCCAGTAGAGTTTAGTTATAATGTTTCTGGAGTTCATGAACTTCGGTTTTCGTCGGTCACTCATACATATGGTGTGCAATGTGGGTTTGGTAATGTATGTTTGTATAATAATCTTAGTGACAAACCGAATGTTTATAAAATGCCTGCCAAAAAGAAGACGTGTATGCTTGGTGAAGACCTGTCTTCGTATAGTAATTACAAGAGCATTTCTGGAGGAATGTATTCAGAGTATGACGGGAGCGGGAGCTCGCGTTTCTATATGGGTGGCATAGAGTATTCATCCGGTTTTCGGAAATACTGTGATGCAACATCCACTCCGTTCTATTCGCATGTACAGGATGCATGTTTTAATCTTGGTGGCAACTATGAGTACTTGAGCGGTGTCGCCGGACGGATTGACAACGACAACATAGAGGATATAACCATTGAAGTGTATGGTGATGGAAAGTTATTGGGAACGATGGAATTCAAATCTGGTAGTCTTCCAGTAAATTTCAATTTTAATGTTTCTGGGGTTCACGAACTTCGGTTTGCTTCAACTAGTTATTCGGGGTGTGCTCAGTGTGGTTTTGGCAATGTCGAATTAAGATAAATATGTGAATGTGATCAAATCGTCTTCTCAGCGGGGCTGTCGCACATCTTTTAATGTGCGGCAGCCCCTTTTCCGTCAATTGCTCCTCGTTACTCTCTCCTTTTTTTACGGTGACCGACGGGATTTGAACCCGCATAGGGCGGAGTCACAGTCCGCTGCATTGCCAAGTCTGCCACGGCCACAGTGTCCCCGGCACGAATCGAACGTGCATCTGATGGTTCGTAGCCATCTGGTATATCCGTTAGCCTACGGGGACATATATCTCATTAAACAGCGGCGAAGCACTATAGTTATCATTCACCGCTGATTAAATGATGCTCGGCACTATCGCGCCTTAAATAGCGGGCGCAGGAGTCGAACCTGCTATTTCCGGCTTATGAGACCGGCGATGGTACTCCGTTCCACTCGCCCGCAAATCGGGACTGCGGGAGTCGAACCCGCATCACCGGCTTATAAGGCCGGCGCTCTCACCACCTGAGCTAAGTCCCGGAAAGAGCGGGAGCAGCAGGACGCGCCCCGCTTTTTCTATAGTATCGTTCATCCGCATTTGCTGATGAACCGCTTGCCTACTACAACAATCTCATCCATCGTCACTCCCAGGATCGCAGCCAGCACAACCAGGTTGTCAATCGTCGGCATGGAATCCCCATGGATCCACTTGTAGATTGCCTGCGGAGTGCCAAAACCAAACACCTTCTGCATGTCTTTCACAGACAATCCGGCAGCCTTTCTCAGAGTATCGATGTTCTGCCCGGTGGCGATGACGTCAATAAACGGAATCTCCCTCATTATTATACCTCCTTATATTGGCGCATCCGATATTCAGAAGAAATCGGCTGCTCCTGACAAAATGGGACAAAAAAACCGCCTGCCCTACGGACAAGCGGTACTCTGAGCCTGGTATATGCTTAGAATATGATTCGGTTACACAGGTGCCGTTGACGGTACACCTGCATTCGGAATCCCACTTGGTCCGGGGTTAGAAAAGCGCACAGAAACAAACCATTCGACACATATGGTCAACGGCTGATGATTCTGCTCGGGCAGACGATATATGCTATGGAGGTTTTGCGAATATGATCTCTGCGACATTACCTTTCCTTTCCGAACCGGATGGTTCCGTTTATTTTCATGCATGATTGTAGCACAGGCAAATATGGATGTCCAGTATACCGGTAGTATAAAATTGCCCCCTCCTCCCCCAAAAGGTGTGAAGGGGACGGGCCTCTGTCACGTCCCGGCCCATTGAAAATGTGACACAGGCCCGTCCCCTGTCACACACTTTAATGGTGTCAGGCACCAAGGTCATGGCACGGACATCCCTACCTTTTTGTGTAGTGTGCGGGACCGCATCAGGCGTTATAATAAAAAAGATACAATTTAACTCTGATGAGGTCTGTTCCGGTGCCGGCCGGACGGAAGGGAGCTTGTGCCGTGGACAGTAGGAAAAAACAGGTGATTATAAATGCGGCAGCTTTCGGAGTGCTGTTTTTCGTGTCGCTTTACCGGCAGATCAGTCTGCGCTGTTTTCCGGATGATCCCTTCCGGACCTATCTTCTTTACGCCTGCTACGTGCTTCTGCTTTCGGTCTGGGTCGTCTCGCTCTGGATCAGGCTCAGCCAGCGAAGCATGCGGGCCTTTCTGTTAGGCTCGGCAGCAATTATGCTGACCGGCTTAAGCATTCGCTTTGTGCAGGATACCTTCCTGACGGATCAGGTTCTGCTGCTACGGATTACGGGCCTTTTGGTGGCAACGACGATGCTGCCACTGATGCTGACAGGACTGTATGCGTCCCTTTGTATCGGACAGGGAGATGAATACCGGATCCCGGCCCGCTGGTATCTGCTGCTGATCCCGGCAGCAGTCCTTTGTCCGCTGATTCTGACGGATAATTCGCATCATTTCTTTACCTATCTCATCCCGGAGGAGCCGCAGCCCAATCTGACCTACCACCCGAACGTCGGTTTTTTTCTGGCCCTCGCTCTTATCATCGCGCTGGCAGTGCTGCGCGTTTTTCTGATCTACCAGCGAAACGACCGGATGAGCGGCCGACCCTTCCTTCGGAGGATCACCCCTTTTATGGAAGGCATTCTGATCATCCTTTTCTTTTCGCCCTATATTATCAACTGGTTTCACGAAAATGCGCCGATTGCGCCGCCGGAGATCATTGAACAGTATGCGAAGCTCTATTATATCGAGGTTGTGATGTGGGAGGTCTATATTGGCCTGGGCCTGGTCCCGGTCAACATGAATTACCGGGAGATTTTCGAGCAGTCCTCGTTGGGGCTGCAGCTTCTGTGCCGGGACGGGGAGATCATTCGCTCCCGCAGGGCCGAGCCACTCTCGCCAGCGCTGGTGGCGCAGCTGCGGCAGGAGGGAAAGGTGCAGCTGTCCGGCCGGGAACTTCGGATTCATTCGTTAAAAGATGGGGATGTGGTCTGGAGTAAGGATATTTCCGAGCTGCAGAAAACGATAGAGGAGCTGAACCAGAGCGCGGAAAGGCTGGCGCAGGAGGGCATCCTGATCCGGGAAGAATGGAAGACAAAAAACGAAGAAGCCTCTCTCAGCGCGCGAAATGAAATCTACGACAGGCTGACCAGGGAGGTCTGGCCGCAGATGGAACTGATTCGAAAGCTTTGCCGGGCGGAGGACCCTGTTTTTTCCGGGAACTTAGAGGAGGATAGAATAAAACGCCTCTTGCTGTTGGGAACGTATATAAAGCGCCGCAGCAACCTCCGCCTTACGCAGTGGGAAAATGGCGGACTGGAGGAGGAAGACCTGTTCCTCAGCTTTCAGGACATGTTTTCGGCGATGGAAACGCTGGGCATCCGCGGCAAACTGCGATGGGAGGCGAAGGCGGGCGTGTCGCCACTGCTTGCCCTGCGGGCTTTTGACCGTTTGGAGGCTTTATTGGAAGAAAAGCAGTTTCGGGCCGGGACGGTTGAGCTTTGGGCCGGGGACGGCTTTTTTTCGCTGTCCTTCGACGGGCAGTCCGAGCTTTTACGGGAGGAGGCTTAAAAGATGCGGCAGCTGGTAAAAAAGAATCGGCTGGACAGGTTGATCCGGCTGGCAATTGATGCCTGTCCGGACGGCATCTGCGTGGCGGAATCCGACGGCAGACCGATCCTTTCCAACCGGGCCATCAATGCGCTGAGTCTTCAGCTGAGCGGCTACACGATGCTGAATGCCGCCGCCTGGTGGGAGCAGGTAAAGGCCAGGGCGATGCCGGGCGAGGGGGGAATGACGGAAGACGGGACGGAAGAATATCTCCTGCTTCGTTTGGAGAACGGCAGCGTCTGGCAGTGCAGGCGGCGGCTTCTTTCCGTCCAGAAAAGCACGCTCTGGCAGTATGAGGCGGCCGACGTGACACAGCTGAACCGCTACCGGGAATACCTTCGGGAAAATAATATGAGAACGGAAGCGCTGCATGAGAGGCAGCGGGAGCTGATCCGAAACATTGACCGGAACAACCAGGAAAAGGAAGTGCTTCATGCCAAAATGCAGATCCATGACAGTATGGGACAGCTGATTCTGATGACAAAGCGCACGCTGGCCGGTGGAGAAACACAGGCCGGCAGGGACGGCGAGGCGCTGCTTTTGGCCTGGCGGAATCTGATAGAGGACATGAGTAACGCGGCCATGTTTCGGCAGAGCCGGAGCACGCAGCCGGAGCCGGAACTGATAAAGGCTGCCGCTATGATTGGCTGCCGCGTCAGCTTCCTGGGCCGGCGGCCTGCAGAGCAAAAAGCCCTGCTTCTGCTTTATGCCGCCATCCGCGAGGCTTTAACAAACGCAGTCAGGCATGCCGGTGCGAATGAGCTGTTTGTTGAGATTCGGGAGCAGGAGAACGTTTACGGCGTCAGAATCCATGACAACGGAAGCCATCCTGTCCGCCGGCCGCTGGAGGAGGGAACCGGTCTCGGCACGCTCCGACGGCGTTTGGAGAGCGAGGGCGCTTCGCTGCACATCGAGACAGACGGGGGAGTCGTACTGGTTTTAGAGATCCCCAAGGAGTAGAAAGATATGACAAATGTACTGATTGTGGAGGACTCGTTTATTTCCCGGGAATATTTCCGCAGGCTTCTGACGGATACGGG
>JAEEGL014601903.1_pt1 | contig 11549 bp, 8 predicted proteins | sample 9134231 | NCBI WGS metagenome assembly JAEEGL01 (sample SAMN16246548, study PRJNA631951) | gut metagenome | biome: gut microbiome; feature: rumen; material: fiber-attached | host: Bos | place: Iran: Karaj | collected 2018-10 | reverse complement strand
TTAAAATTGATATGCTGAACGAAAAAGTTTCTGTTGAAAATGATTTGCCATTCAAACTTTCTGTAAGTCTTGGTGCTGTGAATCTGCAAAAATCAAGCGTTCTCAAAAAACTTCTTGCCGAAGCCGACAGCGAACTTTATAAAGAAAAAAGTAAAAAATATGCTAAAAAATGATTATCTTTCAAAATTAAACGATCAGCAAAGAGCCGCCGTTATGCACGAAGGCTCTCCGCTTTTGATTCTTGCCGGCGCTGGTTCGGGAAAAACCCGCGTTATTACAACCAAAATTGCGTATCTTATTTCTGAAAAAAATATAGACCCTTATAGCATTCTTTCGGTAACCTTTACAAAAAAAGCCGCAAATGAAATGGCTGTGCGTACTAAAATTCTTGAACCGCAAAAAGAAACCGAAAAAGTTATGATTAGAACTTTTCACTCTTTTGGGGCTTGGTTCTTAAGATTTTACGCTGACTATGCTGGTTTGAATCCATATTTTACTGTATATGATGATAATGATGTAAAAACTCTTGTACAAAGAATAGCTCCTGGACTTAATGCAAAAGAAGCTCGAACAGTTGTTAATCAAATAGCTCTGGCAAAAGATTATTGTCTTACGCCAGAAGATGATTTGTCTTGCATTGGAAGTGAGTTTGAGTTAAATAAAATCTATTCTGATTATCAAAAATATTTACGCGGAATAGGAAATGTTGATTTTGGAGATTTAATTATGCTACCAAATCAGCTTATGGAATCAAATCCTAAAATTGCGCAGTATGTTCATGAGCGTTTTAAGGTAATAATGGTAGATGAGTACCAGGATACTAACAAAGCTCAATATACCTTGTTGCAAAATTTATGTGGATTAAAACAGAATAATAACTGTTATGTCTGCGTTGTCGGTGATGATGATCAGTCCATTTATAAATTTCGTGGCGCCGAAGTTGAAAATATTCTGACTTTTCCGGAAAAGTTTCCGGGAACTCAAATTATAAAACTTGAACGGAATTATCGTTCAACTGCGAGCATTTTGAATGCTGCAGGGCTTGTTGTAAAAAATAATCATCATGGAAGCCTTGAAAAAACTCTTGTTGCAGACCGGCAAGGCGGCGGAAAACCTGTTCTTGCTTTTTTGCCAGATCAAAATGCAGAAGCAACTTTTGTTGCCGACCTTGTAATGAAGTCGCTTGCCGGCGGTGCAAAATATAGCGACTGGGCGGTTCTTTACCGAACAAACGCGCAATCGCTTGGCTTTGAAAAAGAATTTTTGCATAGAAAAATTCCTTATGTTGTTGTTGGCTCGCTAAAATTTTACGAGCGCGAAGAAATCAAAGACGCTCTTGCATACATTTCGTTTTGCGCGAATCATAAAGACGAAATATCTTTCCGCAGAATTATTAATAAGCCGCCGCGCGGAATTGGTGGAAAAACTCAGGATAAAATTATGGAAAAGGCGGTTGTTCTTGCAGAAGATGAGACGCCGGTTTTTTCTGATTTGCTTGAAACCGTTAGAAACTATAAATCTGAATTATCAAAAAAAGCTTGTGAAGGCGCAGATTCTTTTGTAAAACTTTTTGATGTGCTTTCTTCTTGCTTTGATGAAAACAAAAGTCTTTCTGATTTTATTGAACGTGTAATTCACGATTCAGCTTTAGATGAATATCATAAAGCTGGTGATGAAATTGAAGGAACAACTCGTGTGCAAAACCTTCAGGAGCTTGTAAATACAGCAGTTCCTTACAAATGCACAATGCAAGGTTTGACTGATTTTCTTGATGCCATAAATCTTGACCGCACTTTAGATGCAGAAAATCAAAATGTTGGAGATAATGCTGTAACTCTCATTACACTTCATAATACAAAAGGTTTGGAGTATAACAAGGTTGTAATTACCGGCCTTGAAGAAGGTGTTTTTCCGCGAGTGGAAAAAACTGGCGCCGAACTTGAAGAAGAACGTCGACTTTTTTACGTTGGAATTACGCGAGCGCGCGACGAACTTTATGTAACTTCAACTTCAAAGCGCTGCCTTTACGGACGCTGGGATTTTATGCGGCCAAGTCCTTTTATAAAAGAAGCTGCTCAAGCGTTTACTGTAATAGGGCAGGCGCCATTTGGCTTTGCTGCCAGAAAAACTTCGCCTTACGGGCAGTTTGGCCGCGACGCTTCTGTTTTTGCAAATAGTTCAGAAGAATCAGATGAGCTTGCTTTAAAATGGAAAAAAGGAACGCACGTTTTTCATGATGATTATGGAGACGGCGTTGTTGCTGCGGCTTATTCAAATTCCGGTGAATTTGTGATTGAAGTTCTATTTGCTTCGGGCGGAAAAAAGAAGTTTCTTCCAAAATATCAGGCTAAAGCGCTTCAGATTATTAAAGATTAATTTCTGTTTTTAATTATCAAAAAGCCAAACGCGGGCAAAATATTTTTTGTTTAACGAATTATTTATAATGACATATCAGAAATTCTGAATTAAAATATTCTTATAACTAACCAAAGTTAAAAATAATTATTTAAAAGCTTATAAAATAATGGTGGGAGAATGCGAATAGGTCTTTTAATTGATTATGTTGTTTCTGAATATGCAGAACGTATGATCAAAGGTGTGTCTTTAGCTTGTCAGGAAAAATCAGTTGAGCTTGTTGTGTTTTCAATGGGTCGGCTTCAGGATTTGGGCGGAGCTTTTGATTATCAGAATGTTGCAGTTTCTTCTTTTGTTTCTTCAAAAAATCTTGATGGAGCAATTTTCATTTCCGGAACTTTAATGCATGCGCTTACAAAAAATGAAATTGCCACATATATAAAATCTTTTAAACCTTTGCCGCTTGCAAATATTTCAATGGAAATTCCGGGAATTCCTTCTGTTGTAGTTGATAATGAATCTGCGTACAAAGCGATTCTTGAAGAACTGGTGACTCGCCAAAAGTGCCGCAAATTTGGCATATTAGGCGCGCGCGGCAATTCGTCCGAAGTAAAAAATCGAATCAAAAATATCAAAACAATTCTTGAAGGTTTTGGAATTGGCGAAGAGCAAGTTACGGTTTGGAAATCAACTTTGAGTTATGGCCCGGCACTTGAAGATTTAAAAGTGATTTACAAAGAGCAGGGCGTTTTTAATTATGACGCAATTATCTGTATGAATGATGAAATGGCCTTTGCTGCAATTGATTTTTGCGCAGATGTTGGGCTGAGAGTTCCGCAAGATGTTGTAATTTTGGGCTTTGATAATCTTTTGCATTCGGATAGTTGTAATCCAACACTTTCTACAATTAAGCAGAATTTTGAAGGGCAAGGTTATCTTGCAGGAATGAATCTTATAAAAGAAATTACAGGAAAGCCGGTTGATAAACTTTCGATTGTAAAAGCAATTCCTGTTATGCGGCAGTCTACGCGCCGTGTTGCTTATGATAAAGAAGCGCCGCATGCAAAATCGTTTTTTTATGAATCAGATAAAAGAGACGAACATTTTTTGCGAAACACGGGAACCGACTGGTATCGAAAAAAAAGTGAGTTTTATCAAACTACAAAGTTTTATACAGAAATGCAAACTGATATGACTTACGATCAGCTTCGCGGTCGTATAAATGATGATGTTCGGTCTTTTGGAATTACTGCGTGCGCAATAGTTCTTTATGATAAACCGATTGAAATGCCAACGCCGTTTGAGTATTTTCATCTTCCGCGAAGTGCGCATCTTTATGCGGGTTTTGATGATAAAACTGGCTTTGATTCAAGGCTCGAAAAAAAGACAATAAAGTGCAATCCAAAAGAAAAAATGCTTCCGCCGGGAATTCTTCAGTTTGGCTCAGACAAAATGCTGGTGTTTGCGATATATCATAGTACGCTTCAGTATGGTTATGCAATTATCAGGCCTGGAAGTTACGATGTTATTGTTTATGATCTTTTTGTAAAATTGCTTTCGTCGACAATTGCTTCGGTTTATTCGTTCTCGCTGGTTCATAACGAAACTTCCCGAGTTCGCGCAAAAATTGATGAGCTTGACTTGATTGCCAGCACAGATGAACTTACCGGCGTTTATAACCGGCGCGGATTTTATTCGTTTGGCGAAACAACTCTTAAGTTTGCAAAGGCAATGGGCCACAGCGGTATGCTCATTTATTGCGATATGGACGGGCTTAAGAAAATCAATGATACTTATGGGCACGAAGCCGGCGATAAAGCGATTCTTGCTGAATCAATAATTTTGCGCGGCAATTTTCGTTCCAACGACATTATTGCCCGCATTGGCGGCGATGAGTTCGCAATAATTTGTCCGGGACTCACAAAAGCGGCGCTGCGCCGAATCCGCGAGCAAATCGACAGCGATTGCCAGGTTTGGTCTGGCGGAAACGAAAACGGCTTTCAGATTTCTATAAGTCTTGGAGCAGTTCCGTATCCTTCGAAAAAAGTTGGCTACAAAATCACTCCGCTTTTGAGCGAAGCTGATTCTTTAATGTACCTTGAAAAGCGCCGAAAAAAATCAATGCTAAAAGAAAGCCAATAAAAATGCTTAATTCCAGTCGCGCTGAATATAAGTTGCGCGCGGGCGTGCAATAATTCTTACGCGGCGGTTTTGAGCGCGGCCTTCTTCTGTTGTGTTATCTGCAACCGGCATTGTTCCGCCATAGCCTTTGTATGTGAAAATTGATTCATCAAGCCCTTCTGCAATAAGTGCTTTCATAACGGTTCTTGTTCGTTCGTAAGAAAGATTTAATTGGCCAACAGGTTTTCCAACATCGGCAGTATGGCCTTCAATCAAAATTGAATAACCTTCGTCTTCGAGAATCTCTTTGAGCTTTTCTGCAATAAGTTCAATGCGGCCTTTTTCTGCTGGCAAAAGTTCAGGCGAATCAGGATAAAATTTTAAATTCACATCAAACATAAAGCCCAAACTTGAATCTGTAATTGTAACGCCCGGAACTTTATTTTCATAAAAATATTGTTTTACCGAATTATATTTTACATAATACGAAGAAGTTTTTTCTGGAACTGAAATATCATAAATCAGATTTTTTTTGTCCAAAAGAATTACAACTTTTCCTTGCTGAAGCAGTTTGATGTTTTCTGGAACTGTAAGAATTTTTAGCGCGTCGCGTCTTTTAATAACCGGGTCGGTGCGGTTTCTGCCATAAACCTGCGAGGCTTTAATGTAAAGCGGATCCGAGCCAATTCTGTCTTCGTAAAGCGAAGTATCATCTGAATAATGATAGCCAACAAGACCTTTTGACATTACAGTTTCTGGAGCAACTGTGTCTTTTGCAAAAATGCTGTTCATCTGATCGTCCCAAATTTCTGGGAAAAAACAGGCGTAAATTTCGCTTTTTACATATTCTCCGTGAACTGGAAATGCGCCTCGTGCATCAATTATAATTCCGCTAAAAGCTCTTGAAGCAACCGATTCAATTGGCTTTTTGGGATTAAAAGGATAATTGTGGCGCACTAAAAGTTTTCCAATATCATTTATGTTTGTTGTGTTTGTTGTATTCAGATATTTTAAATCTTTTGAAAAAATATCTGGAGTTTTGTGGCCGCCCATTATAAAGTGATAAACTTCATCAAGTGTAAGCGATTCATTAATTACCGCTTCCGAAAGATCGTTTTCTGAATTTTCAAAAAGTGAAAGAAGCGGCGGCTGAATCAAAGGAATCATTTTTGATTTTATGTAAGTGGAAGCAACTTTTTTTCCCGAAGGCATTTGGATATTTGCTTTTTTTGTATCAAGTGCGATATTTGTAACAAATTGTTTCGTAATCCAGTTGATTGAACTTACGGCTTCGATTTTTGTGTCATCTTGCTGCTGAATTGTTTGTGCAAAAAGGGGAGTTGCGGCAATTGCAATTGTAAGCGCGAAAAAACTTAGGCTTTTGCGGATTTTAAACATCTTTTTAGGCTCCCTGATTTTTTGCCGGTTTATGATTTTGTGCGTGCCGACAGAAATCTTACCAATTTTATCGGCTTATTTTGAAGGAATATAAAGAATTTTTCCAATTCGCAAAATTGCATTTTCTTTGATTCCGTTTAGTTCGCAAATTGATTGAACGGTAACTTTGTATTTTCTTGAAATTGACCAAAGTGAATCTCCGGCTACAACTTTATACTTAATTGGAAATTCAACAGGTTTGATGTTGTTTAAAGCGTCTAAAGCAGATTGCTTCATTCCAAGTGGAAGGCGAATTTCGCTTTGCTTTGAAGGGTGAGTCATTCCTAAAGTGTAAGAAGGATTCAACTGTTTTAAAGCCGAAGAATCCATGCGCATTTCCTGCGCCAGCTGATTTATTGAGTACGCTTTTTTTACAGTAATGTAATCAAAATTTCCTTCGCGCTCATTTTCGAGAATATCAAATTCTTCTTTGTGGTTTGGTAAATCAATTCCATAATAGCTGCTGTTGATTGCAAGATCTGCGATTGCAATAAGTTTTGGAACATAATCAGCGGTTTGCTTTGATAAATAGCCGTTTTCAGCCAGGTACCAGAAATCTTTTACGCCGCCCGCTTTTTTTATGGCCCGGCTCATAGCTCCAACGCCGCAGTTGTACGCGCCAATTGCAAGCAGCCAGTCGTTAAAATAATTATAATTGTCTTTTAGCTTTTTAAGTGCGGCGTCAGTTGATTTCCAAGGGTCAAGGCGTTCATCGACAAAATCATTAAGCGTTAAAAATGGCCAAACGCTGTTTGCCATAAACTGCCACATTCCAATTGCGCCCGAACGCGATTTTGCATTTGTTTTGTAGTTTGATTCAACAACCGGAAGATATTCGAGCATTTCGGGTAAATCATTTTCCAAAACGGCTTTTCTAACATAAAGTCTGTATTCCATTGCGCCTTCAAGATAGCCTTTTAAAAGCGCTGCCCATTTTTGCGAAAGATAAAGTTTTCTAAAGGCATCAACTTGCGGCTTGTCTATTTCCTGTTGAGTTACAAACGAAAGTGCAATTCGCGGCGGTTTATTTAAATCTCTTAAATGAGGATCCAAAGGTTCGATTTGCGGAGCAACTGCGGTTTGCAAAAGAATCAAAAAGCCTTCGTCATCTTCGAGCGGCTCTAAGATTTCTGCCGGCGGAAGCGGCTCTTCTACAACTTCTTCAAATACATTTTCTTCCTGCATACAAAATAACGAGAAGCAAAAAAACATTGTGGCAGAAAGTAAAATCAGTTTTTTCATTAAAGTTTATTTCCAAGATAAATTCCGGCCCATTCCCAGTTTCCGTGAATATCCGGATCCAGCGGGAAGTCGACTTTTCGGAAGTATAAATACCAAACTGGAACGTAACTGTTCCAGCCCCAAGTTTTTAAGTAAGCTTCGTTTGGGTTAGAAGCCTCGTCCAGCGTTTCGTTATAGCGGATTCTTTTTCCTCGCATCCATGAACGCATTGAAAATTCTTCCTGCGCATTTGCATCATTTTCGTCCTGCTTCCATGACATTGAGAAAAAGTTTACTTTAGCTTTGTATTTGTCCAAAGCCTTCCAGTCGTAGTTTTGAATCGCTTTTTTTACAGCTTCTTCTAGCGCAGAAAGGCTTTCGAATGTCCAGTCTTTAGAAGAATTATTGAAATCAACAAGATGACGGGCGTTTTTGTAAGCATCAGGTTCGCCTGGAATCTGAATTGTAGTTGCGTCGGGCTGTTCCAAAAATAGCGAGTAAGTTTTTAGAGCCTGCGACCATTGACTGTCATTTTGATATTCAAGGGCGAGTCGCAAATAAAGCTCAGTTGTGTTTACATTTTGCGGAAATCTGCTAATCAGTTCATTAAAATATTTGATTCGGTGCGAAGGAGTTTTGCTAATTTGAATCAGATTTTGCAAACAGATAAAATGAACGGAATTTCCTTTTACTAAAAGATCCTGGCATTGCTGCAAAATTCGGTCAAAATAATATTCGGCAACAGGTTCGGCTCCGGTTGAAAGATATGCGTAAGCTGTCATCAAAAGCCAGTAAGAGTTGTACATATCATCAGGATTATCATCAACCCAGTCTGTAAGAAAAAGAATCAAACCTTGATAATCTTTTTCGGCAAGAAGATTATCAGCCATTTGTTTTATAATTGAATAGCGCTGTTTTGCATTTAGTGTGCCAGATTCAAGAAGAATCTGTAGTTCTTCCTGCGTATTAAGCTGTTGATTTGATTTTTTTTGAGCAGTTAAGTTTTTGCAGCCTGAAAAAAGAATCAAAGAACTTAATAAAAAAACTTTTGCGAATGTTTTTGCAGGTAACCATTTTAATAATTTCATATTTTTAAATTTAGCATAGTGATTTGTTATTGTAAAGATTAACTTTTACTAGTATTATAATAAGTATAGATTTAAGTTCTTTTTTGCAAAGAAATCATTTTTTTTATATTTCAGGGTACGCTGATGAAAAGCTTAAAGTGTTCAAAATCGATTTATATTTTGATTACCTTTGGAATTCTTTTTGTTCTTTTTAGTGCTGTAGTTGCCATACTTAATCCTATTGCAAAACCCGTAAATATATTAAATCTTCTTTTTATTATTTCTCAGGCTGCAATAGGGCTTGCTATAATTATTTTATCAAAAAAAGTTACAAAGCAATTTTCTCATACGTTTCTCGGATTTTTATATCTGATTTGGAGTGTGCTTTTTTTATTTACAGAGCTTGTTTTGCCTTACACTTTTAAGCAAATCTGGCCTTTGTTTGGAGTTTCAGCCGGTCTTTTGTGGTTTATCGCAGGAAGAATTAAATACGGCAGATTAAAATATGGATTTGTGATTCCTTCGGTAACTCTTTTTGGAATGGGAATCTGGTATTCATTTTTTTCTTTTAAGATTATTAAATTATCTTTTAGGAGTGTAGTTTCTATTTTAGGGCCGCTTTTTATGGTGGCAATAGCAGTTTTTCTTGTAGTCTTTTTTCTGATTCAACAAAGACACACAGAGCTTATTGTTTCTGATGAAGAAACTGGAGTTTTTTCTGATGAAGAATCTATGCTTTGTTTTGAAGATGATGAAGATTAAACGGGTATTTGTGATTTGACAAGGTCGTTTTTTGGAAAAAACGGAATTCTCATCATTGCGGCTGTGCTTTGTTTGTGCAGCCCTTCTTACTCTATGTCTAAGAAAAAAAAGGCTGCATTAGAAGCTGAGCAAAAATCTGCTCTTGAAGCTGCCAAAGCCGCCGAACAGGAAAATATTTCCATTTCAACAGAATCAGGTGATTCTGTAAAACTTCCTTCTGTAAAAACTCAGCGCACGTATTTTTCAAAAATTGATTCTTCTATAATGGCTGATATTGAAAACGGCAGCCCGGATTCTTTGCGTAGTGCAATTGCTTCTTTGCGCCATACAACAAGCCTTGATACAGAAGAAGCTGCAAAGGTTTTAACTTGTGTTGCCGCTGAAATTATGAAAATTGTCTGGACTTCTGAAAAAGTTACCTGGGACATTCCTGTTGCGCCAGAAGATAATCCGTATATTGGTGCGCTTAATTCTGTAAAGCAGGGCGTTTTTGATTTGAGTACTGGAAATGTTGATTTTCTTTCAACGCTTTTACCCTCTCTTGTAATTTTTAATAAGGCTTATGATTTTTCTGCGCTTGATAATTGTGAAAAAGCTGCAAAAGCCGCGCTTGAACTTCGCAATAATTCAGTTCTTGCAAATTATGTGCTTTCGCGCGTTTACGAAAAAAAACAGAATCTTGAAGAAGCAGAAAAATGTCTTGCTGCGGCTTACAAGTCTTCTCCAAAAACCGAAGAAATTGCGCTTTCGTATTCCCGCGTGCTTCGCAATAATGGAAATCTTGAACTTGCGTCTTCTGTTTTGGGAAAAATCAGCAGCGGCGCAAATGACATTTTAGTTTTAAAGCAGAATGCTTATATTGCTTTTGATGTAAAAGATTATGAAGCTGCCGAAAAATACGTTGCAAAAGTTTTGCAGCAAACGCCAAATGATTTAGAATTTCTTTTGCTTCGTGTAAAAATTCTTATAGAAAAAAACGATTATATTCACGCAGTTTCGCTTCTCGATGTTTATGCCCGCCAGGATACTGATTCTATTGATTATCTTTTGCTTAGAGCCAGAGTTCAGCTTGACTGGAGTAAAAACACTTCTGAAGCTACAAAAACAATTGAATATGCGCTTCATCGTTATCCAGAAAATATTGACGCTTTAATGTTTGCGGCTCGAATTTCTTCTGAAACAGATTCTCCGGTTGCTGGAAAATATGCAGATGAACTTGCGGCAAAAGTTTTAGAAAAGCGGCCTGGAAATCAGCTTGCAATGACTTACGCTTTGGAAGGGCTTATTCATCGCCAAAACTGGCAGGAAGCCTATAATGCAAGTAAAAGTTTGATTGCCGGCGGAGATGTTTCTTCTTCAGTTGTAGAAAAATATGTAAATATTTGTTTAAAACTTGGCAGAAATAACGAGGCTTACGATTTTGCAAAGAAAAAGTTTGACGCAAATCCTTCTGATGAAATTTTGCTCCAAACTTATATTTTGGCTTACAGTAGTGTTGGAAACCGCGATTCAGTTTTAAAATATATTGATTCTCTTTTGTCGAATTCAAATTGTTCTTCAAAAGTAAAAAGTTATCTTTTATATAGAAGAAGTTTTTTGCAGCAAACTGATGAAAAGAAACTTGCCGATTTGCGTTCAAGTCTTATTCAAAATCCGCGAAACAGCGATTCTCTTTTCCGCCTTTATGAATTGTATTATGCAAAGCAGGATTATCGAAAAGCGCAGTATTATTTGCGCCAGGTTGTTGCAATTAATCCAAATGATTCTACTATTTTAAAGTTGAACGAAGCGCTCACAAAACTTATAAAATAAGCTTGAATTAATTGCGATTTTTTTGCCTTTTCTATTCATTTCCTTTTGCAAAAGTATCAAAAATCTCCATTGATTTGTATAACGTATCGTGTTATAATTTTTAGACTGATTTTATAATCAAATTTCAAAACAGGATGGAAATGTATATGTCATTTATACCATTTTTGCAGGCTGGAGCTGCCGGCAGCGCATCAACATCAGGATCGTTGATTGGAACATTTGCTCCATTTTTGCTCATTATCGTTATTTTTTATTTCTTTTTGATTCGCCCACAGAATAAGAAACAGAAAGAAACTCAGCGTATGCTCGACGCATTGAAAAAGGGCGACAAAGTTATCACAATTGGTGGAATTCACGGAACAGTTTCTTCTGTAAAAGAAAATACTGTAATTGTAAAAGTTGATGATAACTGCAAACTCGAATTCAATCGTACTGCAATTTCTACAGTTGAACTTACTGAAGAAGAAAAAGCAAAACTTGCTGAAGAAGCAAAAAACAAAAAACTATTTAAACGTAATCAAACTTCAGATTTGGAAAAAGCTAAAAAAGCTGAAGCCGCTGAAGAAAACAAATAAAATTTGGAGTCAGAAAAAAAATGAACAAAAGAACTCGTTTTGTGGTTCTGCTGGCTGTTATTGCCCTTTGTTTTGTTTTCTTGTGGCCATCAATCAGTTGGTATGCAAGAACACCAAAGGAGCTTCAGCAGCTTGCTTTAGGTTCTAACGAAAACATTAAAAGTTATGCAGAACTTAAAGCCGCAGAAGATGTGCGTGC
>JAEEGL014390564.1_pt1 | contig 11549 bp, 17 predicted proteins | sample 9134231 | NCBI WGS metagenome assembly JAEEGL01 (sample SAMN16246548, study PRJNA631951) | gut metagenome | biome: gut microbiome; feature: rumen; material: fiber-attached | host: Bos | place: Iran: Karaj | collected 2018-10 | reverse complement strand
CGGTGGTCATCACAACGCTGCGGATTCCAGCTTTATTGATCGTCTGAATCTTTTCCAGCGTTGTCTGGTAGCTTCCCGGCTTCCGGAACCAGTCATGCGTCTGCTCCATGCCGTCAACAGACAGCTAGTACTTTTCACAGCCCAGCAGTTTCATCCGCTCACAAGCCTCGTCTGTCAGGTAAAAAGGATTCCCCATCAGGGTGAAAGGGATCCTTTTGACTGCCAGCAGTTCCAGGAGCGGCCAGAAATACGGGTGCAGGATCGGATCGCCGCCGGTGATATAGAAATAAGGCAGGCGGTCATACACTTTGCAGAAATCCTCACAGTTGGCGATCACCTCCTGCATCTGCTCCCAGGTCATGCTGTCAGGCTGCTTGCAGGCATTCTCCGCAAAGATATAGCAGTGCTTGCAGCGCTGATCGCAGTCATCCGTGATATGCCATTGGAAAGCAAAATACTGTTTCATGTCCGTCTGCCTCGCATAAGTCAGGATCGCTCCGGCAGATGATCAGCCGGAGCATAAGGATTACTTGTCGGAAGCTCCGCAGGCCGCTCCGCAGGCAGCGGGCTTCTCCTCGGCAGGCTTGTCGGCAGCGCCGCAGGCCGCAGGTTGTTCCCCCGCGGGCTTATCAGCCGCGCCGCAGGCTGCTCCGCAGGCAGCAGGCTTTTTCTCTTCCTCGGCAGGCTTGTCGGAAGCGCCGCAGGCTGCGGAGGGTGACAGGTTCCAGTTCGCCAGATTCTTAAGGGCCATGTTTTCGTCCTCCTTGTCGTATTCGGAAGGGCTTTCCGTGTTTCCATCGTAAAGGCTTTTCACAGGCTGCACAAGTACGCACCTTTTTATAACTGCCCGGTGATAAAAAAGTAACTGGCTGATAAAAAAGTGCGTACTGTCGCCAGTTTCTCTGGTATGATATGGTTGGATTGCCGAAAAAAAGACGGAATCGGCAGGGAGTGATCACAATGAACGAAAAGGAATTGCTGCTGAAGAAAAAAATCGAACAGGCGGACGCTGTCATCATCGGGGCAGGCGCGGGATTATCCACCGCCGCCGGGTTTGTTTATACCGGGGAAAGGTTTGACAGAACCTTCAGCGATTTCAGCCGGAAATACGGTTTCAGGGACATGTATTCAGGCGGATTCTATCCGTTTGAAACGCAGGAAGCGTTCTGGGCTTACTGGAGCCGGTTTATCTGGATCAACCGCTATATGGACGCGCCGAAGTCCGCTTATCATGATCTGTATAAGCTTGTAAAGAATAAAGATTATTTTGTCCTGACCACCAACGTGGATCACTGTTTCCAGAAAGCCGGGTTTGATAAAAAACGGCTGTTCTATACCCAGGGGGATTACGGCCTGTTCCAGTGTTCAAAGCCGTGCTGCAGGAAGACATGGGAGAATGAGCGCATGATCCGGGACATGATCCTGTCCCAGGGGTACACGATCGGGAAGGACAACGAACTGATCCTCCCGGACAACACGGCAGCAAAAATGAGCATTCCGGCAGAGCTGCTGCCGAAGTGTCCCGTCTGCGGCAGGCCCCTGACCATGAACCTCCGCTCTGACAACCGGTTTGTGGAGGATGACGGATGGCAGGGTGCCGCGGCGGAATATGAGTCCTGGCTGACGCGTCATCAGGATCAGAAGGTGGTTTTCCTGGAGATCGGTGTGGGATACAATACCCCGGGAATCATCAAATACACTTTCTGGCAGCAGGTGTACAGGAACAGGAACGCAACCTACGCCTGCCTGAACATGGAAGAGGAACAGGTCCCGGAGGAAATCCGGGAACAGTCCGTTCTGATCAGCGGGGATTCCGCGCAGATTCTACAGGAGCTGGTAATATGATCATCAATACAGGCCAGCGTACGGACATCCCGGCCTTTTACTCTTCCTGGTTCGTGAACCGGCTGAAGGCCGGCTTTGTCCTGGTACGCAATCCATACAATCCGCGGTCTGTAACCCGTTACCGGCTGTCCCCGGATATCGTGGACCTGACCGGGTTCTGTACGAAAAATCCCTCCCCGATGCTCCGGCATATGAAACTGCTCCGGCCTTACGGGCAATACTGGTTTGTCACGATCACGCCTTATGGAAAAGAAATCGAGCCGTGTGTTCCGGACAAACGGAATGTGCTGGAAAACTTCAGGCGCCTGTCTGATATTGTCGGCCCAGACAGCATGGGATGGCGGTATGATCCGATCTTCATCAGCGAAAAATATCCGGTCGAAAGGCATATCAAAGCATTCGAATATATGGCAAAAACCCTGTCGGGATATACCCGCACGGCAGTGATCAGCTTTATTGACCTGTATGAGAAAACAAAGCGGAATTTCCCGGAAGCCAGGCAGGTGACTGCGGAACAGCGGCTTCTTCTGGGAAAAGCCCTTGTGGAGATCGGGAAACAATATGGAATGACGATCCGCCCCTGCGGAGAAGGCAGCGAGCTGGCGCCCTTCGGCGCCGATTGCCGCGGATGTATGACCATTGCTGTCTATGAACAGGCGCTGCATCTGCGGCTGAGGGTACCAAAGACAACACCCGCCCGGAAGGAATGCGCCTGCTATCTGGGCGGAGATATCGGGGCATACAACACCTGCGGCCATCTGTGCCGGTACTGCTACGCGCATGTTGACGCGGCTGCAGTCAGGAAGAATATGGCCCTGCATGATCCGGAATCGCCGCTGCTGATCGGCCATTTGCTGCCGGAGGATCAGGTGCATGAAGCCAGGCAGGAAAGCTGGATTGATCCGCAGATTTCAATGGAGAGCATCACAGGATTCTGATGAGGCTCCTGTCCTGTCATAAATCATTTGGATCCTTTTGACCCCTGCAAATGATGCATGGATCACCCGGCCCGGCAAAGCGGAAAAATATCTTTGCCGGTTTTGATTCCATGTGTTACAATTTTCCGGCGCCATCAGAAGGGAGATGATGTTCATGGCCAGGTTTATCCCCCGGGAGAAGCTGAGCAAAAAAGCCCGGAAGGAACTGAACCGTCAGCGGCGGGTTGTCTGGGAATTCAGCCCGGTCACCAAAGCCGTTGAAAGCAGAAAACTGTATAACCGCAAAAAAAGCTCCCATGACCGTTACGAAGATTACGGCATGGGAGTTTTTTACTGCCTGGCGATATAATTCTGCAACATACGTCATCGTTGACCCTTCAGGGAATCAGCCTTTCAGATTCCTGGCAGCCTCCGGTGTGTTCCGGGTAATGGCCGCCAGTTTTTCACAGTTCTCCATCTCCCCGCAGCTGCCACAGGTTTCAATCTTCTTCTTCATCGCACACTGCCGGATGGGGCAGATGGATTCGCAATAGGGTGTTTTCGGTCCATCGATCCGGCAGCCCGTGCAGTGAATCATCTCCGGTGTGATCTCCGCGCTGTTCAGCTCGGACCAGTCTTTGGCGACCTGCACCCGCAGGGCTTCATCATGGCGGATGGTTGCAATCCGGGCTTCGCAGGTTTCGCAATCCAGCCCGCAGAAACCGATGTACTCTTTCATGTCCTCATTCCTCCCATCTGTATTCTCCTCTCAGATCCTGTTTACATTCCGGATGTACTCCTCCCCGGGAATCATGGGAGTCTCCAGTGCCGCAACGGTCTCCGGGGAAAGCATCCGCCCCTCCGCATACTCCTCCCCTGCTTCCTCAAACCGTTTCAGTAAGGGATCAGCCACAATGGCAGCTTCCGGCACGTTCAGCAGCGGCGCTTCCGGTACGCAGACCATATTCAGGTTCCCAAAACAGGACTTGCACATCATTCGCAGGCCGTCGAAATTGCCCTCCCAGTCAGGAAATCCGCAGCCGCAGATCACCAGGGTATGGATTCCCGAAAAATCCACCAGCGGTTCGTGGTGTACCGTTCCGTCCGGCTGCTGAACCATTTGCTGCTTCACCAGCGGAATGGTGCGGTCCAGGATCGCCTTCAGGGGCGACGGCATGCCGTAGCAGTAAAGGGGAAAGCTCCAGATAATCACCTCCGCCTCCCGGTACAGATCCAGGATTCCGTTCTGGTCATCCTGAATAACGCAGTGCCCGTCTCCCCGCCGCCAGCAGCCGAAACAACCCCGGCAGGGCGCAATCTGTTTTTCTTTTACATGGACGATGCAGATCTCATGCTCCCCGTTTCGGTTCAGGCCTTTCAGAAAAGCGTCTGTCAGCCGGAAAGTATCGCTTTTTTCCTTGGGACTGCCGTTCAGCACAAGAACCTTCATACTCCATCACCTTTTCTTTACTTATAGTCCGCATACCATCAGAATCATTCCTGCCGCGGTAAACACCGTTCCCAGGATCCGCATCAGGACGGTATAGCCTTTGGACGGCTGTCCTCCGTCCTTCGATTTCCATTTTTCAGTGAACGTCCACAGTTTGTCTACCGGAATAAGCAGCAGGCTCAGCCCGATCAGGCACAGCACAATCCCCGCGATCAGTTCCTGCTTCATGATCCGGATGCTCCCTTCCGCCGGCTTCCCGTTCTGCACTGAAACAATCCGTGCCGGTTGCAGTAAGCGTACAGCGTTTTCACGCCGTTGATTTTGAACCTTGCTTCGGCGTTTCCCTCCGGGTACAGCTTCACAAACTGAATCCCCTGATCAGAAACCGCCATCAGGAAGGAGATGAAATGATCCTTCGTCATAGGATGCTGCAGGGATACAAAATACTCGTCCTCTACGACCTCCGTCCGGATCCGGTGCTCATCATCGGCTTCCTCCGCTTCCTGCGGGGGCAGCGTAATCCCGCAGCAGCTGACCACCGCTTCCCCCGCCGCCTGGATGACATTGCCGCACACCGGGCAGACATACAGCCGGCCCCGGAGCATATTGGCGGACCGGTTCCGGTTGTGGACTGTATAACCGGACAATAGCTCAATCACGGAGATGCCCAGTGCCGCCGCCAGCGGCTCCAGCAGGCTGACGTCGGGAAATCCCTTGCCGGTTTCCCATTTGCTCACCGCCTTGGCGCTTACATGGATGCGCGCCGCCAGCTCCTCCTGGGTCATCCCCTGGCCTTCCCGCAGCTTTCGGACAGCGGCGCCTGTCACATAATTATCCATTGCTTTCGCCTCCTTACGGTTTGAGCTTAACATCCATTTTCGGATTGGGCAACCTACGAAGCGTGGAGCGGCAGGCCCGTCCGCCGCGTTGCATGATTCAGCTTTTTCCAGGATCCTCATTCCCTCATCCACAGCATCAGTTCACGGTGCCGATAAGCGCCTGCACTTCCTCCAGCTTCGGCGGATGCAGCGGCAGCGGGAACCGGGTAATGGCGACGGCGGAACAAGCGCTGGCAAACCGCACCAGTTCAGCATCCGGCATTCCGTGCAGCAGGCCATATACGCATCCGGCCTTGAAGGTATCCCCTGCCCCCAGGGTACTTCTCACTTCCACGGAAAATGGCTTCATCCGGCTGGTGGCTTCTCCCTTCCGTCCGTACAGCATATCGCCGCCGCCCTGGGTGAGGATCACCAGTCCCTCCGCGGTCTCCTGCAGTCGTTCCATCACCGCTTCCGGTTCCATGCCGGCGTAATGCTCGGATGTGCATTCCCCGGACACCACATTCACCGCCGCGTGCTGATGCAAAGGTGAATCATGGGGACTGTCGATGGTGACATAGGGGATGCCGTGCCGCCGGCAGATTTCCATGGCCAGCAGCGATTCCTCCCCGAAAAACGGATCGATGGCCGCGGCCCTGCAGCCGGCGATGTCCTCCTCCCGGGGAACGCTCCACCATCGCTTGCCCGTGGAAAACAGCGTCTGGAACCTGCCCATGGGAGACCGCACCGTTCCGGCAATCACCACGTAATCCATCACGCCGGGATCATTCTCCCAGAGGCGCAGCGGGGATATGTCAACCTGCCTGTCCCTGTAAAACGCATACAGCATGGGCGCCACTTCCGCTCCGATCCAGGTGCCGTCCATGCGCACGGACACGCCCAGGGAATCCAGCACGGTGGCTGCCGTTCCTGTTTCCCCGCCCGGAAGAAAGTACTGCTCTTTGATTTCGGCATATTCATCCGGCTTCAGGAATCCATCCTTCAGCAGGAATGAATGCGTACCCAGCACCTGTCCGAAAAGATAGACCTCCGGTTTTATGTTCATGATATTTTCCCTCCTCCATACTGCCGCGCCTTTGCGCCAGCTGCACTGCCAGGTTCTGCCTTTTTCTTTTTTCAGTCATAATCAGTTTTCCTGCGTGTCCCTTGCCGGACAGATCTTCTCATATAATGAGGTGACCTTTCGTTCACTCATTATAGTGAACGGAAGGTCACCTGTCAATCCGTTGATGGCATTTTGCATTTCTGCACAGGAAAGGAAAGAACAGGTTTACATCGGAACTGCGTTGAAGTAACATGGATGTGACGAAACGTGTCACGAATGACACGGAAAGATTCTTTTCCGTTTCCCCGCTTGCGGGTTATGGTGAATCCGTTCCTGAAGATCATGATGAAAGGGCGGATGAAGCATGAAACGGAAAAGATTATTATGGGCAGGGACCGGCCTGCTGCTGTTATTTGTTCTCTGGACCCTCCTGATCCGAAGCGTGGATGTGCAAACCGTCGGACCGGGAGCCGCGAAGGTTGGATTTGCCTCATGGAATGTCTGGTTTCATCACCGGACCGGGGTCAGTATGGCACTGTACACGGTGACGGACTGGCTTGGCCTGGTTCCGGTTTTGATCTGCGGCTGCTTCGGAATAGCGGGTCTGTTCCAGTGGATCCGGCGAAGGAGGGTTCTGAGGGTGGATACGGATATTCTCCTGCTTGGAATCTATTATCTGATCGTCTTTTCCTGCTATCTACTCTTTGAGATGCTGCCGGTCAACTAGCGTCCGATTCTGATTGACGGATATCTGGAGACGTCCTATCCGTCTTCCACGACGCTCCTGGTCCTGAGCGTAATGCCAACCCTGAAATTCCAGGCAGACAGAAGGTGTGGAAAACAGGCGCTGAAGCATCTTGCATCAGCCTTTGCAGGCCTGTTTTCCCTGTTTATGGTAACCGGACGCCTGATTGCCGGCGTACATTGGCTGACGGACATCATCGGATCTGTTATCCTGAGCGCCGGGCTGTTTCTGCTGTACTGTGCAGCCGTGGCTTACGCAGATCAGAAAAAAGGATGAAACAAAACAGCGAGGAATGTAGTATGGAGTTTCATGAGAAATTGCAGGAATTACGGAAAAGCAAAGGGTTGACGCAGGAAGAGCTTGCCAGGGCGCTCTTTGTCTCCAGAACCGCCGTATCAAAATGGGAATCCGGCAGGGGCTATCCCGGCATTGATTCCCTGAAGGAAATCTCGCGGTTTTTCTCCGTCACGATCGATGAACTGATCTGTTCGCGGGAGATCATGACGGTTGCTGAAGTGGATAAGAAAGCTTCCATCAGCAGGTACATCTCTGTCATCTGCAGTACGCTGGATACTCTGACAGCTGTTTTGCTGTTCCTCCCTGTGTTCGGAAACGGAACGGATGCTCCCGCCGCAGTATCCCTGTTCAGCCTGACCGGCATCCAGTCCTGGCTGAAAATCATCTTTATCCTGATTATCGGTCTCATCATACTGAACGGAATCTGCGGCGCAATCCTTTCCCGTTTTGATCAGCCGGTCTGGAACAGGCATCGGCTCATAACGGGGATGGCGCTGTCTGTCATCGGTGTCGGCATCTTTATCAGTACAAGGCAGCCTTACGCGGGAATCGTCTGTTTTGCCATTCTGGCAATAAAAGCCTACCTGGTTTTCAAGGGAAAAACAGGATTCATCAGAGAAAACAAAAAGGTTGAAAACCCAAACGGTATGTAAAACGCCCCGGCTGAAACCGCAAAATGAAAAAATGAACGGAGAAAAGCAATGATCACCATTTGCAGCGAACGGATATCCCCGGAACAATACATTGACTTCCTGAAACGGACAGATCTGGGATCGCAGTATCCTGAAGAACGTTTTTCCGAACGGATTCCAAAGCTCCTTAAAAATGCTTCCATCAGCCTTACGGCACGGAATGATGCAAATTGCATTGTGGGTGTACTGCTGGGATTGACTGACTTCGCATACTGGTTGTATGTCACCGACCTGGGCGTTGACCGGGATTATACCCACCGGGGAATCGGCCGCAGCCTGATGAAGCAGGCGCATGAAATGGCAGGCGGCGAAAAGGATATTGCGGTTTATCTGATCGCACATGATTCAGCTGTTCCGTTTTATGAGAAACTGGGCATGAAAAAAGCCGTCGATGTAATGCAGTACAATCATATCGAATGGACAGAGTTTCGTGTTGAGTAAGAACTGCCTTTAAAGCGTGCATTCGGGGATCGCCGCCCCGGCCCGGTTTGGATCCTCCTACCACTTGTTCCGGACCTTCTCCGCAAAGCCTGTCAGGTTGGTAATTTCCAGCTTTGTTCCGTCATCCAGGACGGCCGTTCCGCTGAATCGTCCAAACACCTGATGCTGATCGGAGCAGATGATTCCGAGATCCGTCTTTGCGCAGCGGTCCATCAAAGGCTGGAAATCCATTTCAAAACGTCCGTCGTCGCTGGAGAACGTCCACGGGGACATGTAATCTTCTTTCCCGTCCTTCATGGGAATATTGAATACCACCTGGTTCAGCTTATGGATTTTTCCGTCATAGAACAGCACATTCTCGCTTGCAGCAGATGTGTCCCCAAAGCCGTAACCGATATTGAATCCGAAGGGCACGCCGTCCGCCAGTCCGGATGCAGAACCCCAGTACCAGGTATTATCATACGTCCACACTCCCCTGCCCCAGTCCAGCACAGCGAATGTATCCGCAGGACTGCAGGTATATTTCCGCTGGCCGACTGTGATGATTCCGTCCGCCTTCATGCAGTTGATTTTCTGATTGTAATAGAAGGCCTCCGGATGATCCTGATAGGGAGTGACAATCACCATGCTTTCCTTTGGCGCATCCGTCAGGTGAAGATCAAACACAATCGTGTCCTGTCCGCTGAATTGGTTCATGAATCCCGTCAGATGCCGGCTGTGTCCGTCGTTTTCAAAGGAAATCATATATTGCTTCCCTTTTACCCGGATATTTCCTTTGGCGCTTGTCGGCGGCAGATCCCTGGGGGACATGAACGGCAGGCCCATCATGGATTTGGTCACCTGGCTGTTCTTTTCAAAATCCAGCAGGGAGATACTGTCCATAAACATGTATCCGTTATGATCGATCGTCAGTGCCAGCGCGAAGCGATCGGAGCACACTGCGTAATAATCCCATTCCTTAATGCGCCAGCGCTTCGCTGCCACGCGGCTGCGGTCGTAGGTTTTGATGAGTTCCGTTGCGTACCCGGTTTCGTTCAGATGTCCCTGCTCATCGTGCAGCATTCCGGGAGTAACTATTCGCTTCTGCATGTTTTATGTACCTCCTCAATGATCGGATCCATTGCTCATTTCCTGTGATGTTTGCCCGTAACAGGAACAGAAGATCAAAACGTTTTATCATTCCATGTTTTTTATTATCATACTCCAATTGTTCAGAAACAACAATCTCCGCGGGAATCCTATGATAAGGAACATGACCTGGCCTGTCATCAGCCTGCCGGATCTTTTCCTCCTGGCCTGCATATGTTGACAGAAGAGTTAAAACGGATATAATTGAGAACGGTTCTCAGTTTCGGGAGGGTTGGATCCGTGGCAGAAAGATCGGGTTACCGTACGAAAGCACGTGATGAGCTGCTGGCCTATCTGAAGGCGAACCCTGGGAAACACCATACAGCGGCCGAAATCAAAGCCTTTTTTGCCGAAAAAGGAGAACCTTTCGGAACGGCCACGATCTACCGTCATCTGGAACGGTTTACAGATGAGGGGATCATTCGGAAGTATGTCATCGGACCTGGTTGCTGCACATGCTATGCGTTTGAGGAACCTGTCGGGACCTGTGCGGGGCATTTTCACTGTAAATGTGAAAAATGCGGAGAACTGATTCATCTGGATTGTAAAGAACTGAACGAGATCAGGTCCCATCTGCTGGATCATCACGGGTTTGACTGGAACGCGGGGAAAACTGTTTTTTACGGAACCTGTGACCGGTGCCGGAAAAAATAATACTGAGAAAAAGAAGGAAGGAGGAGACGAATCATGATGAACCGGAAAAAACTGCGCGCTTTGTTCCTGTGCATCGGTTTTGTGCTTGTTCTGTTTGTTTCCTCTGCCTTTATCCTCCACGAAGCCGGCCATGACTGCACAGGAGAGGATTGTCCGGTCTGTCAGTTGATTGCCGTCAATCTTTCCCTCCTGCGTCTTTCCGGACTTGCTGTCCTTTTACTGCTGGTCATTGCAGCGCTGCTGAAGCTGTTCCATTCCCATGCGGAAGCAACGCAGATCTGTTTTCCTTTCTCTGAAACACTTGTCAGTTGGAAAGTCCGGCTGAATGATTAAATAACCGCGTTACAGAAATTGAAACGCAGGGAATCCGTCTGCCTGTCAGGCGGAATCCCTGTTTGCGTTTGTTTTCAACGCTGATTAATCATTATAAAACAACCGGAGGACTGATATCCATGAAAAAAATCATTGCTGTTTGTCTTGCCCTGTTTCTGCTTGTTTCCATGTACCTGACTGCCGCAACGGCGGAAGAAAAAAAGCTCAGTGTAGTCACCACCATTTTCCCCGTTTATGACTGGGTACGCGAGATCATCGGGGATAATCATTCCGTTGAATTAACCCTGTTGCTGGATAATGGTGTGGATCTGCACAGCTACCAGCCGACAGCCGCGGACATGATAAAGATTGCCACCTGTGATGTTTTTATCTATGTCGGCGGTGAATCGGACGAATGGGTGGAGGATGCCCTGCGGGAAGCCGTCAACAAGGATATGATCGTTGTCGATCTGGTGGAAGCCATGGGAGAAGATATCAAAACTGAAGAGATTGTCGAAGGCATGGAACATGAGCATAACGAGGATCATGATGAAGAGGAAGATCATGACCATGGAGAAAACGAAGATCATGACGATCATGAGCATGAAGAAGAAGCGGATGAGCATGTCTGGCTGAGCCTGCGGAACGCGCAGAAACTCGTGACAGGCATTGCTGAAGCGATGTGCCAGGCGGACGAAGCGCACGGGGAAAGCTACCGGGCTAATGCTGTCGCATATGTCGGAAAACTGGCAGCGTTGGATCAGGAATACGAAAGGAATGTGGAAAACGCCGCCTTCAAAACCATCCTGTTCGGGGACCGCTTCCCGTTCCGGTATATGGCGGATGATTATGGCCTGACTTACTATGCCGCCTTTGCCGGCTGCTCCGCCGAAACGGAAGCCAGTTTCCAGACGATTATTTTCCTGGCGGAGAAAGTGGACGAGCTGGGCCTTCCCGCAGTGCTGACCATTGAAGGCGCTAACCATAAAATCGCCGAGACCGTAATAGGATCTACCTCTGCGAAAAACCAGAAGCTGCTGACCATGAACTCCATGCAGGGAACAACCTCCTTGGACATAGAGGCCGGCACAACCTACCTGTCCATCATGGAAAGCAACCTGGAAGTGCTGAAACAGGCAATCAACTGATCGGATCTTCCGGCCGGCCAGGGAGACTGCCTCCCT
>JAEEGL012271724.1_pt1 | contig 11549 bp, 10 predicted proteins | sample 9134231 | NCBI WGS metagenome assembly JAEEGL01 (sample SAMN16246548, study PRJNA631951) | gut metagenome | biome: gut microbiome; feature: rumen; material: fiber-attached | host: Bos | place: Iran: Karaj | collected 2018-10 | reverse complement strand
TGCGTCCTGGCGGCCATCCGGAGCGTGGACTCCTACGGGTATCAGATCATCAAGGACCTGAAGCCCTATGTGGAGCTGTCGGAATCCACCCTCTACACCATCCTCAAGCGGCTGGAAGCATCGGAGCTGCTGACGGTGAGGCCTGCGGAGCACGGAGGAAGGCTGCGGAAATACTACCACATCACGGCCAAGGGCCTGCAGTACATCGAGGAGTTCAAGCAGGAGGGGAAGGGCATCATGTCCATCTATCGCTTCATAGCAGGGGAGGAAGAAAGCCATGGATAAGCAGGGATTTCTGGCGGCCCTCCGGGAGGGGCTGCGGGGGCTGCCCCCGGCGGATATCGAGGAGCGCGTCGCCTTTTACAACGAAATGATCGACGACCGCATGGAGGAAGGGCTGACCGAGGCCCAGGCCGTGGCGGAGCTGGGGAGCGTGGAATCGGTGATCGCCCAGATCGCCGCGGAGACGCCCCTGGTGAAGCTGGTGAAGGAAAAGGTCCGCAGCGAGCGCAAGCGCGGCGGGAAGGGACTGACGACGGCGCTGCTGGTGCTGGGGTCCCCCATCTGGGTGAGCCTGCTGATCGCGGCCTTCGCGGTGGTGCTGAGCCTGGTAGTCGCCGCGTGGTCGGTGGTGATCGCCCTCTACGGACCGGCCCTGAGCCTGGTGGTGAGCGGCGTTGCCTGCGTCGCCTTCTCCGTCGTCTACATACTCCTGGGGAATATCCCCGGCGCGGCTTTCGCGGTCGGCGCGGGGCTGGCGGCCGTCGGCCTGGGGCTCCTGCTGTTTCCGGCCTGCAACGCGCTGGCGAAGGCCCTGGTCAAGGGAATGAAAAAACTGGTGCAGGGCATTAAGAGCCTGCTGATGAGAAGGAAGGGTGCAGAATGAAAACGACGGTAAAACGGATCCTTTTGGCGGGGCTTGCCCTGCTGGTGGTGGGGGCGCTGATCTCCGTGGCGGCCCTGTTCTCCATGAAATTCGACTTTCGGCTGCTGGGCACCAGAAAAACCGTGACGAATACCTATACGCCTGCCGGGGATTTCGACGATATCCTCATCAGCGTGGACACGGCGGACGTCATCTTCCTGCCGTCGGAGGACGGGAAGCTCAAGGTGGTCTGCGTGGAAGAGCATGGCTGCGAGCACATCGTCTCCACCCTCTCCGGCGATCTGACCATCCAGGCGGTGGATACCCGCAAGTGGTATGAGAAGTTGGGCGTCGGCAGTGAGAAGACCTCCGTCACCGTCTACCTGCCGAAGAAGGAATATGGCACGCTGACCCTGCGCACCGCCACGGGGGATGTGGATATCCCCGCCTCCTTCCGCTTTAAAAGCGTGCTCATGTCCGGCTCCACGGCGGACATCGATCTCCGCGCCGGCGCGGAGGGGAGCATTGGCATCCAGACCAGCACCGGCAGCATCACCCTCACCGGGCTCCGGGCGGCGTCCCTGGATCTCCAGGCCAGCACCGGGCGCATCACGGTCAGCGAAAGCGTGATCTCCGGGGCGGTGGAGGCCCGCGCCAGCACGGGGAAGATCAGCTTCACCGACCTCAACTGCACGGAAGTCGGGGTGAAGACCAGCACGGGGGACGCGGCATTCGACTTTGTGCTGGCATCGGAGAGCATCCGGGCGGAGACGGACACCGGGGACGTGCGCTTCGAGCGCAGCGACGCGCCGGATATCTTCGTGAAGACGAACACCGGCGACGTGACCGGCACCCTGCTGACCACCAAGCTTTTCGAGGCCGACACGGATACGGGGAGGGTGAAGCTGCCCGCCTCCGGGCCGGGCGGCCGCTGCCGGCTGGAATCCGATACCGGCGATTTCGATATCTCCCTTGTGGGATGATCGGAAAACTGTTCAGGGCGAAGGGAGCCGGATCCCTTCGCCCTGCATCACGCTAGGCCCGGAAAGCGGCGCGGCAAACTGCCGCAACTGCGGCTTGACAGAGGGAAATAGTGGGTATATTATAATACCGGGTATGGTACCCGGGTCCAAAACTATGTGCGCGAATCCCATACGGCAAACGGTCCATTGCCGCGGGCGACGCGCCGACAAGGAAAAAGGAGGAAGAATCCATGAAGTACGACTACGCGAAAATCAGTGCCGACGAGCTGGCGGAGCTGAACAAGCTCCAGGCCAAGCTGTCCTCGGGGGACAAGCAGGTGGTCCTGCTGGCGGTGGAGAAGAAATTCGAGATCGCCAAGCTGACCGACGAGGAGCTGGCGAAGATCAACGCCCTGGAGAAGGAACTCTCCGCCGGCGGCCGTGAAATGGTCTTGGTCGCCCTTTCCCGGTAACATCCTTATTTGCCGGAATACGGCGCAGCACCGCCGGCGGCGCTGCCCGACACCCCCGGCAGAACGTCCTTTTCAAAAAGGAAGCAGCGGCTTCCATGTTGAAAAAACAGATCAAAAAGCGGAAGGCGCCGTCCGAGCGGACGGCGCCTTCTGATTTACTGCGTTCATTTTTCCGGCAGGCGGGCCAGGAGCGCGCCGCCGCGGCTGCGCAGCCATGCTCGGTGCTGCTTCCAGTCGGGGATCAGGCGCTCCACTTCCGCCCAGAAACGGGGGGAGTGGTTCATCTCCTTCCGGTGACAGAGCTCATGGACTACCACGTAGTCCATCACCTCCGGCGGGGCCAGAAGCAGCAGAGCGTTGAAATTCAGATTCCCCTTGGCCGAACAGCTGCCCCAACGGCCGCGCTGGGTGCGCACGGTGATCCGCCCGAAGCTGACCCCCGCCAAAGGAGCGAAGTGGGAAGCCCTGGCCTCCAGGACCGGCTTTGCCTGCCGGAGAAGCGCTTCCCGCTCCTCCTCCGTGAGCCTGGGCAGGGCTTCCGCCTCCGCCATTCGGGCCCGGACCCTGGCAAGGTTCTTTTCGATCCAGTCACGGCGGCTCTGAACGAAGTCCCGGACCTGAGCGTCGGAGGTGCGCAGGGGGACCCGGACCAGCACGTCTCCCCGGGGGGTGATCTCCAGGCCCAGGGTCTTCCGGCGGCTGCGCAGTACCCGGATCTCCGGCAGCTCGTTCAAAAGCTTTCCCCCGCCAGCAGCTTCTGGGCTTTTTTCTCCCGGCTCAGCATCACCGGGGGCAGGTCGAACCGGTCCCGGATCTGCTGGCAGTAGTTGATGAGCTGCTGTTCCTCCCCGAAAAGCAGGTCCATGGTCAGCTCATAGCTGCGCCCCTCCCGGCCCCCCGCGGTCATGACGCTGCTGTCAAAGGACATACAGATGCGGGTCCTGTCCGGCAGGTAGAGGGTGGTGGCCTTGCTGCTGTGGCGGATGGTGAAGTGGCAGGTGAGGTCCTGGCCCCGGGCTACGGACAGAAACGCCGGCGGCGCGCCCCGCTGGGCCAGGGCTTCCACCATGGTCTCCACGCTTTCAAAGGGGGCGGTCCAGGTGTCCCCGTGGAGGAGGCCGGGCAGATCGTCCGGCGACATCCGGGCCCGCGCCAGCTGGACGATGGGCAGGGCCAGGCCTCGGTCCACATCCATGGAATAGTTCATGCGGGTGAACCGCCAGTCGGGCGTGTCGTAAAACTCGGTGAGATGCTTGGCGTATTCATAGTTGTCCTTCACATAGCGGAGGATCAGATCGTCGGTGAGCAGCTGATCCAGATAAGCCTCGTTGGGCAGACTGTATTGGATGCGGGTGGCGGACGGCATAGGGGTTCCTCCCTCCGTGTTGCGGATTCTTACGCATATTTTATGACAAAAGCGGCGGCAGTTCAATATTCTTTTTGCGATTTCCGTCCCCGGCGACAGAAGCCGACAGTTCCGGCGGCTTTCCGGGCATAAGATGGGGGGCGGAGGCGATGAACCGTGAAAAAGACCCTGGGATCGGAGAAACTGGAAAAAGCCGCGAGAAGGGCGGCGAATATGCTGCATCGTGCCGACGCGCGGGGAAAAGCGGCGCTGAAGGGCACCGCCTGCCTGGCCTTCGGCTTCCTGCTGGGGCGGCTGCGGATGCCGGGGGATATCGCTCCCCTGGGCGGCGCTTTCACGGCGGCCTGCGGCGCCTGTCCCTGCGGCGCGGCGGCCGCCGCAGGGGTCATGCTGGGGGCGGTATCCGGCCTCGGGCTCACGGACGGTCTGCGGCCCGCCGCCGCCGTGCTGCTGATCTATGCATCCCTCTTTCTCCTGCGGGACTGGAAGCTGACCTCCCGCCGGTTCTTCCCGCCCCTGACGGCGGCGGTCATGACCGCGCTCATCGGCGGAGTGTATCTCCGCTGGTCGGACCGCAGCATCGCGGCTGCGGCCGCCTGGCTCTGCGAGGCGGTGCTGGCGGGCTTCGGCTGCATCCTTTACCGGGCGGGGCTGGAGCGTGCTTCCGGAAAGCGCGGCACTCTGGGTCAGACGGCCCTGGCCGTTTCCCTGTGCATGGCCCTGGCGGAGGTGCGCGTGGCGGGGGTCATTTCCCTGGGCTGCTGCGCCGCCGCCTTCGCCGTCCTCACCGCCGCCCATCTGGGAGGCGCGGCCTCCGGCGCCCTCGCCGGGCTGCTGCTGGGCCTGGGACTGGACGCCGCCGGGGGCACGGCAGGCGTCTGCGCCATGGCTCTGGGCTGCGCCGGGGCGCTGGGGGGCTTCGGCGCGGGAAAGGGGCGGCTCCTCACCGCCCTGGGCTGCGTGCTGGGCAACGCCGCCGCCGCTTTCTGGGCCGCGCCGGGGCTTCTCCGCAGCGGCCTGCTCTATGCGTTCTTCATCGCCTCCGTCCTCTTTATGCTGCCCACGCAGCGCTTTTTCGAGAATCTGCGGCGCGCGGAGCCTTCGCCCGCCGGCGGGGGCCTCCTCGGTTATCTCCGGGGACGCGCCGCCCTGGCCGCCGCCGCCTTTGAGGAGCTGGAAGCCCTCCTGCGCGCCGAGCCGGAGGCGGGGCGCAACGACGAGGACGTGATGACTGTTTTCGACGTCGCTTCGGAGGCGGTGTGCCGCCGGTGCCGGGAGCGGGAAAAATGCTGGGGCAGGGAGTATGAGACCACCCGCAGCGCCATGCAGGCCGCTTGGGAACCCATGTGGGCCAGAGGCAGCGCGGCGGCGGAGGATTTCCCCCTCTGGTTTCGGGATCGCTGCCTGGACCTGAGGGGCTTCACCGCCGCCGTGAGCGGGGAACTGAAGGCCCTGCGCCGCCGCCGCCAGACCCGGAAGCGCCTGCAGGCGGACCGGGACCTGCTGGACCGGCAGTACGGGGATTTCGCCCGTATCCTGCGGGACCTGGGGGGCGGGCAGAGCCTCCCCGCCAGGGAGGAGCCGAAGCTCAGCCTGCGCCTGGAGGAATATCTGCGGGATAAAGCCCCCGGCACCCTCTGCACTGCTTTCCGGGATGGGAACGGGCGGCTCCACGTGGAGCTCAGCGGCGTGGGAAAGACGCTTCTGCTGCATCGTGCCGGCTGGCTGGAGGAGCTGAGCGCCGCTGCGGGAACGGAACTGAGCTGCCCCGACACGGAGGGCGCGCGGCTGCAGCTCTATGAGCGGGAACCCCTGGAAGCGGAGGTGGGGGTGGCCGCCTGCTGCCGGGGCGGCAAGGCCCCCTCCGGGGATGTGGCCCGCTCCTTCAAGTCGGCGGAGGGCATCCTCTATCTCATCATCGCCGACGGCATGGGCAGCGGGCAGGAGGCCTCCCGGGACAGCGCCGCTGCCGCCTCCCTGGCAGAAAAGCTGCTCCGTGCCGGCGTCGGGCCGGAGACCGTGCTGCGCACCCTGAACACGGCCCTGATCCTGCGCAGCGAGAAGCGCATGTGCAGCCTGAGCCTGGACCTGATGAGCGTCAACCTGTTCACCGGGGAGACCTGCGTTTATAAATACGGGGCCGCTCCCTCCTATGTGCGCAGCGGCGGCCAGGTCCGGGCCGTGCAGGGGCAGACCCCCGCCGCGGGCACCGACGACGTGGGGCCCGACTGCGTCCGTCTGCAGCTGGAATCCGGCAGCGCGGCGGTGATCCTCAGCGACGGGGCGGCCAGGGCGGAGAACGTAGGGGAGCGGCTGCGCGCATGCGACCCCGGTTCTCTCCGGGAGCTGGCGGGGAACATCCTGACGGACGCCGCGGCCAGGGGCGGCTGGGAGGACGACATGACCGTGCTGACCCTGAGCCTCCAGTCGAGAGGCGAACCCGGAATATCCTGAGGCCATTCCGGGCATACTGCCAGTGTCCGGAAAAACCGGGAACGGGAGGCGAAAGTATGGTGAAGGGCGTGACGCGGCGGGTGATCCTGGTGGATGCCCCGGATCGGAAGCAGTTTGAAAAGGCCATCTTTATCCTGAAGGACGGCGAGAGCGAAAGCGCGGAGGACCTGCTGCACGAGGCGCGCCGGATCGCCGCGGAAACCATGGGCGGGGGCCGGAAAACGCGGCAGAAGCCGCCCTGGCTCTGGCTGCTGGCCGGCGCGGCCTTCACGGGGATGCTGTGGCTGCTGGCGAGCGTTTTTCACTGACCGGGCCTGAGAAAGCGTCAGAGAAAGCGCCCTGACCCCCAAGTTTTTCCTTGACTTCCCGCCGCGATTCGGGTAAATTACAGATAGTTCGACTGCCTATCTATCCGAAACGGAGGATCGGAACGTGGGAGAGGAAAAAAGACCGAATCATGTCATCGTCTATGTTTTTCGGCTGAACAACGCGCTGGTCAAGCAGAAAAACCGCAACATGTGCGTCTATAACCTGACCTCCATCCAGGCGGACGTGCTCATGTACATCCTGAACAACTACCAATCCAGGGAAGTCAACCAGCTGGATATCCAGGCGGTCTTCAAGCTGACGAATCCCACGGTGTCCGGCATCATCGACCGGCTGGAGGAGAAGGAATTCATCAAGCGCGTCCGCAGTGAAAAGGACGCCCGCTACCGCCGCCTGCTGCCCCTGCCCAAGGGGGAGGCCCTGTATGAGGACCTGCGGCGCAGCGCCGCGGAGGCGGAGGCCAACCTCACCAAGGATATGACCCCGGAGGAAGCCGCCGAGTTCAAGCGGCTGCTGAAGGTGGCCCTGCAAACGGCGGAAGAATAGGCGAAACGGAAAAAAGAAACAGCGGCGCTGTCTCAACCAGCCATAGGGCTGAAGGGAGACAGCGCCGCTTTGCGCTTCCCGGCATTGCCTGTGAGCGTCATGGGATAGAATTGAGCAGAAACCGGATCGGGGATCCTATAGCCATTTCAAGCCTCCCCGGTCCGTTTCCCGTTGACGGCGAAAACCGTGCGCCGGGATCGTGCGGCAGAAATGCCCGGTTCCCTGCTGTTTCGGTCACGCTTCCTCGTTGGCCGGCGGCTTTCCGTGACGCTGCTTCCGGAAGGTTCGGATGCCCTCTATGACCAGGAAAACGGCCAGAACGGCCATCCCGGCGGCGAAGATCAGCTGGAACCAGTCCCCCCAGGGGGCGTTTCCCGCGCCGATCAGGGCCAGCTTCCGGCAGACGGCGCGGGTAGTCCTGCGTATTTCCGCTTTTGGTTTGCACAGACGCCCGGACTATGCTACAATCCAAAGCAGAAACACTTCAAGAAAGAAAGGAGATACCCCATGTTCAGAACAACGTACACGAAACTGACGCCCGAGTTCATCCGGAAAAAGCTGGCGGGCGCCGGCGCGCCGCTGCAGCCCGAAAGCGGGCCCAGGCTGGCCGGGACTTCCCTCTCCATCGTCACGGACAACGGACCGAAGCTGGACTACCGCTTCAAAAAGGGCAAGCTGCTGCTCTCCGTGGACGGCGGCGCGCCAACGGAGACCGCTTACGGCGCGGCGGAGCTGCGCAGCCTGCTGCTGGTGAGCTGCCTCCTGCCCGAGGCCGGGACCGCCTATCACCTGGTTCTGGACCGGAAGACGTCTCTGGCCACGGTGTTCGAGGTCTGGTTCAGCGACCCGGACTGCCCGGAAGCGCGGGAATCCCGGCGGGAGGTCTACTTCGGCTATGCCGCCGGAAAGGGAGAAGCCCCGAAAGCCCGGCACGGCTTCACCAACCGCTTTGAGAACAAGGGCATCGTCTGGACGGACGACCGCGGGGAAAAACTGCTGATCGTCTCCAATTCCTGCTACTATTCCACCATGGTGCAGCTCAACGCCCCGGATGGGGGCGTCACCGTCGCCTTCCCCTCGGACTATATCAAGATCAGCGACGAGCAGTTCATCTTCACCAGGACCGAGGCGGAATTCTCCGGCACCTTCGTGCTGGCGGTCATCGACCTGTTCCGCATGGAGGAGGTGGGCGCGCGTCTGGGCTTCGATGAAAAGGACGCCCTGGACTGGCGCATTTTCTCCGCCAAGGGGGAAATGGCCGGTCAGCTGGCTACCTTCAGCCGGTTCACGGATTACGGCGGCAAGACCAGCGCGGAGGTCTTCCCCCAGGCAGTCAAGGAGGGCGAGGCGCCAAAGAAAGGCGCGCGGGGGATCTATCGGGTCCACGGACAGTATCCCGACATCACGGAGGAGGAGGCCAGAAACGCGGGGAAGAAGCCCCACGCCTTCCCCATCGTGGATGAGACCATCATGCCCTCCGGCAACTCCATGCCGGACAGCCACTACCTCATCGGCAGGGAGATCACCCTGCGCATGGACAACGGGCCGGCCTGGCAGTACCAGTTCACCGGGCTCAGCACCCTGCGCTGGCGGGAAGTGGGCAAGCGCGCCTGGCACGACGAGACCTATAAATCCTTCGAGCCGGACGAGGACCTCATCATGTTCGCCCATGTGCAGACCGGCTCGGCCTACGGCCGGGGCATCACCGCCGCCGTGGATTTCCGCAACGGCCTGGCTACCGTGTTCCACTCCAAGATCGGCAACGGCTACGCCAACCGGGAAGTGGGCTACGATCTCTACTTCGGCGTGCTGGAGGCGGAGGGCGTCACGCCCCCCGAGCGGCTGCGCCACACCCGCACCACGGACCTGGTGGGCCGCGCCTTCACCTGGAATTATTCCGGCGGCGAAAACGGGCTCACCTCCATGCATGTCTACACCTCTCCCTGGGCCTATTCCTGGACGATCTATCTGGACGACCAGAACGGCGGCATGGTGTGGTCCTCCCCCTGCGAGTATGTGAAGCTCCGCAGCGACTGCTATATCATGAGCTGGGTGGAGGAGACCTCCGCCGGCGGCCAGGGCACGGTGCTCATGAACCTGCGCACCATGCACGACTGCGGCATCTTCTACGGGCTTGGCTTCGGCGAGGCGAAGATGACCAGCATGTCCTCCATCGGCGCCTTCGGTCGGGATGCCGGGAAGCTGGATATCCTGAAATACTACACCCCCTGACGGCCCCCCATCCGCGGCGGGACCTGACAGTTCCATCGGCCCGGGAGCACCCGCCCCGGGCCGATGACCAACACGGAGAAAGGCTGGAAAGATGAGCAGATTTGCCGAGCTTGCATCGAGAGCGAAACACTGGGACACACCGGTCATGATCGAAGCGCACATCAACGGCGTGCGCTCCAAGATGTATAATCCGAATATTCCCACCGACTACGGGGAGATCACGGAAGAAGCCCTCCGCTGCTGGGAGGCGGGCGCGACGGCCATCCACGCCCATAACACCAACATCGCCCTTCACGGCAGAGAAGCCGCGGACGACTACCTGAAATCCTGGAGGCCCGTGCTGAAAAAATACCCGGAGGTCTTCTGGTATTCCACGGGCTCCGCCCTCGATCCCTTCGATCCCGCGGCCTGCGGTCTGGAGCATGCGGAAATCCTCGCCCGGGAAGCCGCCATGAAGGTCTGCGTCGTGGACCCCGGCTCGGTCAATCTCGTCCTCGCCGCCGACGGGAACGGGGATCTGACCGGCATCCCCTACAACAACGACAACGCCGTGATCAACCGGCAGGTGGCCCTGTGCGAACGGAATCATCTCGGCTGCGTCTGGGGCGTGTATGAGACGGGATACCTCCGCACCGCCCTGCATTACATCAGGCACGGCCGTTCCCCGAAGGGCTCGACCATCGATCTGTATTTTATCGGGGATTACGGCCTGACCGCCATGCAGCCGGTCAATACCGCCGGGGCTCCCGCGACGGTGGAAAGCCTGTATTACTATCTGGATATCCTGGAGCGCGCGGAGGTGAAGCTCCCCTGGTTCATTTCCGTGTGGGGCGCGGGCAGCCAGCTCGGAGGAGAGCACCGCGCGCTGCTGAAGCGCGCCATCGAGCTGGGCGGGCATATCAAGACCGGGCTGGAGATGCACTTTGATCCTCAGGAAAAGCCCACCAATCTGGAACTGGTGCGGCAGGTAAGGAGCATCGCCGAGGAAGTCGGGCGGCCCGTGGCGACCCAGGCGGAAGCCCTCGGGATCTACGGACTGAACTGAAGAAAGCCGGCAGCCTTTTCGGGCGAAGCCCGGCGAAAAAGAACAGAGGATACCGGACACGACAGACAAAGGAGGAATCGCCATGTCGGCAAAATACCCCCATGTATTCGCTCCCATCACCATCCGGGGCGTCACCTTCAAGAACCGCATCGAGCTTGCGCCTCCGGGGGCCATGGGCACCGGGGATGCGCGCGGCTTTGTCACCGATCAATTCATTCGCTGCTTCCGCATGTTCGCCAAGGGCGGCATCGCCATCGTCTCCGTCGGCAACTGCACCATCGATATCACGGAGAGCAGCGACGAGGACGGGCAGCTCCAGCTCTCCGATCCCGCCTGCGTGAACCAGCTGGCGAAATTCAGCCAGATGTGCGAGAGCTACGGCGCTCATGCCAACCTGGAGCTCTGCCACTGCGGCAAGGACAACATCCCCGAGCGGGTGGGCGGCCACGCCGCCTTCAGCTCCTCCAGCTTCATCACCGTGGCGGAAGAGAAGCGCGCCGCCCAGCTTGGCCGCGACCCCATCCCCACCGTGGAAATGAGCAGGGAGAAGATCCGGGAAACCGTGGAGAAATTCGCCTTTGCCGCGGAGCTCTGCAAAAAGGCCGGGATGAAAATGCTCATGCTCCACGGGGCCCACGGCAACCTTTTCGCCCAGTTTGCCAGTCCCTTCTTTAACCGGCGCACGGACGAATACGGCGGGAGCACGGCTAACCGCGCCCGCTTCGCCGTGGAGGTGCTGGACGCGGTCCGCGCGCGAGTGGGGGAGAACTTCGTGATCGAATACCGCATCTCCGCCGAGGAATTCCACCCCACCCAGGGCACCCATTTCGACGAGGCGCTGAAATTCATCGGCTATATCAAGGACAAGGTGGATATCCTCCACGTTTCCGGCGGCATCCACGACGTTTGGGGCGAGCCGCAGTACATGCAGTATATGTATCAGCCCTACGCCCTGGATCAGATGTACAACGTCCATTTTGCTGCGGATGTCAAGAAGACCTATCCGGACCTGATCGTGAATACGGTGGGCTCCATCAAGGATATCGCCCAGGCGGAGGAGATCATCGCCTCCGGCAAGGCGGATTTCGTGGCCATGCACCGGGCCCTGAACGCCGATTTTGAAATGGTGCGGAAATTTGCCGAGGGCAGGGAATACGAGCATACCCCCTGCCTGCGCTGCGCCTGCTTCCGCATGTCGACGCCGCCCGCCTTCCCCTGCGCGGTGAACCCCATGTACGGCATGTATGAGGAATACCCGGAGGGCGTGCTGCCCAAAGCT
>JAEEGL010256133.1_pt1 | contig 11549 bp, 10 predicted proteins | sample 9134231 | NCBI WGS metagenome assembly JAEEGL01 (sample SAMN16246548, study PRJNA631951) | gut metagenome | biome: gut microbiome; feature: rumen; material: fiber-attached | host: Bos | place: Iran: Karaj | collected 2018-10 | reverse complement strand
GTGTACCCGAAGATGCTTTAACATACTCTCCGCGGCGGGCGCATATCCCGTCTATCCTGTCCCGGTAGTGACGGCAAAGGTTCTTGACATACGAGTCACTCTTCAACCTCCCCTCTATCTTGAAGGAGCAGATGCCGGCATCTGCCAATTCTTCGAGGCGGTTGTCCAGGCAATAGTCCCTGGGGGAAAGGACGGGCCGGCTGCGAACGAGTATCTTACCTTCGGAATCCACAACATCATACAGACTCCGGCACGCCTGTATGCACGCCCCGCGGTTGGCACTGCGACCGGCAAGATATTGCGAGAGATAGCAGTTTCCGCTGTAGCTGACGCAGATTGCCCCGTGTACGAAAAACTCCAGTTCGGTGTCCGGCGCGGCACGACGGATAGCCCGGATCTCTTCCAGCGAAAGCTGCCGTTCCAGAATGAGCCGTTCAAAGCCAAGGGAAGCGAGCATCGCCGCCTGCTGAGGGGTGCGGATTGCGCATTGGGTGGAGGCGTGCAGTGCAACGGGAGGCAGTTTCAGGCGGGTGATGCCCAAATCCTGCACGATGAGGGCATCGACCCCGGCCTCGTACAAATTCCAGATCATCTTCTCTACCGCAGGCAACTCATCGTCGAAAACAATGGTGTTGACTGCGGCATATATCCTGGCCGAAAATTTATGAGCATAAGCGGTCAGACGGGCTATGTCGCTTATGGGGTTGCCAGCGGCAGCCCGAGCGCCGAAACCCGGTCCTGCGATATATACGGCATCGGCACCGCAGTCAATGGCCGCGATGCCGATGTCCGAAGTCTTAGCAGGAGCTAACAGCTCAAGCTTTACTGGTTGCATTTGAGTTCTTCCTCAACTTTGAATTTTGCAACTGCACCAAACTTGGGATCGCTGATAATCTGCTTATAGTATGCGCAAGCCTTCGCACGGTCCTTGCGGCCCTCATAAGCGGTAGCCAGCTGATAGACGATCTGTGACTTGTCATTTGCGTTGGGAGCAAGTGCGAGGTAAGCCTCGAATGCATTGATTGCGGTATCATACTGCTTGAGGTTCAAGGCGCTGACACCGATGAGTTTCTCTGCATTAGGGGTATCCATAGCCTGGGCGGAGCGCTGTGCGTACTCCATTGTCCCACGGTTGTCCTTTGCTTTCTGGCAGGCAACCGCCTTTTTGAGGTAGCAGTTGGATATCTGCTTCATTGCATCCTTTGCAACATTGGAACCTTCGCCGGCAACCTCGGCTGCAGTGGTAAAAGTTTCAACGGCGGCATCGATATCTCCGCTGCCCACCAGCGAGTGACCCAGACGCATCATTGCGGTGGTATTGGTGGAGTCAGCAGCGACAACTGCCTTGAACGCCTCGACAGCCTCGACAAAATTCTTCGCATTGAGCATTGCGCCGCCCTTTGCCATAAGCATCTTGGGAATCAGGCCCTCTGCCCGCTCTACGGCGTCAACGTTGTTGTCATACTCGGTAGCCGTCTCCACCACTTTGCGGAAATTGGCAACCGCCGTATCGAATTCGCTGGCCTCTGCAGCCTCTTCTCCCAGCTTCATATATATCTGAGGAATGATATTCTGACAATCTCCCACAACGTTGCTGGCATCGCCCCCAAGCCCTTTTGCCATCTCGAGGCATTCGAGGAATTTCGGAAGGGCGTCTGCAATGTTACCCTCGTTCAGAAGCGTTCCAGCCTCGTTGTAAAGGTTCACTGCAGTCTCGATGTCCTGGCCTTTAGCAAAGCCGAAAGTCGCAAGTGCGACAGCCAAAGTGATAATTATCTTTTTCATAATGTCAGGTAAAATGTTTTTCAAAGTGACATAATAGCACATTGCGTGCCACGGGGAGCAAAGGTAAAAAAATTGTCTATTTCCGACAAATCTTCCAACCTATGGCCGCCACTATGAAAGAGACTGTCGGAGAGATGATATTGAAAATGCAAAAAGGGGCATAGACCAGGGTCGGCACCGACAGGATGGTGGCCTGCGTCATACCGCAGCTGGACCAGGGGAAAAGGGGCGAAGTAACGGTGGCTGAGTCTTCTATACTTCTGCTGAGCAAACGCCCTTCGAAGCCCTCCTTTTCATAAGTATCACGGAAAATGTTGGCAGTAAGCAGTATGGACAGATACTGGTCGGAAACAATGCCGTTCAATGCTGTTCCGGTAAGCACGGTAGAACCCACAAGGCCGGTGCGGGTACGGGTCAATGGCGAGAGTATCCTGGCCAGGTCGGCAATCATACCGTTGGCTTTCATACACGCGCCGAAACACATCGCGCACAGTATCAGGAACACCGTATTGAGCATTCCCACCATACCACGGCTGGTGAGCAGTTGATCCACTTCCGGCACCCCCGTTTCCAGCGTAACCGTGTCATAAACCATCTTTACGGTGCCGGAAAACATCACCCTGGCCTGTGATCCCTGCGTAACGCTTTCACCGACGCCCCGCACGATTTCCGGCTGGAATATCAGCGCCGCGACGGCCGCTGCAACGGTTGAGAGAGCCAGCACCATAATGGCGGGCCGCCTTTTCCATATAAGCCATACCGTAAATACCGGTACCAGCATCAGCCAGGGGGTAAGGTTGAATCTGGCACGGAGCGTCTCGGTATATATCTCCATCTGCGCCTGACCGGGCGTGCCGTGCACAAGGCCAAGTATGGTGAACACAATAAGGGTTATTACAAAAGACGGCACCGTGGTGAACAGCATATAGCGGATATGACTGAACAGCGGCACCCTGCATACTGATGAGGCCATAACCGTAGTGTCTGACAGCGGCGAAATCTTGTCTCCGAAGTACGCGCCTGATATAATGGCTCCGGCGGTCATAGCATCGCTGAAGCCTTCGGCTCGGCCGATACCCAGAAGAGCCACACCCACCGTCGCAATGGTGGTCCAGGAAGACCCCGTCATCACTGAAACCACAGCGCACAGGACGCAGGCTGTCAAAAGGAATACCTTGGGACTGATTAACTTTATGCCGTAACAGATAAAGGCGGGCACCACCCCGCTCATAGTCCAGGTACCCGAAATGGCACCGATAAGAAACAATATCAGGATTGCCGGCGCGACCTCTCCGAAATTGGAGGCAATTGCTTTTTCGAAATCTTTCCACGGAGTTTTATACAGCCACAACGAGAATCCAATGCAGACACCCGATGCTATTAACAGCACCACCTGCGAGGCTCCCAGAATGGAATCTGCCCCGAAAATGGCTATATCCAATGCAAGAAGCGCCACCAGCACCGCCAGCGGTATCAGGGCTATCAGCGTCCGTTGTGCATCAGAAAACCTCATACGAAGCACAAATATCCGCTTTTTTCCGTTCCGGGGCAAACGCCAATCGTGTCTTTCTCATTTTTCCACGCGACATGGACATTCGAGCTTAATTATCCATCTCGTGAAGAATTATTTGAGGATAATGGATAATTACTATTTTTGTAGTATATAACATCCGTATCTTATGAAAAAACTTATCTTCCTCTTCGTTTTACTGTTGATTTCCATCCCCAAAATGAACGCCCAGGTTCGCCCAGAATATCAAAAGGACCAGTCGGGATTCACAGTTGCACAGAACATTGAATGGAACACTCAACACTCTCTACTTCTTGACAACCAGAATAAACTGCTGAAAAACCGCAAGATTGCCACGATCATCAGTCTGGCCGGCGGCGGTATCGGTGCAATCGGCGCTACTATGGTTTCCGTTGCCTCGGTCCAAGGACAAGCATCTCCTTCCGGCACGGCCTTGTACTTAGTCGGCGGGGCCGCCACAGCAGTCGGCGGGGTATGGCTTATCGTGAACGAATTTAAACTTATCAATAACCAGACGCAGATCAACGACCACCTCAAACTACGTCTCACTTCAAGTGGCGTAGCCCTGGAATTTTAGCAGATATATCCACTATACAATAATCCCGGGCAAGGTTTTCTTGCCCGGGATTATTATTTCTCGGTACCGGTATCTCACTCGTCCGGATGCAACTTCCGGTAGAATTTCAGGGCGCCGAGCAGACTGCGGAAGTTGCTGCGGTGGATATGTGTCGCACGCACCAGACCTTCTGTATCGGTAGGCAGGCTGAATTCGAGAAGCCTGCTGAACAGGAGCCGACGGCAGGTGACGGTTACCAGAACCGGCTTGTCTGTGGGATATGCGACCGCAAAACTGCCGAGCACTTCGGTCTGTCCAAGGTTGGGCAAATCATAGAAGTCGTTTATCGTCTCCATCTTGTCGATGGCCTCATCCAGATTGCTTCCCAGAGGGATGAACAACTCGTAGAAAGGGTCGAACTCCACCTGCACGATGTCGCTGCCGATTCCAAGGCGTCCCAACGAAAGATAATATACACGGGGACTTTCGTCGTGCATATAGAAAACCTCAATGTCGGTACCTGTGCTTTCTGAAGAGACTTCTGCGATCTCCATCCTGGGACGGAGCAGCGGAGCCGTCTGGGCAAATGTGGATATTGCTATTAACGCAAACGCGATGGTAATAATAATCTTTTTCATTTGTGTTGTCATTTATTAATACAGAATTCTATCGGTAGCGGCTATGCCTCTCTTAGGCACAGGCTGCGAGCGAGTGAAATAAGCAGTTCTCGGGCGGGATTGTCAGGGAAGGAGGCCAGCGCCTCCACAGCCAGGACCGTTTCACTCTCCAGCGCCTGCTGCGCATATTCAATACCTCCGTTTTCTACAACGAAAGGCAGAATGCCGTCGAAGCGGCCCGCCTCTATTTCGGCTATGACGGCAGCCCGCTTTTCCTGCCCGGCATTCTCAAAGGCCCCGATCAGAGGCAAGGTGATTTTCCTCTCACGGATATCCTGTCCGGTAGGCTTGCCGATAGAAAGTGCGGGAGAATAATCCAGGATGTCGTCACGCATCTGGAAGGCGAGTCCCAGATGGTATGCAAACTCAGATACGGCCTCTATCCGGGCGGCATCGGCGCCGACGCTGCGGGCACCGCTTTTGGTTGCAGCCTGAAACAGCGACGCCGTCTTGTGGGCTATCACATAGATATAATCCTCGCGGGTAGTATCAAGCGATGCGGCCTTCTCTATCTGATACATCTCCCCTTCGGCAAGATCTGCGAGGCATACCGTGAAATAGCGGAAGATCTCGCTGTCGTCGGTGTCCAGAACGGACGACACTCCCCGCGACAGCCAATAGTCGCCAATGAGCACCGCCACGGTAGGCGAAAGCATCGCGCTCACCGTCGGAAAACCGCGGCGCATATCGCTTTTGTCCGCCACATCGTCGTGCATCAGGGTCGCGGTGTGGATCATCTCGCTGGCCACCGCACAGCGGACAGCCGAAGTTCCAACGGTGTCGGAACATAACCTCGCGGACAGAAGGCACAACATGGGGCGCAACTGTTTGCCGCTGCGCTCCACTATGTATCCGTTTACTTTGTTGAGAATATCCACGCGCGAGGCAAGCGAGCTCTTGAAGAGGGTCTCATACGCCTTCCAGTCTTCTCCAAGATATGCCTTGACCGACGCTAACATCCGCTAGAACAGATATGCCACGGAAACCTGCAGGCAGCGGGCATTGCCACGCGTTATGCCCGACACCCGCTCCTGATAATCCGAAAGATTAGCCACCGGCCCGAAGTTCCAGTTGTAATTGACCGATATCTGGAACGAATTCATAATGTCCAGGCCGCCGCCTATGCCAAGGCCGTACTCCAGCCGGCCGGCACCGGCTGTTATTTCTCCCAAAGCACGTCCGGCATCGGTGTCGGTGGTCTTGTTGGTGATACCGTAGCCGACCACGGGGGCCACCTGCACGAACGGGCGCAGTAATATCAAATCGAGCCCCCATTGCAGGTTGAGAGGCATCTCGATATAACCCATCTGCCAGTTGGTGGTCTTGTCGATGCGGGTTCCCCGGAGGTTGTAGATTAACTCCGGCTGAAACCGGAATCCGCTCCAGGTGCCGGTACGGTAGCCCGCACCCACGTGATATCCGGTGAAATTATTGAAAAACGACCCGCCGAAAATATCCTCTGAGATAACCGTGGCCACGTCCCGGTTCAGATCCATATTGGAACTGGTAAGGCCAGCCTTGACCACAAGGCCGCCGCGGGCAAACGAAGACAGGCTCAGACTCAGCGCCAGTACCAAAACCAAAAACCGTTTCATCTACAGCAAGGCGTTCAGTTTGTCCTGAAGGGCGCTCTTGGGATTAGCGCCGACGAGCCGGTCCACCATCTGTCCGTCCTTGAAGAACAGGAATGTGGGGATATTGCGGATGCCGAACTGGGTGGGAAACTCTTCGCACTCGTCCACATTGCATTTTGCAACGATGACGCGGCCGTCGTATTCCTGTGCAAGCTCGTCCACTACGGGGGCCATTGCGCGGCACGGGCCGCACCATACTGCCCAGAAATCTACCAGCACGGGTTTGCCCGATGCCAGGATTTCAGAAAAATTGGAATCGTTGATTACTTGTGCCATAATGGTATGTTTATACTGTTTGTTCTATGTTCCATACAAAGGCGCGGACACCGACCTCCCTGTTGCGCACATCCAGTTTGCGCACGGTGAGCAACAGTTCGTCTACCTGGTCGTCCTCCACCACCGTCATAATGGCCGAATTCATCTCGGGCCAGGCGTGGGTGCCGCGGTGGGGCACGCCGCCGCGGGTGCCGCGGCCCTGAACCTCTTCGAAAAATGTGAAGCCGGCTATCTTGAGCTCGTCAAGCATATACTCCACTCGGGCGGTGTTAGCCTGATTGAATACTATGAATACTGCTTTCATGCGTCGGGATTTAGTTTCATAAAGATAAATTCCTTGCGCTGCTTCTCTTCTTTGTCGCGCTCTCCGTGACGGCTCAAGACCGCATAGAATACAGGCACGACAATCAGGGTGATGAAGGTGGAAACCAGCAGACCGCCTATCACCACAACGCCCATCGGGTGCCACATCTCACTACCCTCGCCGGTAGAGAGTGCCATCGGGAGCATACCCAGCAAGGTGGTGAGCGCCGTCATAAGCACGGGGCGAAGACGACTGCGGCCGGAGAGTGCGATGGCCTCGCCCAACTCGTAACCACGGTCGCGCATCAGATTGATATAATCCACCAGCACGATGCCGTTCTTGACCACGATACCCGTGAGCATAATCAGGCCCAGGGCTCCGATCAAATCGAGCGAAGTGCCGGTGATCAGCAGCGCCAGAATGACGCCGGTGACTGCAAACGGAATCGCCAGCATAATTATGGCGGGCTTGGAGAACGAACCGAACTGCGAAGCCATAACCACATACACCAGCATCAGCACCAGGAAGAGCAGCATCGCCATATTGCCGAAGGATTCCTGCTGCTCTTCGTAGTCGCCGGAAAGCACGTAAGTTATGCCGTTCGGCATATTGACATCCTTCATCACCGTGTTGATCTGGGCTGCCAGATCGCCCAGCGAAACCTTATACGGTGTCACGCTGATACTGATGTAGCGCTGACGGCTCTTGCGGTCGATCTTGGGCGGTGCGAAATACTCTTCTACCGTGGCGATCTCGCCCAGCTTTACGCGCCCTCCGGCGGGAGTCGGGATCGTGAGGTCGAGGATGTCGGAGAGACTGTTGCGGTTTTCTTCCGTCAGGCGGACCACGATGGGATATTCATCGCCGTCCTCTTTCAAATACCCAACGGTGAAGCCGCTCCCACGGTTGCGTATGTAGGTAGATACGGCAGATGAACTCAGACCTATGGCAGAAACCTTCTCCTTGTCCACCACCACATTCAACTCCGGACGGTCCTTGTCGCGGCCGATCTTTATGTCACGGGCACCCGGCACCCTGGCGCGAATGGCCTCGCTGATTTCGGACGCAACTATATTGGTGGCGTCAAAGTCGTAGCCATAGACCTCCACGTTTACCGTAGAGGCCCCGCCACCGCCGCCGAAGCCGCTGGAAACGACGCATTGATAGCGGACGATTTCGGGATACTTGGCTATCTCGGCGCGGAGCACTTCAGCGATTTCGAATATAGAGCGCTTGCGCTCGTTTTTCTTGACACAAACCACCGTCATGGAAATGGTGTTGTTCGTGGTATTGTTGAAGATGGCGGAAGCGCCGCTGGCATCGTTGGTTCCCGCCGTGGTGGCGATGCGCTCCAATTCGGGCACCAGTTCGTTTATGCGGGCCTCTATGGCGCGGGCGGTGAGCAGCGTCTGCTCTATCTTGGTACCGTTCTGGAGTTCTATGTTGATGCTGATGCGGCTGTTGTCGGTCTGCTGCATGAAATCGGTGCCGATCTTGCCCGTGAAGACAAAGACCAGCGACCCCAAAAAGAGCAGCAGCGCCACAATCAGGGTACCGGCCTTATGCCTGAGGCAGAAACGCAGGAAACCTGCATACCAGTCGTCTATCTTGTCCAGCACGCGGACCACCGTGCGCTGATACCAGTCCTTGCGGTCATCCTGCTCTACCAGACGGCCTTTCTCATCTACAGATACTTTGCGGGCCTTGAGCATCTTGCTGGCCAGCATCGGGGTCAGGGTGATGGCCACGATGGTAGACGTGGAGACCACGATGGTCACGATCCAGCCAAGCTCCTTGAACAGCATACCGGCCATACCCTTGAGCATAGTCAGGGGGATGAACACCGCGGCAATCACCAAAGTGGTGGCAATCACGGATATCCATACCTCGTTGGTGGCGTAGATGGCCGCTTCACGCGGCGACGACCCACGGTCTATATGCTTGGAAATATTCTCCAGCACCACAATGGCGTCGTCCACCACCATACCGATGGCCACCGTAAGTGAGCAGAGCGAAATGATGTTCAGCGAACTCCCCACGAACCACAGGTAGATAAAGCCCATAATCAGGGCGATGGGGATGGTGATGCCGATGATGAAGGTGGCGCGCCACTTGCCCAGGAATATGAACACCACCAGCACCACGAAGAGCAACGCATACAGGATGGACTCTTCAAGGGAATTGATGGAATCCTCGATATCTTCAGAAGTGTCGAACAGCACGCGGATGTCGATATCGCTGGGCAGATTGTGCCTGATGCTCTCTATCTCCTTGCGGACGTCACGGCATATCTTGACGGTGTTGGCGCCGGTCTGCTTGGAAATACGCATACGCACACCGTCGCGTCCGTTGATTTTCTCGTCAAGGGAGAGGTCCTTGATGGTATCTCTCACGGTGGCCACATCCTTCACGAAGACTTTCTGGCCGGTGACCGCGGTGGTGACCACTATGTCCTCTATCTCGCGGCTCAGGATATATTCGCTGCGGACTTGCAGGTTGTACTGCTCGCGGTCCATCTTGACCACGCCTCCCGAGACGTTGACGTTGTTGGCGCTGATGGCGGAGCCTATCGTCTCCAAAGGTATCCCGAAAGCGTCCAGCTTGCTCTGGTCCACATCGATATAAACGTAGCGCTCGGGGGCGCCCGATACCGAAATGTTGCCGATTCCGTCCACGCGGTTCAGCTGGGGTACCACCACGTCGTTCATTATCTTCTCCAGTCCGGCATAGCTGTCACCGGCGGTCACCGAATAAACTATGACGGGCGCAGCCGAAGAATTGAACTTGAAGATATAGGGATTGGTACAGCCGGTGGGGAGATTGTCCTTGAGCATATCCACATAAGAGCGGATATCGTTCATAGACTCGTCCATATCGGCCCCCCACTCCATCTCCAGCAAGACGGTGGAATAGTTGTCCTTGGAAGTGGATGTAAGCCGCTTGAGATTGTCCACCGAGTTGAGGCTGTTCTCTACCAGTTTGGTCACATTGGCCTCCACCTCGGAAGCGCTTGCCCCCGGATAGGTCGTCATAACCGTAATGTACGGCGGATCCATCTGCGGGAAGCGGTCCACAGGCAGCTGCAGGAACGCGAACACACCGATAATCACGACCGCCACATACACAAGTATGGTCGTTACGGGATTGTCAATCGCCGATTTATAGATACTCATACGACCCTGCCGTTAATGGGTTGTTGAAACGTTAAGCCTGCAGCCGTCCACCAGCTTTTCCGCACCGGTGGTCACTACTTCTGCGCCCTCCCGGATTTCGTCGGAGATAACCTCCACGCGATCGTCGAAACGCTGACCCATCTGCACGAAGACCCTGCGCGCAACACCGCCGTCGTTGAGATAGATGTAGCGGTCGTTGGCGCCGGTGAGTTTCTGTACCGACTGGTACGGTATCAAAAGCGCCGTGCTGTGACCCATTTCCAGCGAAGAATGGACATACATGCCGGGACGAAGCCGTTCCCCGCCGTTTGGAATGCGCACCTTCACGTTGAAGGTGTGGGTTGCGGGGTCGATTGTGGGATATACTATCTCTATGGTAGCGGGGAATACCGTATCGGGATAGATGTCCGAACGGATATCCACCTTCATGCCGGCTTTGACCATAGGATAATATGTCTCGGGAACAGCCACCAGCGCCTTGAGGGTACTGACCTGTGTAAGTACAAGTATCGGCTGGCCGCTGTAGAGTTCACCGTCTTCGTAATTCTTTGCGGATATTACGCCGGAGAACGGGGCCCGGACAAAAGTATTCGCCTCAAGGAACTTAAGGCTCTCTTCGGTCTGGTCGTAGCTCAGTTTGGTCTGGTCGTAGGTCTGCTGCGATACGGCGCCGGTGGCGACGAGGGCCTCCATACGGCTCAACTCCAAGGCAAGGTTGGCGAAAGTCAGCCTGGTGGTATTGTACTGCTGCTGGTCCATCCTCACCAGGGTCGCGCCATTGGCGACACGGCTGCCGACATCTACATAAATATGCTCTATGCGGCCGGTGACGCTCGGGGCAACGCTCATTGTCTGATACCCCTCAAGCGTGGTGGAGACGGCGATTGTGCGCATCACCTCTTCCGGATGCAGCACGGTGGTCTCCACGAGTTCTTCACGGACAGTCGCCACGGTCTTGTTGTCCTTGGGCTTGCAGGAAGCAATCGCCAAGGTCAGGACACATATCATCAAAATTGTATATCTCTTCATACTCTTATTTGTTCAGTAACTTTTCAAGTGCTATCCGGGCATTCAGGAAATCCATAATGGACTGCACATACGAACTCTGTGCGTTTATAAGGGTTGTGCCGGTATTGGTAAGGTCCAAAGCCGACGAATAACCGTGCTCGTAACGGCTGGATATATTGTCAAATACCCGCTGGGTCACCTCAAGTTTCTGCCGCTGGGCATTGTATGTGTCGAATTCAGTGGAGAGGTTGTAACAGAGCTGGCTGTGCTGCACCTTGAGCGACTGCTCGGTGTCGTGCATGGTGTTCCGTTGTTTTTCGTAGGCCAGCCGCGCAGACTGCACCTTCTTGGTCTGCTGGAGAGATGTGAACATCGGCACCGTAAGCGTCGCCCCTATCATATTGGGCGGGGTCATGTTCATTACGTTGGCATCTTTGCTCAGATACTCCTTGTAGCTGTACTGGTGATACGCCGACAAGGTCGGCAGGGACCCCATAACGGCGGCGTCAAGCTGCTTCTTGCTGAGCTCGGTGCTCTTCTGCGCGAGCTGCCAGGTATAGTTGCGCTCCATATCGAAATCTTCGCTCACCAGATCGAGATAATCG
>JAEEGL016232541.1_pt1 | contig 11550 bp, 10 predicted proteins | sample 9134231 | NCBI WGS metagenome assembly JAEEGL01 (sample SAMN16246548, study PRJNA631951) | gut metagenome | biome: gut microbiome; feature: rumen; material: fiber-attached | host: Bos | place: Iran: Karaj | collected 2018-10 | reverse complement strand
TCACCGTAGGAGGAGGGATACGAAGCGTTGAGGATTTCAGGGCAGTACTGAGAGAGGGCGCGGATAAGATCTCCGTTAATTCTGCGGCTATCATGGATCCGGAGCTTATATCGAGAGCTGCGGACAAGTTCGGATCGCAATGCGTTGTTCTTGCCATAGATGCGAAGCGCAGGGCGGACGGTAAAGGATGGACCGTATATAAAAACGGCGGCCGCGTGGATATGGATATGGATGCCCTGGAATGGGCCGAAAGAGGTGTCAGGCTGGGTGCGGGAGAGATACTTCTTACATCTATGGATGCCGACGGCACCAAGGCCGGATATGATGTGGAGCTGACAAGAGCAGTGGCAGACAGAGTGGGAGTCCCTGTCATAGCTTCAGGCGGTGCAGGCTCTTTGGCGGATTTTAAGGATGCCTTCACCGAGGGACATGCAGAGGCAGCTCTTGCTGCGTCTTTATTCCACTACAAGGAGCTTACCATCAGAGAGGTAAAGGAATACCTGAGATCGGAAGGGATAGCGGTGAGACTGTAATGGCGGCGCTTGAAGGAAAATGGGAAGAGGCCCTCAGAGAGGAATTCAAAAAGGACTACTACCGTAAGCTGTACGGGTTCATAAAGGAAGAATACAACACCAAAGTGATCTATCCCCCTTCAGATAAGATCTTTGCTGCGATGCAGCATACAAGTCTCGACAAGGTCAAGGTAGTGATAATGGGACAGGATCCATACCATGAGCCGGGACAGGCCATGGGGATGTCCTTCTCGGTGCCGCATGGAGTTGAGATACCCCCTTCATTGAGGAATATATACAAAGAGATACATGAGGACGTGGGTGAGCGGATACCCGATACCGGAGATCTCACCAGATGGGCCGATCAGGGAGTCTTATTACTCAATGCCGTGCTCACGGTCAGGGCTCACCAGGCAAATTCCCACAAGAATAAGGGATGGGAGGAATTCACGGACGCTGTTATAAGGGCCGTGGAGAAGGAAGACAGGCCCATCGTATACATGCTGTGGGGACGTAATGCGAGGGACAAGAAGAACCTTGTGACCAATGAGAAGCATCTGGTGCTGGAAGCGGCACATCCAAGCCCGTTGTCGGCATATCAGGGATTTTTCGGGTGCAAGCATTTCTCGAAGTGTAATAAGTTTCTTGAGAAAAACGGAGTTGAACCGATTTCATGGGAATAAGAGGATGAGATTATGAAAAAAACACCATTTGTAACCAGGGAAAAAGCAGAAGAGATCGCCGCCGTATACGGAACCCCCTATCACATCTACGATGAGAAGGGTATCAGGGACAATGCGGCAAAGGTCAACGAAGCCTTCGGGTGGAATAAGGGCTTCAGGGAATACTTTGCGGTAAAGGCAACACCCAATCCCTTCATACTGAAGCTCATGAAGGAGTGCGGCGTAGGATGCGACTGTTCATCAATGGCAGAGCTTAAGATGGCTGCTGCGGCAGGCTTTGGGGGTGAGGAGATCATGTTCTCCTCCAACGAGACTCCGGCCGAAGAGTATGCATATGCTGCAAAGATCGGAGCCATCATCAATTTCGATGATATCACCATGTTGGATTATTATCTCAAAAACGTGGGAGAGTTTCCAAAGACCGTATGCTGCAGATACAATCCCGGCGGCACCTTTGCCATAGCCAATGACATAATGGACAATCCCGGGGACAGTAAATACGGGATGACGGATGAGCAGATGAGAGAAGCCTTCAGGGAACTTAAATCCCATGGTGTGGAGCACTTCGGCATACATGCATTTCTTGCCAGCAACACCGTGACGGATGAATACTATCCTTCACTGGCAAGGCAGCTTTTTGAACTGGCTGTAGCGCTTAAGGATGAGTGCGGGGTACATATAAGCTTTATCAATCTCTCCGGCGGTGTCGGGATTCCCTACAGGGAGGACCAGAGGGCCAATGATATAGAGGCCATAGGATCGGGGGTTAAAAAGGCTTTCGAAGAGATACTTGTCCCTGCCGGCATGGAGGATGCGAGGATCTTCACCGAGATGGGCCGTTACATGACAGGCCCATTCGGAGCTCTGATCACAAGGGCTATCCACGAGAAGCACATCTACAAGGAATATATAGGTGTAGATGCCTGTGCCGCCAATCTCATGAGGCCCGCCATGTACGGGGCTTATCATCACGTTACGGTGCTTGGTAAGGAGGATCGGCCTCTTGATCATAAATACGACGTTGTAGGCTCCCTTTGCGAGAACAATGACAAATTCGCCATAGACCGGATGCTTCCAAAGATCGATATAGGAGATCTGATCTATATCCACGATACCGGGGCTCACGGTTCGGCCATGGGATATAACTACAACGGAAGACTGTGGTGCGCTGAGGTCATGCTGAAGGAGGACGGAAGCTTTGACCTTATCAGGAGAGCACAGACCTTGAAGGATTATTTTGCTACATTTGACTGCTTTGATGAATTTAAGAATATGGAGGATGCGTGATGGAATATCTGGATCTTTATGAAGAAGCCGGAAGGACTTCATATCCCGGAAGGGGTATAGTGATAGGAGTATCGGAGGATGGAAGATATGCAGTAACTGCTTATTTCATCATGGGCAGATCCTCAAACTCCAGGAACAGGGTATTCGTTTCTGATGGGGATGGAATAAGAACGCAGGCCTTCGATCCTACAAAGCTTGAGGATCCAAGCCTTATCATATATGCTCCGGTCAGGGTACTGGGACCGTACACCATAGTTACCAACGGTGATCAGACGGATACTGTCTATGAGGGAATGAAGGCAGGTCAGTCCTTTGAGGAGAGTTTAAGATCCAGGAGGTTTGAGCCTGATGCTCCCAATTATACCCCCAGGATCTCGGGAGTGATGCATGTGGAGAACGGACAGTTTGATTATCAGTTGTCCATATTGAAGTCGGACAACGGCGATCCCTCGTCCGATAACAGATACACCTTTGCATATACAACTCCAGGAAAGGGACAGGGACGGTTCATCCATACCTATATGGGAGACGGCGATCCGCTTCCTTCCTACGAGGGAGAGCCTGCTCCGGTAAAGATAGAAGGAGACATCGACAGCTTCACGTCAAAGCTTTGGGAAAGCCTGAACGCTGACAATAAGGTGTCGCTCTTCACAAGGTTCATAGATATTAAGACAGGAGAATACGTAACAAGGATAGTCAACAAGAACGTGTGATGACGGACCTGCATGCTGTGGCATGTATGGGACAGCGGTCATCGCGAGCTGTAAGATATATAAATGAGTGAAGTGAGTGAAGTGAGTGAAGGAGAATCTGGAATGAATGAATTTGAACTGAAATACGGATGCAATCCCAATCAGAAGCCTGCAAGGGTATTCATGGAGAAGGGAGGAGATCTTCCTTTTGAGGTAAAGAACGGTAAACCGGGATATATCAATCTTCTCGATGCCTTTAACGGATATCAGCTGGTACGTGAGCTGAAGGCTGCTACGGGAAAGCCGGCAGCGACCTCCTTTAAGCATGTGTCGCCTGCAGGAGCAGCCATAGGCCTGCCCTTAAGCGATATCGAAAAGAAGATATACTGGGTGGAGGAGTTCGGCGATCTGTCTCCTCTGGCTTCGGCATATGCCAAGGCAAGGGGTGCGGACAGGATGTCAAGCTTCGGAGATTTCATCTCCCTGTCGGATGTGTGCGATAAGGATACTGCAAAGCTCATAAGACGCGAGGTCTCTGACGGTATCATAGCTCCCGGATATGATGATGAGGCTCTTGAGATATTGAAGGAAAAGAAAAAAGGAAATTACTGCATATTGCAGATAGATCCCGGATATGTACCCGAAAAGATCGAGAGAAAGCAGGTTTTTGGAGTGACCTTTGAGCAGGGCAGAAACGACTTTGAGATCAATAAGGAACTCCTTTCCAATATCGTGACAAAGAACAAGGACCTTCCCGAGGATGCGGCAAATGATATGATGCTTGCCCTTATTACCCTGAAGTACACTCAGAGTAATTCCGTATGCTATGCAAAGAACGGACAGGCCATAGGTGTGGGAGCAGGGCAGCAGTCCAGGATACACTGCACCAGACTTGCGGGAAGCAAAGCAGATAACTGGTTCCTGCGTCAGTGTCCCAAGGTACTGGAGCTTCCCTTCAGGGATGATGTAAAGCTTCCGGACAGGGATAATGCAACTGACCTTTATATCGGACAGGATTATATGGATGTACTGTCAGACGGTAAATGGGAGCGTGTATTTACCGAAAAGCCGGAGGTGTTCACCGAGGAAGAGAAGAGAGAATGGCTCGATAAGAATACCGGAGTATCCCTTGGATCGGACGCATTCTTCCCCTTCGGAGACAATATAGACAGAGCAGCAAAGAGCGGCGTAAGGTATGTTGCCGAGCCCGGCGGTTCCATAAGGGACGATGCAGTCATAGAAGCAGCAGACTCATATGATATGGTCATGAGCTTTACAGGCATGAGACTCTTCCATCACTGATACAGTCTGAAGGAAGAATCCCCGGGACACCAAACAGTTACAAAAAATCTGCCGATATGCTATAATTATCAGACAGAACTATAAGAAAAGGGGCTGGCAAAGGCTTTATGGTTTATACGGTAACATTCAATCCCGCACTTGATTATGTGGTACATCTTGATTCACCGATAGAAAACGGAACAATGAACCGCAGTTCCAAGGAGGAGTTCTATTACGGAGGAAAGGGCATCAATGTTTCGACGGTGCTCACCAATCTGGGGATAGATACTGTTGCCATGGGCTTTGTTGCGGGTTTTACCGGTGCCGCCATAGTCAGGGGTTTAAGCCATAAGGGGATAAGGACTGATTTCATCATCCTCCGTCAGGGAATCTCACGTATCAACGTCAAGATCAGGAACGGCGAGGAGACCGATATCAATGCGGCAGGTCCCAGATTATCAAATGATGATGTGAAAGCCTTCATGCAGAAGCTTGACGAGCTTACCGAGGGAGATTATCTGGTATTATCCGGATCGATCCCTCCCAACATGCATGATGTGATATACGAGAAGATATGCAGGAGAGTCAAGGACCGCAAGGTCGAGGTGGTAGTGGACGCCATGGGTCCTTTGCTCATGAACACACTGCAGTTCCATCCCTTCCTTATAAAGCCTAACAAGAGCGAGCTGCAGACTCTGTTTAATACCACTATCAAGAATGACAAGGATGTGGAAAAGTATGCCAAAAAGCTCCAGGCCGAGGGGGCACGGAATGTTCTGGTCTCCATGGGAGCGGAGGGATCCATGCTTGTTCCCGAGGAGGGCAAGGTCATCAGGATGGGAGTTCCCGAGGGCAAGGTCATAAATACTGTCGGTGCGGGAGATTCCATGGTGGCAGGCTTCTTAGCCGGCTATATGAAGAATGGCGATCTGCAGAAGGCCATGAATCTTGCTACGGCAGCAGGTGCAGCTACTGCATATTCGGAGAGCCTTGGCGAGAAGAGCACCATAATGATGCAGCTTGAGAAGATCAATAACGGTCTTTGGGCAAAGTAAATATCGTTATACGGGCCGATGTGTCGGAATTGGCAGACGAGGCAGACTCAAAATCTGTTGGCGGTAACGTCGTGCGGGTTCAAGTCCCGCCATCGGCATTCCTGAAGTCTCCGGTTTTCCATGTATATTGGGATCCGGAGTTTTTGTTATAACAACGAGACAGGTACAGGCCATCGCGCTTGCACGAAATGATCTGTATCTGGCGACTGTGGGACACCGGGAGGCAGCTGAGTTGAGGTGGACAACAGGGTTGTCATCGGGTAGGAGTCAGCCTACTCGATTTCCCCATGGGAGGGTAGGATGGATATTGAGAAAACGGTTGACATAAAGTACGAAGACGCGAATCTTGATGAAAGGATCATAAGGGCTGTATCGGAGCTTGGCTATGAGGTGATGACGCCCATACAAAAAGAAGCCGTCCCGGTCATGCTGAATGGGAGCGACCTTATAGGACAGGCTCAGACCGGCACAGGCAAGACTGCTGCCTTCGGCATACCCATAGTTCAGAAAACGGACCCTTCATCCGAAAAGACACAGGCTCTGATCCTTTGTCCCACCAGGGAGCTGGCGATACAGGGGGCAGAGGAGATCAGAAAATATGCCAGATACTACAGCGGTATAAGGGTACTCCCCATATACGGCGGACAGGATATCAACAAGCAGATAAGAAGTCTCAGGGGCAATGCACAGATCGTGGTAGGGACCCCCGGCAGAGTGATGGATCATCTGAGGAGGCATACCATCAAGCTTGATGCCCTAAAGGTCATGGTCCTTGATGAAGCCGATGAGATGCTGGATATGGGCTTTCGTGATGATATAGTGTCCATACTGTCGGATATACCGTGTGAGCACCAGACGGCTCTGTTCTCCGCTACCATGCCCAAACCCATCCTCCAGATAACAAAGGACTTTCTCAAGGAGGATGCGGTTTTTGTAAAGATACCCTCAAAAGAGCTGACCATTCCTCTGGTCAGACAGTATTATTACGAGATCCCCAAGGGAATGAAGACCGATGCCGTGTCCAGGCTTCTCGACTATTACAATCCTGCAAGAACTCTCATATTTACCAATACCAAAAGGATGGCGGATGAGCTTACGGAAGAGCTTACGGGGAGGGGTTATTTCGCTGACACGCTTCACGGCGATCTGACACAGCAGCAGAGGGATCATGTCATGCTGGGATTCAGGAGCGGCGGGACAGAGATACTGATCGCCACGGATGTTGCCGCCCGAGGCATAGATGTGGACGATGTGGAGGCTGTCATCAATTATGACATACCCGAGGACATCGAATACTATGTTCACAGGATAGGACGTACCGGCAGAGCAGGAAAAAAGGGAAGGGCCCATACACTTGTAGTCGGCAGGGAGATCTATAAGATAAGGGATATAGAGAAATACTGTCATACAAGGATCGAACTTAGGCGGATCCCGGCATATGAGGACGTTAAGGCATCCAAGGCCGACAGCATACTGGATCAGGTCATAGGCATAGCCTCAGGTGAGGATCTGTCCGATATGATACCCATCATCGAAAACAGGATGTATGACTGTGAGATCACCTCTTTAGATCTGGCAGCGGCTTTTCTTAAGAAAGCTATGGGCAATACCGGCAGCGGTGCAGCTGACGAGGATTTCATCACCTATGGATCGGTGGACAGGAAAACCAGGAAAAAGGCTTATTCCGAGAAGCATAAAAAGGATGCACACGCCTTTAGCGGATTCAACAAAAAGAAGATACGGTCACGTGACCTTAATCTTGACGGATCAGTAAAGACCGGAAAGAAGAAGGATAAGAATAAAAACAGGAGCAGGTATAAAAAGGGCAAATGAGGCTCCCTTGCAGTCTGTCAGAAGCTTACCTCACCCTCGTGGGACATGAGTGATACCGAGGTGACGCCCTCCAATGCCGTAAGCTCTCTTGAAAGAGCAGGGCCTTCCTTGGTGCGAAGCTCATAGACCAGTTCCAGTACGCCGCCTGTGGCTACTCTGGATTTTTCCGTATAATTATCGGTGTGCTTTCCTATGCATTCCGCTATCTTCTTATCTGTCTCCTCATCATAAGACGAATTGATCACGAGGATCATGGGGGCTTTAAGCACCGGGATCCTGTCAAGTACCATGATCACGGCTGTTGCCGCGATCGAAAGGATGATCGCAACTTCAACCAATCCCGCACCACAGATGATACCTACGGATATGGACCAGAAGAGGAAGGCGAGATCCATGGGATCCTTTACTGCCGTCCTGAATCTTACTATGGAAAGGGCACCCACCATACCGAGGGAAATAACAACGCTTGACTGGACCGTAAGTATGATGGCGGCTGTGATGACCGACATCAGCACCAGGGATATATTGAAACTCTTTGAATAAAAGGTCTTCTTGGTGAGGAACCGGTATACGCAGTATATGTATATCCCTACCAGCAGGGAAAAGAGCATTACTATCAGTATCTGTGATGTGGAAAGCTCAACGTTGGCATAGCCTTCGAGAAATGATCTTTTGAAAATGTTGGAAAAAGTAGCCATTTTATTTCCTTTCCGTTTACATGCCCTTGGGCAGTTACTTTTGTCTGTATGTGCAGGGACCGGCCCCTATATTTAAGCAGTTTTGATAAACCCGTCAGGGCCGCCCTGTAAATGTTGGTGATCCTGCGAAAAAATCAGGGCTGCCCCGTAAATGTCAATGGTCTGGTGAAAAGCCCGTCAGGTGTGAACCTTCTGGCCAGCAGATATTTGGAGAAGGTTTCCCTTCGCATATTGCCCCTTTCCACTGCATGGGCTATATGATCCGGCAGATATTCGTCAAATTTCACCTCTATAAGTCCCATGTTTTGGGATAGAACAGGCCTTGACACAAGAGGAGTATCCTTCAAAAAGGAAGCGAATTCCGTTGAGGATCTTATATCCTTATCTATAGTGACCCTGGTATTGCCTTCATTAGCCGTAAAGGGTATTCGTTCGTATTCTACTATGACAACAGGATGCAGGAGGCGTGTTCTCATCCCTATGAGGAATCTGTTGAGAAGTGCAGGCTGATCGCCGCCCGGGGACAAAGTCCCATCCATTATCCTCCCATAGGTATCCCTATCGATACGGCAAGAGGATTTGGATATGAGGTCGGATTTTCTGCTTTTTCTCTCCAGGCTTATATAGCCCGGATCCCTGTCGTATATGCGGATGCGCCATTTCTCCCGTTCGTCGGTACCGGATATGTTATCTCCTGCAAGAGAATCCTCCATATCGTCAAAGTAGAGACTTCTTATGGAATAATAACCCTTTTCTCCCACGTGAGCATCTCTGTCCATCAGGGCGCCAAGGAGGGAAGCCTGCGACAGAAGGCTCGAGGCAGATATTATATATTTGAATTCGTGTCTGAAATCATCGTCATATTCGTGCATCACTGAATTATAGCATAAGGTGCAGGTGAATGCTATAATGTAGCATGTTACAGCAGAACGGATCATGATGTTGCGTGATAGTGGCGGAGGATGCAGGATATGCAGGATGTTTATCTGTATTCCGACGGCAGTTCCAGGGGCAACCCCGGACCCGGAGGATACGGGACCATACTTAGATTTACGGATTCCAAAGGCGGGATCCATGAGAGGGAATACAGCGAGGGCTTTCCGGATACCACCAATAACAGGATGGAGCTTATGGGAGTCATAAGAGGATTTGAGGAGCTTAAAAAGCCCTGCAGGGTCCATGTTGTGACAGATTCCCAATATGTGGTCAAGGCCTTTACCGAAGGATGGCTTGACAGATGGGTGGCATCAGGGTTTAGAGGCTCCGACAAAAAGCCTGTAAAGAATATCGAACTCTGGCAGCGGCTTATGGCTGCCATGGAGGGTCACGAGCACGAATTCACCTGGGTCAGAGGACATGACGGACACCCGGAAAATGAGCGGTGCGACAGCCTTGCCACAGCTGCTGCAGACAGCGTTATAAAGGCAACTTAATTGTTTTAGTAAATATGTAGTTATAATGCATTAAAAGATTGTGAATTTTTACCAAGCCAAGACCTTTGACGATTGGCTTTTTCGGGTATACAATAAAGAAAAATGCGTTATTGGGTGATTTTGTATTTAAATGCAGGTGATCATCCAAAACGGAACCGGAAATGAAGAAAAAGACCAAAAAGAATATTGGGATGGCCATAGCCGTTGCGGTGGTTGTCATAGCCGGATATCAGATATTTACGATCCATAAGGAATATGCTGCGGCAGACAGTGAATACGAGGATATCGTATCAAGCGTATATATCGCGGATGATACCTACGTTCCGGAGAAGACAGAGGAACCTGCAGATAACGGTGAAGCAGATGCCGCAGGAGAAGAGGAAGCAAGTCCCTACTTCGGGGATGGGAACTTCCCGAGACTGGTCATAGATCATGAGGCTTTGAAGAAAGTCAACGATCTGTATCAGGGATGGCTGTATGTGCCCTGTCTGGACATAAGCTATCCGGTAGTCCAGTATACCGATAACGAATACTATCTGCATCACACATTTGAGAATACGGAAAACAACAGCGGATGCATTTTTATTGATTCGGGGAACAGGAGCGGATTAGAGAGTTACAACACTATAATTTACGGACACAATATGAAGAATGGAAGCATGTTCGGATCGATGCGGAAGATACTGACCAACTCGAGCATCATAAAGGATGATCCTTACATATACTTCTATTCGGAGGACGGCGTAAGAGCCTATCAGGTTTATTCCTATCACAGGACAAAGCCTGAGTCCAATGATTTTGTATATCAGGGGACGCAGATGATGTACTGGGAGTACATCGACAGAGCTTTAGCCGACAGACTTGAGGATATGGATGTATCCGTTGACAAGTCCAGGAACTCCATCATGTTGTCCACGTGCAATGGATCGGGAGAGTCCAAGCAGAGACTCGTGATCCATGCGATAAACATAGGTTTTTATAATTATTAATTTAATATAGAAACAAGCCACTGAAAATGTTCAATTGAGAGGTGAACGAGATGGGTAAAAAAACAAGCAAAAAGATCATTGTGGCGATCCTGCTGGTTACACTGCTTTCGCAGACATTGTATTCAGTTGCCGCAGGGATCTTCGGAGTCAGCGCTCAGTCATACGCATATGCCGATGACGAGATGACAGAAGAAGTGACCCCCGGTGAGGACGTCGACGAAACAACACAGGATGATGGTGCCATCCAGGCGGCGCCCACCGAGTCCGATGCAAAAGAGGACGAGGCATCCGAGGACGGTACGGAGGTCAATGCCGGAGCGGCATCAGTTGACCAGACCGAAGAAGCCGTATCTTCCGACGTAGTCTCTGACACGACCGAGGAGGAGATTACAGAGGAAACTCAGGATGAGGAGAAGAGAGAAGTCAAAGAGATCAGACTTCGCGCTTCATATGTAGATCCTGATGGTTCAGCTGTATCAAGTACAGAGGATCTTGACTTCGCAGAGGACGAGATCTATGTATTCGAAGAGAAGGCGCCGGAGTTCTCCGGATTCACCTACAGCAAGACAACTATCAATATAGAGGGAGACGATTATGACATCGACGGCATGGATAAGGAAGACGTCGATGGCATTCCTGTGTATTCCATTACAACAGATCTGGATGCAGAGGATGTTTCCTGGACGGAGCTCACTAAGGACTCCGTTGTTGTGCTGCATTATAATAAAGAAGAAACAGCCGAGAAAAAGGATGAGGTTTCCGAGAACAAGGTTTCTGATAACGAAGCAGCAGCTAAGGATGACAAGAAGAAGTCTGCTTCCGATAATGAAGCCGTATCCGATAACGAAGCTGTATCCGACAACAAGGCTGTATCCGATAACGAAGCCGTATCTGAGAATGAAGCTAAGGAATCCCATTACGAAGCAGATGCAGGCGCATTTATCGTGATCGCCGAGCTTTCTGTTCCCGGAAGCGTTGGAGACGCAAAGCTCTATGCCAGAAAGGTCGAGGATCAGTCTGTAATAGAGGAAGTAAGCGCCAAGGTTGAGGAGTCACTGCAGGAGAAGACAGAGGAAGAGGTTCAGCC
>JAEEGL014904038.1_pt1 | contig 11550 bp, 10 predicted proteins | sample 9134231 | NCBI WGS metagenome assembly JAEEGL01 (sample SAMN16246548, study PRJNA631951) | gut metagenome | biome: gut microbiome; feature: rumen; material: fiber-attached | host: Bos | place: Iran: Karaj | collected 2018-10 | reverse complement strand
CATCATAATGTCCAGAATTGCGAGGTTTTCTCTATGACAAAACATTTTCCATTTTATAATCAAAACGCGCAAGCGTTTTCCGAAATTTTCCATTTTCCATTTTCCATTTTCAATTAAACAGAGCGATAAACTGAAATTTGATAACCATTATCTTATTATTATATACTTTTCCTCTAAGGAGAATGAGAATATGAAGCTGATCATCGCTATCGTCAACCGGGACGATTCCACAGATCTGATCCACCGGCTCAGCAAAGAGGGGTTCATGTCCACCCGGTTATCCACCACCGGCGGTTTTCTGCGCGCCGGCAACATCACGCTGCTCATCGGTACGGACGACGCCAAGGTGCCGCAGGTGATCGATATCATGCGCGAGTGCTGTTCCCGCAGAGAAGAGATCGTGCCCGGTTCCGCGGGGAACTACAACGAGCACTTTTTCGCCTCCATGCCGGTGGAAGTCACCGTGGGCGGCGCCACCGTGTTCGTGGTGGACGTGGAACAGTTCATTAAAATGTAACGATGCTGTTCGACCTGCCCGAGATCCCATCCGCCACAAAAACGCGCGTACGCAGCCTCGCCGAAAAGAACCGTCTGCCCCAGAGCATTTTGCTCACCGGCGGCAGCGAGAAGCTGCGTGAAAAGTGCGCGCTGGAGCTTGCGGGCACGGCGGTGTGCGGGAACAAAACCGAAGGCGCGCCCTGCGGCAAATGCCCTGCCTGCAGGAAGCTGAAAGCCGGGTCCCATCCGGACGTGATACCGGTGCGCCCCGAAAAAGACAAAAAGAACGTATCCGTGGCAGCGGTGCGGGAGCTGGTGCTGGACCGGCTCTACGTAGCGCCGAACGAAGCCCCGGATAAAGTATATATTTTCTACACGGCGGGGGAGTTAAGCCCCCTGATCCAGAACACGCTGCTCAAAACCATAGAAGAGCCGCCGCCCTTCGTGATGTTCATCCTCTTAAGCGAGCAGCGCGATACGCTTTTATCCACCGTGGTCTCGCGCGTCACCGAGTTCCCCCTGGGGGACGTGCTCACCGCGGAACGCAAGAACAAAGAGGAAGAGATCGCCGGTATCGCAAACGGCGTCGCCCGCGCGCTGGCCCGGGGCGACGAATATGCGCTGATGGCGAGCACCGCGCCGCTCACGAAGAACCGGGCGCTGATGAAAAAAACGGCGGAAAAACTGATACTGATCCTCCGGGACGCCGCCGCCTTCGGCGAAAGCGAACCCCTCGGCGGCAACGAGGAGGCTGCCATGCGGCTGCACACGGCGTTTACTCTTACGCAGCTCTACGCCCTGAAGGAAACGCTGGAACAGCTCGCTCTTTACGCTGCCTCCAACGCCAACGAAAACCTGCTGCAGACGCTGTTTTCTTCCCGGCTCTGGGAGATTAAAAACAAGGGATAGACCCCGCCGCAACCCAAACAAATAAAAAAGGTGAAATATACTATGGCTGAAATTATCGGAGTAAAATTCAAAGAAACCGGAAAGGTCTATTATTTCGATCCCGCGGGCAACCGCGTACAGAAGGATCAGAAGGTGATTGTGGAAACGGTGCGCGGGGTGGAGTGCGGTATCTGCGCCACGCCGAACAGCAGCGTGCCGGACGAGCAGATCGTAAAGCCCCTGAAGAGCATCGTGCGCGTCGCTTCTTCCGAAGATCTTGAAACGCTGGAGCGCAACAAAGAAAAAGAGGCCCGCGCCTACGAGATCTGCCGCCAGAAGATCGAACAGTTCGGGCTGGATATGAGCCTTGTGGAGGTGGAATACACCTTCGACGGCAGCAAGATCCTTTTCTTCTATACAGCGCCCGAGCGCGTGGACTTCCGCGAGCTGGTAAAGAGCCTTGCCTCCGTTTTCAGGGTGCGCATCGAGCTCAGGCAGATCGGTGTGCGGGACGAAGCCCGTATGCTCGGCGGCCTCGGACCCTGCGGGCGGCCCTTCTGCTGCAGCGAATTCCTGCACGATTTTCAGCCGGTATCCATCAAGATGGCAAAGGAGCAGGGCCTGTCGCTGAACACCATCAAGATCTCCGGCACCTGCGGGCGGCTGATGTGCTGCCTCAAATACGAGCAGGAATCTTACGATTATCTGTTGAAGCACACGCCCAAGGTGGGCGCCATTGTGGAAACGGCCGAGGGCCGGGGCGAAGTGGTGGATAACAACCTGCTCACCGGCATGCTCAAGGTAAAGCTGGACCGCAACCCGGACGCCGCGCCCGCTTCGGTCCACCGGCGCGACGTGAAGCTGATCCGCGATTCGCAGATCCGCGTGAACAAGGCGGAGCTGGAAGCGCTGGGCGAGATCGAATAAATACGTTAAAAGAACCGGTCTGCTGCAGACCGGTTCCCTTTTTATTATTTGTTTATATCCGGCTCAGTGCAGTCTGCCTTCGCCGTGGCAGATGGGGCAGGTCACTTCCCTACTGCCGTTGCAGGTCGTGCAGCCGCTGGTGATCGTGCCGCCGCCGGCAGCGTACTGTTCGATGTGTCCGGTGCCGTTGCACGTGCCGCAGGTCACCTTTCCGTCGCCGCCGCAGTTGGAGCAGACTACGCCGCCGCTGCCCGTGCCGGTCCCGGTGCCGGTGCCCGTGCCGCCGTTATTATGGATCGACGTGGTTTGGGTCAGATCGAACGCGCACAGCGCCTCAACGGTTTTGGGCGAGGTGGAAAACTCGGCCGCGATATAGAGCACGGCAAGCTTGCCCTTTTCGTAAACCAGCGCGCGGACGAACGCCTTTGTGATGCCGCCGGTCTGATCCTCCGTCACCGTCGAATAGCGGTTGTCGAGGCTGAAGATCAGCGCGGTCTGCCATCTCCAGTTTACGGCGTCGTCTATCGTGCTTATCCCTTCCATATAGTCCTGAAAAGCATTGTTCGCTTTCAGTTCGAACTGGGTGAGAGCATCCCCCTGCATCAGGTAGTTTTCAAGATAACGCAGGGCGATCGAATCGGTGCGATAGTAGTTGCGCACGAAGAAATTGATGACCTCCAGATCTTCATCGCGCGTTGTATCCACAGGTACGGTATAGGTGCTGCCGTCTCTGATCACCATTGCGCTGCCGAGATCCGTTTTCAGACGTCCGTCGGAGGTTTCAAAGTGCGTACCGTCGCCGAACAGGCCCGCCGTTGCCGAAGCGCCCGCGTAGCTCATATCCGCGTTGCTGCTGCCGAACCGCGCGCCGAAATCTTTTACGGCAAGCTCTCTCGGGTACCAGACCTGCCCGGTCAGCGTATCGCGTTCGATTTTGCAGTAGCAGCAGATATTGCCGGGGTCCTTTGCGTCGCTGAACATAAGATCAAATCTTGTATTGATCGAGGATCTGGTGTCGTCCAGTGTGGTCGAGTAAAAGGAGGCTGCGTTGTACAGGGTGGATCTCGGGTAGTCCTTCTGGTAATCGCCTACCACGGTAAAACCGTTTTGCTGTAAATAGGAAATATATCCCAGATACACTTCAATGTCCGCAGCCGTGCCCTCGAGGCTTCGCACGTAGTAGTCGTCGCCGGTGGAAAGCTCTTTGCCGCCGAGTCTGCCGCCGGCGTAAAAAGATACGTCCTGCACCTCGCCCACGCCGGGAGCGGAAGCGGGCTTGTTTTCTTCGCCGAGCGGCGCGGCGAGCAGCGACATCTGCTTTTCCGCCTGTGTGGTTGACGCAGGCTGTTCGCCTGCCGTTGCGTCGATGGCGTCGGCGCCGCCGTTATCGGCGCTGTTCTCGTCGCCGCCGTTCTGCGCGGTCTGTACCGGATCGGTACGGTCCTGGTCCGCGGGCTTTTCGGAGCCGCATCCGGCAAAGAGGCTGCATGTCAGCAGCAGTACAAGGAGTATTGCGATCGCTTTTTTCTTCATAATTCTTCCCTTCCGCACGTCGGGCGCAAACGGCCTGCGGCGTGCTGCTTTTATACCGGGCTTGCCCCTCCCGGCACGGTGAAGTATACCGTGGGGTGGCAAGGCGGAAACAAGGGGGGAGGCGGCGCTCACTGCCCGTCGGCGGGCACCGGGTTCTTCAGCGGGTACGTCACTTCGCACATGGTATCGTCCGCAGTATCGAACTTCCATACGCCGCGGTAGAAGTCGCGGGCGCGGATCACCACTTCGTTTTCGTATAGTTCCACTTCAACGCCCACGCCGGTATCCGCGTAAACCTCGTCGTCGTTGCCCGAAAGCGCCGTGATGCGGGGCAGGTAGGTCTCGGGGAACCCGTCGTACGTGTGGAAGGACCAGAACAGGTACATCGGCATATGGGTGTGCCCCACGAAGCTGAAAATATCGTGCTCTTCGTTATAGGCCGCCAGCATTTCGGTGAGCCGGTCGGTGGGGTTCCCCGCTTCGTCCTCCGCGTCGTCCGAGGGGTAGTGGCAGAACACGAAGGCGGGCCTGCCGCTTTCGGCTGCCAGTTCCAATACGCCCTCCAGCCACGTGAACTGCGCCTCGGTCACGGTCATCTCGTGCACGGTCTGCGCTTCGGTGCCCAGTATGATGAAATAGCAGCCTTCTATCACCTCGTAATAGTAGGGGTGCTCCAGCTCCAGACCGAAGGCGGCTTTCGTGTAGTCGTACCAGCGGTTCTGCAGCTTCTCGTAATCGCCCTCGCCGTTGCCGATATCGTGGTTGCCCATGCAGGAGAGCACGAACTGGTCCTTCAATATCAGCGCGGCGGTGCCGTGGAACAGCATGTTTTCAAGGTTCTGGCCGTTCATCGTGTTGTCGCCCAGAAAGATCACGGCGTCGTTGCCGCTCTCGTTGCGGGTCACGTCTTTCAGGCTCTGGGCGAACACCTTGTAACGGGTGGGGTTCGTGCTTTCAATGTGCGCGTCTGAGATCACGGAAAAATTGAGTTTACAGGTTTCGGGATCCTTCACGTCGTAGCTGCCGCCGGAAAGGGAAACGCCGCTGAACGCCAGCATCACAGACGCCACGATCACGGAAACTGCGCGAAGAATAACGGATTTGATCATAACGGGTCCTCCGATTTGATATAGTATCATTATTTTAGCACGCGGCGCGGCATATGTCAAAGAAATTTACATACATGCAAAAATTTGTACAAATTTTATTATTATTTACGTTTTACTATATATTTCCGTAAGGGGGAAAATATATGAAAACCGCAATCAAACGGGGCGTAAGCCTTTTCATCGTTTTTTGCGTCTGCCTGTGCGCTTTGAATGCGGGCTTTGCCGCGACGCAGCCGAAAAACGAGACCCCTGTGATCTTTATCGCGGGGTTCGTTTCCACCCCCACGGTGGATAAAGAGACCGGCGACCGCCTCTTCCCGCCGGAACGGGAAGATATCGTGAACGCGCTGAAGGATTCCGCCGGGGATATCGTGAAAAGCGCCGTCACGCGGGACTGGGCGTCGCTGGACGCGCCCCTTACCCGGGTGATCTACGGTCTGTTCGACCCCATCACCTGCGATGAGAACGGCGTGCCCTACAACGCCGCCACCGATACCTCTTACGTGTGGCCCACCCCGGAGGAGATCCTCGCCAAATACGACCCCGCGCGCGGGTACACGGCCGGCAACAATATTTATTACAGCTTCGACTGGCGTCTGGATCTCAGAACCCTTGCCACGCAGTTCAGCGATTTCGCCGAATACGTGAAAAGCGTAACGGGCGCCGAAAAGCTGGACGTGATTGCCTCCAGCATGGGCGCTTGTGTGCTGGCGACCTATATGGACCTGTACGGCTTCGGCAGCCTCAATAAATGCGTGTTCCTGAGCGGCGCGTTCCAGGGGGCGAGCGTATGCGGCGATGCGTTCGCCGGCCGTTTTGCCTTCGATACCGAAACGCTGGTCACGTTCCTTTCCGCCGCCACCGGGCGGGATCTGAAGGGCGAGCTGCTGGACGCGCTGATCGACGTGCTCTACCAGCAGGGCGTGGTGGGCGATATCGTGGAGATCGCCGCCGATATCAGCGCCAAGGCGCTGGGCCCCGTTTACGCCAACGCCCTCGCGGCGGTGTTCGGGCGTATCCCGGGCTTCTGGGCGCTGGTGCCCGCCGACCGTTATGACGAAGCGAAAGAAAAATTTATCTCCGGCTGGGTGACGGACGGATTCTATGAGAAGATCGATTATTACCACGGCGTACAGGCCCGCGTGCCGGAGCTGATCCGGGCGGGCGTTGACGCAGGCACGGGCATTTCCATCCTGTCAAAATACGGCGTGTCCGGCATCCCGGCGGTGGAGAGCCAGAAGAACCTGACCGATATGGTGGTGGATACCATGTATTCCTCCGTCGGCGCCGTTACGGCCCAGATCAACCGCCCCTTCGGCAGCGATTACGTACAGGCCGTGGACGACGGCGAGAACCGCCTCTCCGCCGACGGGTATATCGACGCTTCCGCCTGCGCCTTCCCTCAGTACACGTGGTTCCTCAAAAACATCAAGCACACCGTGCATCCCGCCGCCCAGATGGAATTCATCGACGCGCTCTTCGCGTTTGAGGGGCAGCCGACGGTGCGCGATCTGGCGGCGTATCCGCAGTTCCTGATCCTTACGTCGGCACAGACGCTCGTGCCGCTCACCGCAGATACGGACGAAGCCGCGGTCGTGGATCCAGTGCGGGGCAATACGCCTATTGAACGTTTCCGGATCATTCTGCGCGATTGGCGCACGATCTTCGAAAAGCTGTTCGCGCTGCTGCGGCAGGCGATCAGGAGATAATAGATGAATCACGCCGGACCGGGAAAATCCCGATCCGGCGTTTTTTCGTTGTCAGTTAGTCGTTGTCAGTTGATAGGGATCGGGGATGAATGATGAAAAATGAAAAATGAAAAATGAATTCCGAATTACGCATTCCGAATTCCGAATTTCAAACCATCTACGCTCTCTATACTCAAAACTCCGAACTCTGAACTCCGAACTCCGAACTCTTCACGATGGGCACGGTAAAGCTGTCCGTCAGTTGGGCCGTGTAGAAGTTGTACGTGTTCACCGTCACCGTTTCCGCCGTGATCTGTAAATTGATCCCGAGGCCGGTGTACCATTCGGTCTCGCCGGTATCCTCGTCGCACTCGGTCTCGCGGGGCAGGTTGATGTTCCAAAGGTCGTCCCTGCCGTCGATGCGCTGCACGCTGATCCCGTGGCGGTGCAGGTGGCCGCTGAAATAATATACGTTGGCGTGCGCCGTGATCGCCTCACGGAATTCCCGGTCCAGATAGCTCAGCGGGTAATGGCAGCCCACCAGCGCGGGCACGCCCGCGGCGGCGGCAGCGTCCAGCTGCATGTTGAACCAGTTCAGCTCCTCTTCGCTAAACACGATATCGTCGTCGCTGTTCGTATCGCTCGCAAGGGCGATGAACCGGCAGCCGTCCAGCACCCGGCTGTACCAGAGGCGGCTGATCGGGGCGCTCGCGTGGTAGGCGTTATACTGGTCTATGAAGCGGTCGCGTTTTTCCTCAAAATCGCCGTCGCCGTTGCCCACGTCGTGGTTGCCGCACACGGGCAGGATCTCCGCGTCCGGCAGCAGCCGCGCGGTGAGCCCGTTCAAAATATGGTATTCTCCGCCGAACCCGTTCATCGTGTTGTCGCCGCACATGATCAGCGCGTCGAACCCGGGCGTGTACTGCGTCATGTTCCGGAGCGAGCGCACGTAAACGTCCTTGCGGTAAAAATTGTTGCCCTCCATGTGGACGTCCGAGATCACGTTGACCTCGGCGATCACGTCCTCCGCCCGCGGCACGTTCTGCCCGTCCTTCACGTATCGCGGCGAACCCACCAGCATCACGGCCGCGTAAAACACAGCGATCAGACGCACGAAAAATCCTTTGAACTGAAACATCGTTATCCTCCTGACGCAATTCGTATGATCGGCAGCGTGATGCTTTCGATCAGCTCTGCCGCATAAAAGCTGTAAGTGTTGAGCGTTATTTCTTCCGCCGTGATCTGCACGTTCACGCCGTAGCCGGTGTACCACGTGGTTTCGCCGTTTTCTTCTTTACACTCGGTAAAAACGGGCAGATCGATATTCCAAAGGTCATCCCTTCCGTCGATCTGATGTACCGCAACGCCGGGGCGGTGCATATGGCCGCAGAAATAATACACGTTCCGGTGCGCGGTGATCGCGTCGCGTACCGCGTCGTCCATGTAATAAAGCGGGTAATGGCAGCCCACGAGCGTTGGGACGCCGGCTTCGCCCGCCGCGTCCAGCCGCGCGTTGAACCACCGGAGCTCCTCATCCGTAAAAACGAGCGCGTCGCCGGCTTCGTCGATGTCTTCAGAGAGCGAAATGAACATACAGCCGTCCATCTCAATGCTGTACCACAGCCGGTCGATCGGTGCTTCCTTTTGCAGCGCGTTATACTGGTCGATAAAGCGATCCCGCATTTTCGTGAGGTCGTCGTCGCTCCCCCCGAGGTCGTGGTTGCCGCACACGGGCAGAACGTCGGCGTCGGGCAGCAGAAGGGAAGTGAGCCCGTTCAGAATGAAGTATTCCCCGGCGTTGCCGTTCATCGTGTTGTCGCCGCACATGATCAGCGCGTCCGGCCCGGTATATTCCCGCATGTTGCGCATGCCCTGCACGTACACGTTTTTGCGGTAAAAGTTGTTGCCCTCCATGTGGATATCCGAGATCACGTTCACATTGGTCAGCACCTTATCGGTGCGGGGCAGCGCCTCGCCGCCCGTCACGTGCCCCGGCGAGCCGATCAGCATCGCCGCCGCGTAGATGAACGACAGCACGCGTATGAAAAAGCCTTTGATCTTAAACAACCGAAACGTCCCCTTTCAGAGTTTTGCCCGCGCAAGCGAACATTATTTTATCATTTCCTCAAACTCCGCTTCCGAGATCACGCGCACGCCCAGCTCGGTTGCCTTGCGCAGCTTGCTGCCCGCGTCCTCGCCCGCCAGCACGATGCCGGTCTTTTTGGAAACGCTGCCGCTTGTCTTGCCGCCGAAGCGCTCGATGATGGCCGAGGCTTCGTCCCGGGTGTAATGCGAGAGTGCGCCGGTGAGCACGAACGTGATCCCCGCGAAGCGGTCGTCCGCCTTTTCTTCAAGGCTCTGCATGTTCACGCCGTATGCCTGCAGCCGTTCGATCAGGTGTTTGCTTTCGGGCAGCGAGAACCAGTCCGCCGCGCTTCTGGCCATCACCTCGCCGAAGCCTTCGATGCCGGCGATCTCCTCCGCCGAAGCCTCTGCCAGCGCGGGCAGGCTGCCGAAGCGGGAGGCCAGCAGCTTTGCCGCCTTCTGGCCGATGTGCTGAATGCCCAGCGCGAAGATGAGGCGCGAAACGTCGTTTTTTTTCGAGTTTTCAATGGCGGAGATCAGGTTCTCCGCGCTCTTGTCGCCCATGCGCTCCAAAGAGGCGATATCCTCCGCCTTTAACAGATAAATATCCGCCGCGTCCTTGATGCGGCCCTCGTTTATGAGCAGCTCCACGATCCGTTCGCCGAGGCCCTCGATGTCCATCGCGTCGCGGGAGCAGAAGTGGATCACGTTTCTCAGCGCCTGCGCGGGGCAGTCGGGGTTGTTGCAGCGCAGAAAGGCGCCGTCCGGGTCGCGGAACACCGGCGCGCCGCAGCTGGGGCAGGTGTCCGGCAGGGTATATACGGGCTTGTCCGGGTCGTGCCGTTCCACCTGCAGCACCTCGGGAATGATATCCCCGGCCTTGCGCACGCGGATCAGATCGCCGATGGAGAGGCCCTTTTTATCAATGAAATCCTGGTTATGGAGCGTGGCGCGGCTCACCATGGTGCCCGCCAGCAGCACCGGCTCGAACACGGCCGTGGGGGTCAGCGCGCCGGTGCGCCCCACCGTAACTTCCACGTCCAGCAGGGTGGTCACCTTTTCTTCGGGCGGGTATTTGTAGGCGATGGCCCAGCGCGGGAATTTCGCCGTGGAGCCGAGGGCCCGGCGCTGCGCAAGGTCGTTCACCTTGATCACCGCGCCGTCGATATCGAAAAACAGGCTGCTGCGCATCTCGCCGATGCGGGTCAGCTCCGCCTTGGCTTCCTCAATATCCTTACACGGGGTGTAGAACGGCACCGTTACGAAGCCGAGGCTTTTGAGCAGATCCAGCGACTGTTTGTGCCCGGTGATCTCGTCGCCCTCGATGCGCTGCACGTTGAAAACGAAGATATCGAGCTTGCGCTCCGCCGTTACGGCGGCGTTCTTCTGCCGGAGGCTCCCGGCGGCGGCGTTGCGCGGGTTCTTAAAGGGCGTTTCGCCCCGGTTTTCCTGCGCCGCCACGATCTCTTCAAACACGGCGCGCTTCATATACACCTCGCCCCGCACCTCGATAAAGGGCAGCGGGCGTCTCAGCTGCAGCGGGATGCTGCGCACGGTGCGCAGGTTTTCGGTGATATCCTCGCCCACGTCGCCGTCGCCCCGGGTGGAGCCGCGCACGAACACGCCGTTTTCGTATTCCAGCGAAACCGAGAGCCCGTCGATCTTGGGCTCCACCACGTAGGTCGCCTCAGGGAAGCGCTCTTTCACGCGGGCATCGAAATCGTCGATCTCACCGTAGCTGAAGGCGTCCTGCAGGCTCTCCATGCGCACGTCATGCCTTACCTCGGTAAACAGGCTCTGCGCCTGCCCGCCCACGCGGGAGGTGGGGGAGTCCGGCCGCTTATATTCCGGGTACTGCGCCTCCAGCGCCAGCAGCTCACGCTGCAGCATGTCGTATTCGTAATCCGAAATATCGGAGTTGTTCTCCACGTAGTACTGGTAGCTGTGAAAGTTCAGTTTGTCGCAAAGCGCGTCCATGCGCTCTCTTGCTTGTTCGCGTTCCGTCATTTTTGTATCCCCTTTTTTATCATTCCGAAAAAGTGATCTCTGCGTTCATTTCTTCGCAGGTTATCGTGCATAAATATCCGTCTGCGCCGAACCGGCATAGGGCGGCGCTGCCGCACACGTCGGTTTCGGTGATATAGTATGTGCCGTCAGACGTAAAGGTATGCTGTGTGAATACCGTATCCCGCACCGCGTCGGTCAGCAGCCGCACGGGCGCGCCGCCCGGCAGCATACCGGCCGGGATCTCATCTTCAAGCCCCGCAATATCCGCGGCAAACCCGTCGGAAGAAACCTGCAGGGTGAGGTGAGTCAGTGCCTCCGGGTAAGTGAAGGTGAGGCGGATATCCTCGTAGGAATTGCACACGATCTGCCCCTTGATGATATAATCCCCGTGCGCCAATGTGAACGGTGCGGTAAAGTACCGCTGCGGCACAAATGCCGCCGTCCGGCCCCCGTCGCACCCCGCCAGCAGCAGAACCGCCGCAAATACGGCAAACAATTTTTTCATAAACGCGCCCCGCTTTCGCAGGCTTTGGATCGCGGCAAATTACAGTTTGTCGAGATGTTGAAATTAAAAAATGAACGATAAGAATTCACGTTTCTGAACGCTGGGATTATCGGTTTGTTTGTAGGGGCGGGCATGACCGCCCGCAAGCCTATTATTTCGCAATAATCAATAAAAGTGGGAAAACACCCTATTCGCTTACATACGGCAAATAGTAACAGAAGGTTTTCGGGCGGTCATGCCCGCCCCTACAATTAAACAGGAACCTCCTGCGCTTTATCATAGTGGAATGCTGATATTACGGAGGCGTTTT
>JAEEGL014459130.1_pt1 | contig 11550 bp, 9 predicted proteins | sample 9134231 | NCBI WGS metagenome assembly JAEEGL01 (sample SAMN16246548, study PRJNA631951) | gut metagenome | biome: gut microbiome; feature: rumen; material: fiber-attached | host: Bos | place: Iran: Karaj | collected 2018-10 | reverse complement strand
TTCTGCTATACTATGCTTACCAAAGGTTTTTCCTATGCTCGGAGGACATCATGAACATCGATCAGCTGCGCTACGCGTCCGAGACCGCCAGGCAGGGCTCCATCAGCCGGGCGGCAGAATCCCTTTATCTCTCCCAGCCCTCTCTCTCCGAGGCGATCGCCAAGCTGGAGAAGGAGCTTGGCGAGCCTATCTTCCACCGCAGCAAGAAGGGGGTCTCCCTGACGGCTTTCGGCTCAGAGATCATGCCCTACATCCAGAACATCCTCTCCATGGTGGATCAGATGCCCGTGAGCGTCGTCAGCCGGGGGATCAAGAACCGCCAGCGTCTCTCGGTCTGCAACGGAGGCTTCCGCTATTTCGCCCAGGCGGTCGGCCGGCTCTATATGGCACACCGGGAGGCAGGCATCCAGGTGAATTTCTACGACTCTTCCCAGGAGGAAGCGCTGGGCCTCGTTGCCGACGGGACCGCCGAAGTGGGCGGCTACGCCATCTGGGATTTTCAGGAGGAGCTGCTTCTGCCCCGGATGGAACGGCTGGAAGTGCAGTTCCACCTGCTGGGAACATCTCCCGTCACGATCGGCGTGGGTCCTCACAACCCCCTCTTCCATCGGGAGGAGGACTGGGTCACCCGGGACATGATCGGCGATTATCCCATTCTCTATACCTACTCGGAGCATTCGACCCTGCTCTACAAGCAGCTGGGGCTTTCCAACAGAAAAAACCTGATCGTCTGCCGCAGCCGGGCAGGCAGAGGCGAACTTCTTAACTGGACCGACTGCATCTCCGTGGGCGGTTCTCTTTACAGCGGCTACCGGAAGGGCACCTATTACCCGAACCGCCGGGTCTTCCGGCTGCGGGACGCGGACTATATCAAAAAGGTCGGCTACCTGACCCGGTCGGATATTCCCCTCTCCGCCCTGGCCCGCGAGTTTACCCAAAGTCTGCAGGGCTTTGCTCCCGTCGAAAACGACAGCTGAGCTTTACGCCGGAGTCAGTCCGCCCGCAGGGCACCAAAAAAACGGCGGATTCGGCCGATTTCGGGCTTTACTTTTCTCCGAAAGCCCTCTAAAATATTCTTACCAGGCGCGGCATGCCTCCCCCGGGAGGCGGAGTGACAGTTCGAGAAAGACATGAGGCCGAAGACGTCTCCCCGGAGAGGCCTTCGGAGGGTTTTGGTTTGGAAGGAGGCCGCCATGCTGTCCGTTGACATGGGGATCGATCTGGGTACCGCCAGTATTCTGGTTTATATAAAAGGCAAGGGAATCGTTCTGAAGGAGCCGGCGGTCGTCGCGATCGACCGGGACACGCAGGAGATCGTGGCGATCGGGGAAGAAGCGCGCCGCATGATCGGCCGCACCCCCGGCAATATCACCGCGATCCGTCCGCTCCGTCAGGGCGTTATTTCCGATTATCTCGTGACCGAACGGATGCTCAAATATTTCATTACCAAGGCCATCGGCAAACGGACCCTCCGCAAGCCGCGCGTCAGCATCTGCATCCCCAGCGGCGCGACCGAAGTGGAAAAGAAGGCCGTGGAAGACGCGACCTACAACGCCGGCGCCCGTGAAGTCAACATCATCGAGGAGCCTGTCGCGGCAGCTATCGGGGCCGGCATCGACATCTCCCGGGCCATGGGCAACATGGTGGTGGATATCGGCGGCGGCACCTCCGACATCGCGGTCATCTCGCTGGGAGGGACCGTCGTGAACGCTTCCGTCAAGGTGGCCGGCGATGATTTCGACGAAGCGATCGTCCGCTACATCCGCAAGCGCCACAACCTGCTGATCGGCGAACGCACCGCCGAAGAGATCAAGATCGGCATCGGCTGCGTCTACCCGCTTCCCGAGACCCAGACCATGGACGTCAAGGGCCGGAACCTCACGAGCGGCCTGCCGAAGACCGTCAGCGTGACGTCCGACGAGATGCTCGAAGCCCTGCACGATACGGCCATGCAGATCGTCGACGCCATCCACAACGTTCTGGAACGCACGCCGCCCGAACTGGCGGCCGACATCTACGAACGCGGGATCATCATGACCGGCGGCGGCGCTCTCCTCTCCGGCTTCGATGAACTGATCGAGGAAAAGACCGGCATCAACACGATCGTAGCCGAGGATCCGATGACGGCCGTAGCGATCGGCACCGGCCGCTTCGTGGAATACATGAACGAGAATCCGGCCGGGAAATAAGGCCGGCCGCAGCGCCAGCAAAAGCCGGGATCTCCCGGCTTTTTTTCGAGATACACACTGAAAGGAGGGGCCGATGGCCTGCGTCAGAGGGATCGTCTCGCATATCGTTTACCGGAACCGGGAAAACGGCTATACGGTCATGGAGATCGAATCAGAGAACGATCTTCTGACTCTGGTCGGCATCCTTCCGGAGATCTCTCCCGGCGAGCCCATCGAAGCCGAGGGGAGCTTTTCCACCCACCCGGTCTACGGGGAACAGCTGAACGTGGAAAGCTTCCGTCTGACCATGCCGGAGGACGTGCTCTCCGTAGAACGGTATCTGGCTTCCGGCGCGATCAAGGGACTGGGGCCGGTCCTCGCCCGGCGCATCGTGAAGCGCTTCGGGGAAGAGACCCTGAAGATCCTGGAGGAAAACCCCGACCGCCTGACCGAAGTGAAGGGCATCAGCCCGCAGGGAGCCCGCCGCATCGGCGCGCAGGCCGCGGAAAAGCGGGAACTGCGCGACGCGATGATGTTCCTCGGACAGTACGGGATCTCCCTCCGGCTGGCGGTAAAGATCTACGAACGCTACGGGCCGGAACTGTATACCGTTATCCGGACCAACCCGTACAAACTGATGGACGATATCACCCACGTCGGCTTCCGCATCGCGGATGAGATCGCCCGCAAGGCCGGGATCGCCGCGGATTCCGACTTCCGCATCCGGAGCGGCCTCGTGTACGCCCTCCACCAGGCCCTCGGCGCCGGGCACATCTATCTGCCGAAAGATACCCTGACCGCCTACGGAGCCGAGCTTCTGGACCTTCCCCCGGAGGACCTGGACCCGCAGATCATGGAACTGGCTCTCTCGAAAAAGCTGGTGCTGCGGGAGCTTTCGGGCCGTCCGATCGTCTATCTTTCCGCCTACTACTACATGGAGGCCTCCGCGGCCGCCATGCTCCGCAGCCTGGATCAGGAACTGCTCGCGTCCGACGAAGGCCTCTCCGCGCAGCTGGACGCCCTGGAGCGCTCCGAAGGGATCGAGCTGGACGAGCTGCAGCGCGCCGCCGTCGAGATGGCCGTGCACCGGGGGCTCATGATCCTGACGGGCGGCCCCGGCACCGGCAAGACGACGACCATCCGGACCATGATCCACTATTTCGAATCCCAGGGGAAGACCATCTCCCTCGCCGCTCCGACGGGACGGGCCGCCAAGCGCATCACGGAGACCACCGGGAGGCCGGCCATGACCGTCCACCGGCTTCTGGAATTCATGGGCCAGCCCGAGGAGGACGACCGGGAGGACATGCCCCTCCGTTTCGAGCGCAACGAAGCGCGGCCGCTGGAATGCGACGTGGTCATCGTGGACGAGATGTCGATGGTGGACCTGCCGCTCATGACCGCCCTGCTGAAGGCGGTCATCCCCGGGACCCGGCTCATCCTGGTCGGGGACGCCAACCAGCTGCCCTCCGTCGGTCCCGGCAACGTGCTCCGGGACATCCTCGCTTCGGGTGTTTTTCCCCACATCAGCCTCAGCCGCATCTTCCGGCAGGCAGAGGCGAGCGATATCGTCCTCAACGCCCACCGCATCCACCGAGGTGAACAGATCGATCCGTCTGCCCGCAGCCGGGATTTTCTCTTCATCCGCCGGAACGACTCTTCTTCGGTCATTTCCGCCGTTTTGGGGCTCATCCGGGATAAGCTCCCCGCCTACGTCGGTGCGGACGCCGGAGAGATCCAGGTGATCAGTCCGATGCGCAAGGGGATCCTCGGGGTGGAGAACCTGAACAGGGTCCTGCAGCAGTTCATGAACCCGCCCGCCCCGGTGAAGCGCGAGCACGTCACCGCGCGCTGCACTTTCCGGCAGGGGGACAAGGTGATGCAGATCCGCAATAACTACCAGAAGGACTGGGAGGTCCGCGAAGGAGGCATTCCCGTCCGTCGCGGCACGGGCATCTTCAACGGGGATATCGGGAGGATCACCGAGATCCGCCAGTTCACCGAGGAGATCTCCGTCCTCTTCGACGAAGGGCGGGAAGTTGTCTACAGCTTCTCCGAGACCGACGAACTGGAGCTGGCCTACGCGGTCACCGTACACAAATCGCAGGGAAGCGAATATCCCGCGGTCATCCTGCCGCTTCTTTCCGGCCCCGCGCCTCTCATGAACCGCAACCTCATCTATACGGCGGTCACCCGCGCCCGCCGCTGCGTCTGCATCGTCGGCTCCCCCGCGACGTTCCAGCAGATGGTCGACAACAACACCCAGCAGGAGCGCTACTCCACGCTGGATGTCCAGATCCGGGATATCCCGGCCTATTTCCGATAATCCACGCGATCTTTCGTGCTCCATTCACGGCAAGCCGCGGACTGCCGCCCCCGGAAGGGGGCCTCCGTTCCGCGTTTCCGGAAGGGCAGAAAGGTCTTTTTTAATGCCGATATTACTGACACACTTTGTTTCACTGGCGGAGGAGCTTCTCTTCCCCCGCCGCTGTCCCGTCTGCGACCGGATCCTTCCCTTCCGGCAGGGTCTCGCGGGCCCCGGCTGCTGCACGGCCTGCCGCGGTGTGCTGAAGATCATCCGCGAGCCCCGCTGCCTTACCTGCGGCAAACATCTCCCGGACGACCGGGAGACCTGCTCCGACTGCCGCCGCAGGCGCTTCCGCTTCCGGCGGAACGTCGCTCTCTGGGAATACGACGATGCCGCCCGCGCCTCCGTCGCCCGCTACAAATACCACGGGAGGCAGGAGTACACCGGCTGGTACATCGACGAGCTGATGCGGATCCGGGGACAGGAACTCCGGCGCCTTTGCTGCGAGGCCGTCGTGCCCGTCCCCGTCCACCGGAGCCGCTATGCCGCCCGGGGCTTCAACCAGGCCGGGCTGCTCGCGCAGGAACTGGCCGGATGGCTGTCCCTGCCCTTCCGCCCGGATCTTCTTCTGCGTATCAGGAAAACGGTCCCCCAGAAAAGCCTCTCCCCCGAAGCCCGGGTGCGGAATCTGCGGGACGCTCTCGCCGTCCGGAAAGGTGCCCCCCTGCCCGCCTCCGTCCTGCTGGTGGACGATATCTTCACGACCGGAAGCACCCTGGAGGCTTCTGCCCGCGCACTGACGGAAGCAGGCGTCCGGGACGTCTTCTGCGTGACGCTCTTCATCGTTCCGGACCGGTAGCGCACGCCCTCGGCGCTTGACCGCTCCTGCCCGGAATGCTACAATTCTCCTGATCTTCTTCAAGGAGGTTTTTCTCATGCTGACTGATCTCCGCCGCGACGCGGATCAGATCATACAGGAATCCCTGAAGGCCGTGAGTCCCGAAGCGGCGGTCTCCAGGGCTTTGGAAGAGTTTGCTCCCGGCCCCGGCCGCACGATCCTTCTGTCGGTGGGCAAGGCGGCCTGGCGGATGGCGAACGCGGCCGTTTCCAGGCTCGGTGCGCCCGATAAGGGACTGGTCATCACCAAATACGGCCACTCCGAGGGCAGCATCGGGGGTGTGGCCGTCCGGGAAGCGGCTCACCCCGTTCCCGACGAGGCCGGCTTTGCCGCGACCCGGGAAGCGCTGGCCATGGTGAGCGGCCTGACCGCAGACGATACTGTCCTCTTCCTCCTTTCGGGAGGCGGCAGCGCGCTCTTTGAGGCGCCGCTCGTTTCCCCCGAAGAGCTGCAGGCTGTCACCAAAGCGCTGCTCGCCTCCGGCGCGGATATCACCGAGATCAACACGGTCCGCAAACGTCTTTCCGGCGTGAAGGGCGGAAAATTCGCGGCTGCCTGCGCTCCCGCCCGCATCTTCTGCGTGATCCTTTCCGACGTTCTGGGCGATCGGCCGGACGTGATCGCCTCCGGCCCCGCCGTCCGGGACCTTTCCACCGCCGCCGAAGCTCTCGCGGTCGCCGAAAAATACCGCCTTCCGCTATCCGGGAAAGCACGGGAATTGCTGGCGGAGGAACCTCCGGCAGACCTTCCTCCGACGCAGATCCGGGTGACCGGAAGCGTCCGCGAGCTGGTGAACGCCGCGGAAGCCGCCTGCCGCGCTCTCGGCTACGATTCGCTCGTTCTGACCGACTCCCTTTCCTGCGAGGCGAAAGATGCCGGGCGGGAATTGGGGGCGCTGGCTTCTTTCTATACCCGCCTCGGCCGTCCCGCCGCCGTTCTGGCCGGCGGAGAGACCGTCGTAAAGCTGACCGGATCCGGGCTCGGCGGCCGCAACCAGGAACTGGCACTGGCGGCGGCAGAGGGTCTCGCCGGCCTTCCGGCAGCCGTCTTCTCCCTCGGGAGCGACGGAACTGACGGCCCCACGGACGCGGCCGGAGGCTATACCGACGGGGACAGCCTGCGGGAGCTGCGCCTTGCCGGTTTCGAGCCCGTGGAAGTCCTGAAGCAAAACGACGCCTATCATGCGCTGAAAGCCGTCGGAGGTCTCCTCATGACCGGCCCCACCGGCACCAATGTAAACGACGTGGCCGTACTGCTCTGCCGTCCGTCCGACAAAAACAAACCGGAGGAAACCGCATGATCTCTCTCCGGGTGGAATCGCGGAAGGACTTCTTCCGCCACTTATTTCTTCAGGGAAGCTTCGACAACTTCCTGCTGGCCGACCTGACGCTCCGGACCGACGTCCGTCTGGAGATCGACGGGCGCCTGCTCCCGGGCCCGGAGGAGCCTTCGGCCGCCGGGGAGCCCGCCCGCAGCTGGGGCAGCCTCCGTCCGAGGATCTCGTCTTTTCTAACCGGAGAAGCCCCGCTTCGCAGCCTGAAGCTGGTTCTGCTCCTCTCCCGCCGCAAGACGGAAGAATTTCTGGAGGCGCAGCGGATGGATCTTGCACCCGAAGATGTGGAGGGATTTTTCGTCAATATCCTGTACGCGCAGGAGACCCTGACCCTGACGACCGGCTGCGGCCTCAAGCGGTTCTCGCTCGACCGTGGCCCCGAAAAGGCCTGGGACAGGCAGATAGCCCGGCTGCTGGAGCAGCTGGAAATCAAAACAAGAGAGCCGTAACGGCTCTCCGGTTTTGGTATGATTCAGTTTCCGTCCTATTTCTGAGGAATCGTCACAAAAAATTCGCCTCCGTTCTCCCGGTTTTCCGCGCCGCAGCGGCCGCCCAGGCGCTCTGTAGCCGCCTTGACGATCGAAAGGCCTATGCCGCTGCCGCCGTACGAACGCGTACGGGCCGGATCCACCTTGTAGAATTTGTCCCATATCTCAGGCAGACTTTCCTCCGGGATTCGGCTGCCGGTATTGAAGACCGCCAGGCGCACTTCCCCGTCCCTGACCCCGGCGCGGATCAGGATCTCTCCGTGGTCCTCCACGTGGTTCAGAGCGTTGTTCAGATAGTTGCGCATCACTTCCTCGACCAGGGACGCGTCGGTCCGCACAGGAAGAGACTCCGGCATCTCCAGATCGAGGGATGCCTGCTTTTCCTGGGCTTTCACCCGGAACACCCGGGCAATGCCGCGCAGCATCTCGCAAAGATCAAAATCAGAGATTTCCAGCGGAACGGCGCCCGATTCCAGCTCATTGAGGCTGAGGAGCTGCCGCACCAGCGTATTCATTTTTCCGGCCTCATCCAGGATGATGTCGCAGTACTCGCGCCGCGATTCCGGATCCTCGCTGATCCCGTCCCGGAGGCCCTCCGAATACCCTTCTATAAGGGCGATGGGCGTCTTCAGCTCATGCGAGATATTGGCCAGCAGTTCCTTCCGCTTCCGGTCGATCAGTTCCTTTTCGCGGATATCCTCCTCCAGCTGTCCGTTCACCCGCCGCAGTCCCTCGATGTTCTCCTCCAGCCGGTCCGCCATCTCATTGAGGCTCTGGCCCAGAATGTTCAGTTCGTCTCCCGAATGCCCCTGATAACGCTCGGAGAAGTCCATCTCCGCCATGCGTGCGGACAGTTCCGTGAGTTCCTTCACCGGCCGGGTCAGCCTCCACGAGATCAGCGTGGTCAGTCCGATGCCGATCACCAGCGTTCCCAGACCGATCAGCAGCAGGAAGCGGTTCGAGATGTCCGCCGCCTCTGAAACGGCGGCGAGCGGCGTCGTCAGCACATAGATCTCATCCCCATGTCCCCCGCTTTCCGCAGGAAGCCGTCCGATACAGTCGATCTGGAACGTACCGGTCACCGCATCCGTGACCCGGTAGACCGAATAGTTTTCCTCTTCGCGGTATACTTCCAGCGCATCCGGCATCCGCCTGCCCACCGAAGCAAGAAGCCGGTTCAGGGCTCCGCCGTCCGTGTCCATGTTGGTGAAGACGATCACATTGAAAGCTCCGCCCGGCCGGACGATGGCCGCGTTGATCGCCGCTGCCTCGCAGAGACGTCTGAGAGCCGCCTCGTTCTCCTCTTTCTCCCCGTTCCGGATGAACCGTTCCACTTCCAGCCGGACCTCTTCCATCTGGCCGATCTTCTGCCGGAGGTAGTACCGTTCCAGAAAATAATGGTTCACCACCCAGAGCGCGCCGATCAGCAGCAGGATCACTGCCGCCAGCGAAAGGGCATATTTCCCGCGGATCGAGCGGAAAAAACCGATCCTACCCGTCCCTCCGTTCTTAGTCTCGCCCATAGAAGGCTCCTTTACTCTCCGGTGTCGAATTTATACCCCACGCCCCAGATGGTCTTGATATACTCGCCCTTCGCTCCGATCTTGCTGCGCAGCTTCTTCACGTGCGTGTCGATGGTCCGGGCTTCGCCGTAGTAGTTGTAGTTCCAGACGTTGTTCAGGATGTTCTCGCGGGACAGGGCCAGTCCCGGGTTTTCCATGAAATAGGCCAGCAGTTCGAACTCCTTGAAGCTCAGTTCCACCGGCTGTCCGTCGATCTTTACCTCGTGCGCGGCCTTGTCCAGCCGGATGCCGGCCACCTCCAGCACATCTTCCCGGCTTCCCTGGCTGCGTTTCAGGACCACGCCGATGCGGGCCAGCAGCACCCTCGGGCTGAAGGGTTTCGTGATATATTCGTCCACCCCCAGCGAAAAGCCCTTCAGCTCGTCCTGCTCGTCCGCGCGGGCCGTGAGCATGATCACCGGCACCTGCGAGAAGCGCCGGATCTCCTTCAGGGTCTGCCACCCGTCCAGTCTGGGCATCATGACGTCCAAAAGGACCAGCTGTATGTCTTTCTGGTTATAGACGATCTCCAGCGCGGCTTCGCCGTCGCCTGCCTCGTAGACGCTGTATCCCTCCCGGGTCAGATAATCCCGGACCAGCTTCCGCATCCGCTCTTCGTCATCCACCACCAGTATTTTCTGTGCGTTCATTTCCGGAAACTCCCTTCGATGAAAAATGCGCCGGATCCGTCCGGCGCATTTATCCTAGCAAATCCGCAGTCAAAAAACTACTGCTTCACAATATTTTCACGCTTTCGCGGCCGCTTCCTCCGCAGCCGGATCGAACACCTGAGAAGGACGGAGCGCCACGAAAAAGCCCTTGGTCAGAAGCGCGGTGAACTCCTTCTCCGGGACCGTTTCCACCCGGCCGCCTTTCATGCCGATCAGTTCCCGTCCGGTGCGGACCCAGACGCTGACGGTGTCCGCCTGCGGCATCTCTTCCGAGAACAGGACGATATCCCCGGCCGCCAGGTCTGCCGGACGCAGATCCAGTACACGGTCGTTGGCGGAAGGCGTGACGATCAGCCTGCCGCCGAAGAAGCCGCGGACCGTCAGTTCTTCCTGACTCATATTCTTGACCCGGGGGATGTACGCCGGGACCGACGCCCCCTCCAACGGATCAAAGAGGTTATCGAACAGTTCCGCCGGATCGGGCAGAGCCGGCGCCCATCCCAAAGCGGCCCGGTAGACTGATTCGGCGAAGGCGATGCCCCGCGGGCCTTCCGCCTCCACCAGCTTGCGGTAGCTGCGCACCCGGTCGAGTTTCTGGACCTTCGGCAGCGGACGGGCCACCCGGATCTGCAGTTCCGGCAGCGGCAGTCCTGCCGCCGTGCCGCCTTCCGCGGTCAGGATGCAGCCGGGCTCCGCGACCACCTTCACGGTGTAGGAAAGCGATCTGGTCTCACCCGGTCCCAGATCGATGCTCCACAGAAGGCTCCGGCCGGCGGCCATCGCCCGCTTCGCGCTCCTGAGTTCTGTCCCCTCCGGGATCGTCTGCATCACCGGGATATCCCGGTAATTCCGCTTGGAATGGTTGCTGACCGTGACGGTGACGGTCATTTTTCCGTCGTACGGGGCTGCCCCGTAATAACCCGTGTCCACGGTCCGGCCGGCCTGAAGCCCCGGGAACCGCAGCCGCGCCTTCGCGGCTTCGGTGAGCGGCATCTTCCCGGCTTCCCCCAGCAGCGGCCGCAGGATCTCGATCCCGAGCATGTCGTCGGCCATGATGTAATAACTCGGCTTCTGCTTCCCGTCGCAGAACATCCCTTCCGCCGGATCCTTCCGGATATCCCCGTACGGCTCGACTCTGTCCTCGCCGGTCTCCATGTTGTATTTGCCGCCGCCGAAACCCGTCGAATGGATCACTTTCGGGATCCCGTCCCCATCGATATCCCCGGCGTAGATCAGCGCGTGCCCGAAACCGTTCCGCTTGAGCGCGATGATGACGTCGCCGGCCTCCAGTGTTTTGCGGAACCGCTCCATCGCCTCTTCACGCGTCATTGTCGGCGCATCGAAATCTTCCCGGAACACTGCGGTCCCCCGCGGCGGATCGTTAAACAGAGGATGGGTCGCCACCGAGATCTGAGCGCCGCCCAGCGAATAGCCGAGGGCGTTATAGTATACTTCGTAGACGAAGCTGGAACAGACCGTATAGACGGTCCTCTGCTCCGTGGCTTCCTCCGGCGACACATAGCTGCTTTGCCGCTTGTTGCCGCCCTGCGCCGGCGGGAGATACGTGAGCGGCGCGGAATCGTACTGCTGCGCCTTTCCGTTCAGATAATAAGCCAGCGCGGTCAGCTGAATGGCCCGCTGTCTCTGGGCATAGGTAAACTGCTCTCCCATCGTTCATCCTCCCTGTACGCTTTCCGAATGGCCTCCGCCACCGGAAAAACTCTGTTATTCGGTAACCGGTCCCGGTTCCGCGTCCTCTATGTTTCTTCCGATCCCGACTACCGCGAAATAGACTGTCATGACGATCCCCGCAGCCACCCAGCCGGCCGGCAGACACAAAAGCACCGCGGTCAGACTGCCGGAAATATAGCGCGTCACGACAAACAGGAACAGCTGGCGGAACCCGACGACCGTCGAAAGGATGATGATCATCGGAGCCCGTGAATTGCCGGCGCCCCGGAGGGCTCCCGCCAGATTGTGCATGACGGTATGGAATATGCTGAAGGGCATGATCAACCGGGTCATCATCACCGCGTTTTCGATCACAGTTTCTGTAGGATTAAAAAACGCCGCGAGCGGGCGCACCCCGATGCAGCCCAGTATGCTGAGGAGCACGACCGCG
>JAEEGL012830673.1_pt1 | contig 11550 bp, 13 predicted proteins | sample 9134231 | NCBI WGS metagenome assembly JAEEGL01 (sample SAMN16246548, study PRJNA631951) | gut metagenome | biome: gut microbiome; feature: rumen; material: fiber-attached | host: Bos | place: Iran: Karaj | collected 2018-10 | reverse complement strand
TCAAAATGACCCACCAGTGAAACCTGGCGACAAAGTTAAACGCGGAGATGTAATTGGAAAAGTTTCTGCAACTGCAAAAAGTGAAGCAAGCGATGGCCCACATTTGCACCTAGAAACTTGGCTAAATGGCGAAAATGTTGACCCAAATGAATATCTAGACCTAACCGAAAAAGAAAGTGAATAAAAAAATAGAGCACCACTGCTCTATTTTTTGTTCAAACAAGCAAAAACGCATGTTCACCCCATTTTTTCAAATATTTTTTTAAAACTTACTAGACAAAGGCATATTTTTTTGATATAATGTGCTTATCGCATAAAGGAGATACAAAAATGGTATTTGAAAGAATTCAAGAATTACTAGCAGATCAAATGAACATAGACAAAGAGAAAATAACAAGAGAGTCACACATCATCAATGATTTGAAAGCAGACTCACTCGACATTGTTGAAATGCTTATTGCGCTTGAAGACGAATTCAAAATTAGTGTTCCTGACGAAGATGCAAAAAACCTTTTGGTTATTGGAGCACTTGCTGATTATGTTGAAGCAAAAATAGGACAAAAACCTGAAAAGAAATAATTGAAATCGGTGGAAAACCCACCAAACATGGAAGGCTGGCTGAGCGGTCGAAAGCGGCGGTCTTGAAAACCGTTGATGTGAGAGCATCCTGGGGTTCGAATCCCTAGCCTTCCGCCAAACAAGAACCTAAATCGAACTTGATTTAGGTTTTTTATTGCCAAAAAATAACTTTACGCACTTTTTATTTTTTATATGAAACAAAAAACACATTAAGGGTTCTTAATGTGTTTTTTCTTTGTTTTGTAAATATTACATACAACTTCTTCCACCGTCAATTAAAATTGATTGACCAGTTATATATTTAGACTCATCGCTTGCCAGGAATAATGCCAAATATGCCATATCAATTGGGTTACCAATATATCCCATTGGAACTTGATTTGCCAAGAATTCAAGAACATCAGGTTGAAGCCCTTTCAAAATTGCTGTGTTAAAAATTCCAGGGCAAACTGAGTTAATTCTAATGTTGTCTTTAACATACTCTGCTGCTGCGTTGGTTGTCATCATTCTAATTGCACCCTTGGCAGAACAATAAGCAGTTGAACCAACAGTTGCTCTAAATCCACCAATTGAACCAGTGTTAACAATGCTTCCGCCACCAGACTTAAGCATTAGTTTTAGACATTCTTTCATAACAAGAAAAGCACCTCTCACAAGAACATTATAAAGCATGTCCCACTCTTCAACAGGGTATTCATGAACTCTGTATGGTTTTTTGTTGTTAATTCCTGCGTTGTTGCACAAAACATCAAGCCTTCCAAATTTGTCTTTTGCAACTTTAACCATTTTTTTAACTTGGTCTTCTTTTGTTACATCACAAACAACAGGAGTAACATCTAGCCCACTGCCCTTATATTTTGTTAAAATTTCAGGGTTATAATCCGCAGCAATAACATGCGCCCCCTCTTTTGCAAAAAGCCTGGTCATTTCTTCGCCAAAACCAGAGTTTGCACCAGTTATTATGCAAACTTTATTCTCTAATCTCCCCATAAGATCACCTCCATTATTAATGATTTTATTATAACATAATTTTTCTTTTGTGTAAAATAAATTGATTTATTAACTAATATTTTTATAAATATTTTGAAAAAACATTGGGAAAAAATTTTTTGACTTTTATTTTATTATTTGTTATGATAAAACAAAAGAGGTCACAAAATGGAAAAACATATTAAAGATTATATCGACAACAAAAATAAGGAATATATGTTCCACGGGAGTTCAAAAAAACTTTCTGTGTTAACCCCAATGCTGTCAAATGACTCCAACAACACAAAAGAAAACATAGACACAGCAATTTTTTTGACAGACGATTTTTTGGCTGCCATACCTTACGCGTTTAAAGACGAAATCATAAAAAACAGCAAAGGGCTAAACTGGTCTTTCAGCATTCCAACAAGCGAAAGTGAAATCAAAATGAAAATGAAAAATGTGAGAATTGATGAAAACATCACTGGTTTTGTTTACGTTCTAAAGAAAACCGATGATATGGTTAATTCCCCAAAAGGCTCAAAGCAATGGAAAAGCTATAAAGAGATGAAACCTATTGATGTTCTTAAGGTGGAATATAAAGACTATTCAAAATATTTTTTATTAGAAAAATAATGTTTTTGCGGAGGAGATATGAAAACAACTTTTAATAGTGTTCACAAAAACAGAAAAGATTTTGCAAGCGTAAACAAAAACAAAGACCATGTGATTTTAGAAGGAAAAAACAACATTCTTCTCTCTGCCCCACACGGCGTTTCACAACTAAGGCTAGGAAAACTCAAATTCAAAGAAATTGGTTCGCTTGCCACAGCACTATATTTGAAAAATCACTCAAACTGCCACCTTATTGCCAAAACAAAAAATAATGGTGATGATGCCAACTTTGATGAAACATCTTCATATAAAAGCGATTTAGGAAAAATCATTAAAGACAAAAACATAAAGTATGTTTTGGATATTCACGGCCTAGCAGCAAAAAGAGAATGCGACATAAACCTTGGCACTCACCTTGGGCAAAACATAAAAACTGATGAAAAAGCCTTTGATGTTTTGTTAAAAAACTTAACTAAAATCAACTTTAAGGTGTCTGTTGACCAACCATTTATGGGCGGTGGCAACACTATTTCTGGCTTTGCAGCAAATAAATTTGGAGTTTGGTCATTGCAAATTGAAATCAATTGTGAAATCACAAACAAAAAAGAAAACTTTCCAAAATTTCAAAAACTGTTGGAGACCATTTTAGATTGGATTTGCTATGTTGAGCAAAAATAAAAAAAGAGATTGAACTTTTTCAATCTCTTTTTTTATGCCTCACGTTCATGAGAAACTTTTTTATAACTTGTTATTTCTGCTTCAACATCTTTATAGTGTTGCCTTGCAGACAACTGGCGTTCGCAACCTTTCAAAAACAACCTTTCCATGTTGTTGTAGATAACGCTTTCCGCTTCTAGATCTGATTTTTTAATTCTAGGGTTTCTAACATCACAACAACACATATGTTTAACAACTTCAGATAGTTCTTTTGGCTTTACTGTGTCACCATAATCCAAAAGTTTTTGATAACTTTTTTCAAGTGCGTTCATGCTTTCTAAAATCTTTTTGTATGTTAATTTGTCTTCGTTATAAATTGTTTCCAACTCTTTTTTGTCTTTAAACAACTTTTTATCTTGATTTAATAAGTTTCTTTCGTGCTCTTTGTTGTAACCCTCAACATATTTGTTAAATTTTTCTTCAAACTCTTGAATTGATTTGCTTGTTTTTTGAAAATACAAAAACATTTCCTCATATTCATTTACGCCATCTTCAAATTCTTTCAACTCATCAAAAAAGGCTTTGCTTTTTTCTTCGACACCATCGTGTAGTTTTCCAAAAAAACTATCAACTCTGATTGCACTCAAATCAACATCATATGCCAAATTCAATGCGTTTTCAAGAATATTTAATTCCTCTTGAGTCCCTATAACGCCATCATCGAAAAGCCTTTTATATTCAGCCATTCTTGATTTTTTCAAAGCTTTCAAAGTTTTCTCGCTAGGCCCTGCAACAAACATTTCAAATGCGTTTGCAGTGATTTCATCTTTTGACTGATCTTCCTGCCTAAAAATAACTTTTTTCTGTTTTTGAATTTCTTTTGCATTTTTTTCAATGTTTTGCAAAATCCTTTCAAACTCTTCTGCGTTTTCTTTGTTATCAACCAATAAATCAATCATTTCATCATCTGAATAACCTTGACTCTTATCATCTAAGTCGATTTTAACGTCATCAACTTCAATACCATATGCACTTAATCTTTTTTGTATTTCGTGTATTAATTTTTGTTTTGATTCAACACTCATGTTTTCACCTCCATTACAACAAAAGGTCCAAATCTTTTCCTTTCATTCCCTTTTGTTCCAATTCTTTAACAGCTTGTTCAACCATTTTTTTGTAAGCATCTCTTCTTATTGCACTTGCAATTTGCTCAGCCTCATAGTTTTGCCCAGCTTTTGTTATGATTTCCATATCCTCTTTAACATTTTCGCTCATTTTTCCACCTCTATTTTCATTATAACACAGCGTTTATTTGATATCAATAGCTTTTTCAAACTTTATCTATTATCTATAGCAAGAAATCCCAATCCATAGTGCCACTTTTGGATTTTTTTGCTGCCTTTTTTGGGCTTTTCTCTTCTTGTTTTGTTTCTGCTGTTGCTGGTTTTGTTTCCACTTTTGCCGGTTTTTCTTCCGCCTTTTCTTTGGAGTTATCTTTTCTAATGATTAACTCTTTTGCATATGGAAGAGTTTCAATCCATGAACAAAACTCTCTCCACTCATCAAGTTTGTGCGTTTTTCTGTATTCATACATTCCACTCAAAACTTCATAGTTCATGGTAACAGTTCTTGTTTGGTTATAACTTGATGGAAGTGTTTGAATGAGAGAATACCAATAATCTCTTGCTTTTGGGTCTTTCTTTTGAGTTGCTTCAACATATTTTCTTCTTAGGCTGTTGCACACAACAACTGTTGCTTCCAAAGAGTTTTTTGCCTCAGGAAGACATTTGTCATAACTTAGGTCTTCCATTGTGATATCTCTTGATGTGAGTTTGTGCATTGTTGATGTGCTGTTTGCAACTGTTCCAACTTTGTAGGTGTCGAACTCTTTCCACCAATAAAGTGGTGCTGTGATGTCGGCACAAACATAAATTTGCCTAACAAACTTTCCGTGAACTGGACCAGCTTGAGAAAGTGTTGTGGCAAGGCGAATGTCGTTGTCGCCTAAAACATATTGTTCTTCATCATAGAAACTGTCTGTTTTGTTCCAACTGTTTTTTGGGTTTCTCATTCCAATTGTTGCAACAGCCAAACTATCTGGCAAAACAAAGTCTATTTCTTTGCCTGTCACTCTGTTTTTAACTTTTTCTATTTTAATCATGGCTTTAGCTCCTTTTTGTTTCTTTTCCTATTTTATCACAATATGGAAAAAATTGCAATATGTTAGTTTTTAATATTATCTTCATTTTTGGTTGCATAAAATATTTTAATGTTATATAATTTATACATAATATATAAGGAGATTTGGATATGAGAAGAAGTATAACATCACTTATTTGTGGACTTATTGGTAGTTTGTTCAGCCTTTTCTGGGGATTTGTTTGTGGAATCACTGGAAACGCACTAAGCATTATAACAGCTGGAGCAAATGTTTTGAACATTTTGGGATGGGTGGCATTTTTGGGTGCAATTGCCGGAATTGTTGGCGCGTCTTTAAGCGTTAAACAAGCAAGAAAAGGTGCCATTTGCCTAAGTGTTGCAACAGCACTATGTGGAGCACTTCAAATTTATCTTTTCGCACACGCAGTTGGTTCAGAAATGCTGATGACATCAATCATTGTGTTCCTGCTTCCAACAGTACTATTAATTGTTGCCTCAGTTTTTGGATTTTTGGCAAAAGAAAGAGCAGCAGGTGCTCAAACTCAACAAACAAACGCTCAACAAAAATCTTTGGAAGAAGAGCTTAGTGAACTTAAAGGAATGCTAGACAAAGGCCTCATCAACGAAGACGAATTTGCTGAAGCCAAAAAAGCAACTCTTGCTAAACACACAAAATAAAAAAGTTTTGGCTGAAATAGCCAACTTTTTTATTATCAAAATAATAAAGGAAAAATTATGGAAGAAAAAAGAAAGTATTTAACAAAAAAAGGTGACAAAGAGGTTTATCAATATGTTGAAAACACTGCAAGATATGGGCAGGAAAATTGCCACGAAGAATTTTTAAGAATTGCAAGCATTGATGACCCTGAAGAAAGAGAAAAAGAAATTTTTAAATTTATAAAAAGTTTGGAAGATAACGCTGACCAAAATGGATTTTTTAGACATGATGAAAAAATTAGTGCTAACTTTGGCATAGGAGATTATGCATTTAAACTGAACTCACGATCATTATATATCACTTTTTTCGACGAGTATAGAAAGAGAAGAGAAAATAAACCAGATGAACCAGAGATAATAAGTCATCACATTGCAATACTGGACACTTTGACATCCTATTTTGGTGATTTTAGAGGCAACACTGATCTACGCGAACAACTTCTAACACCAAAAAATGCCGATGAAGAAAGGATAAACAACAATATAAAAGATATTCCTTCTATTTCCGTTCTAAAAGGAAAACATTGTGCCATGTGTGCAGAACATGCAAGCATTGCTCATAATCTTTTGATTATGGGTGGATATGAATCATCATATATCACAGCATCACATGTGGATTTTGGCAATGGCCCAGAAGCACATGCATTCTGCATTGAAACACAAGTGCCAGGAAAAACCTATCTTTTGTTTGACCCCGCACAAGAAATCTTTGTATCTCTTAAGTCCAAAGAACATCCAAGAGACATGATTTTGGGAGAAAAACCATTACAGATTGAAAATAAGGGTCAAAAAATTATTTACGCAAACTCAAACAAAGTGAAAGCAAAAAAGGCTGAAGTGAACACAACAGAAGTTGAAAAAGCAATGTGATAAAATAGTGCTTTGAAAGCACTATTTTTTATTTTTGGAGCATTGACACCTTTTTCAACCTGTGATATACTACTTTTAACATAAAGGCGGTGAAAGCATATGAAAGCAATAGAAAAATTAAAAGATATGATTAGTAAAATTGAAGAAGAATATTATTTGCCAAAAGATCTTTATTTTGTTAAACTTCAAATCGGAAAAAATATCACAATTGTTCCCATTGTTTTCAATGAAGAAGGCACTCGTTTTAAAGATCTTATCTATGGCGATGTTTTTAATTCTTGCGATGGAAGTTCTGCAAGACAAAAAATTGGCAGGCAAATTAAAGACGAATATAAATATGGTGATTATGAATCTGGAAAATATGCAATAACCCAACTTGATGTCTATACTATAAGTTTGTTAGAAAACGACATAAGAACCAATAATGATAGATGCATTGAACTTAAAGGAAAATGGGTGGAAGGCTCGCAAGAACACCACGATATGAAAAATAAATTAAAGAGCTTTGACATGAGTTTAGACACACCAAAATCTTGCGATGAAATTGTTAAGTTCTGTGATTTTGCCAGCAAAACACTGACAAAATGTTACAAATTTTGTGACAAAGAAAGCGAAAAAACAATAAATAAGAAACCAAAAGTGATCATCAAAAATGACATTGTGGAAAAATCCAGAAAATTTTAAAAAGATATCTCATAAAAGATATCTTTTTTATATTTATATAAAGTTGACTTTAAATTTGTTTTTTTATATCATTAAAACATAAGAAATATTTTAGGAGGTAAAATGTTTAACTCTTTTAAAGCATTAATTCAAAAAGCAAGTCATAAAAGAAAATCCCAGTTGAAACGAAATGAAAAAGGAGATTTGTTGTTTGAAATGCAACTTTCACACGAACAACTCTATTCACCTTTTTCTGTTCGTGGCAGCAGGTTCCTAAACCCAGAACTTGAGCAGGTTTTTGATAGTGTCATGGAAGAAGCAACACCCAATGACAAAATTGAAATTTTAATTCACACAGAAAACCCAACAGAAGAAAGAAGACAAAAGTTTGAAAACATTTTGGATAGTTTTTATTTGACAAAACTTGAAATCTCAAATCGAAACTTTTGGGTTAGCGTTAAGCAAGGATTATTCTTGCTACTAATTGGCTTTGCAATTTTTGCACTCTACACTTTTTTGGGAACAGTTGCGCAAAGCCAGTGGCTGGAAATGCTAGATATTGCGAGTTGGGTGTTTGTGTGGGAGGCTGTTGATGTGATATTTTTAGGCCTCATAAATCATATACATATTCGCAAAAAATTTAAACAAATGGTTAATGCAAAAATAACATTTACCAACCCTGTTCCTCCAAAACCAACAAATAAACAAGCAAACAAAAATGTTTCAAAAACAAAAGAAATCCCTGCCCCAAAAAAGGCAAGGAAATCATAATTATTTAACTTGATGATTAATTTTCCCAAAGATATCTCTTTGTGTTAGAGATATCTTTTTATTATTGTAAAGAGCATCACAAACAAGCCCTATTTGTTTTTCAGTTAAACCATTTATGTCAACATATTTTGGCAAATCCACATACCCCAAATTGTTCACAAGGTGGCTGTGCAGAAGTTTGAAGTAACATTGGCTCATTTGATAACGGTAAATTTTGTATGGGTTGTTCTTCACATCATAATAAGTGAGCTTTCCATCAAATGTGCAATTTTTGCAACTGCCCCCACTCACTGTTTTGTATGGGCAATGAGCAAAAGTCATAAGGGGCACAAACCCCAAAGAATAAACAAAAAAGTTTTCCACTCCTTTAATGTTTTCTTTTTGTTGCTCTGTTGAAACAATAAATCCACAAACACCACAGGAATTTAAATAAGAAATTGCGTAGTTATTGAAAATGTTCATATTTATTCCCGCAATCACTTTGTGGGATTTTAAAAAAGATAAACCATACAAATTGTTTGCAACAACACATAGGTCTTTGTTTTTCTCCAAAATGGATTTAAGCATTTTTGTATCTTTGTTATTTGCAAGGTTCGGAGTTTCCAAACCAACACAAAGTCCTTTAAAATTTTTCTTGAAATCATCAACAGATTTTTCGCACAAAAGTTTTGGGCTTAAAACATACAAAGTGTTTTTTTCCTTTTCAACAAAATTTTGCGTTTCTTCATTGACAACAACAATGTTTTTGAAAGGAAGATTTGTTTTCACACCTTCACAAAGTTTTTGAAGTTCTTCAATTTTCTTGTTATCCACTTTTGCACAAATATCTTTTTCATTTTGCTCAACAATTTTTTGAGTTAAAAACTCTAAAGCATCTCTTCTAAATTGGTTTAACATGCTTTTTGGCAAGAACACTCCATCAGTTTTAGTTTCAACATTTTTTGCCTCAAAAATTGTTCCACCAACTTTGGAAAACTGCATTGAAATATCTTCTTTTGAAAGGGCTGCATTTTTTGCTTTTTCAGAAATAATGTCAGAAACATATTCAATCTGTTTCCCATCAAAAGTGAAGCAAACCTTTAGTGGGTTATTCGCATTTGCAAAAATTTGTGCTGAAAAATCAACTTTTTTTGTTTTATTCAAGAGTTTTTCTTCCATTTTGCTATCTAGAATCAAGTTCACATCATAGTTTGGTTTCAAATTTCTCTTTGTGTAGATTTGATATTTTCCGTTTGAAATGGCGTCAACATTTCCAACGCCAACGCTTGCAACCTCTTTTCCGTCTTCAAAAAACTTTAAACCGTCGCCTGAAGATATTTGATAGTCACTTTGAATTGTCACGCGGAATAAATCTTTGAAGTTTTCTGTTTTCAAAACTTTTCCAATTCTCACCCCAGTGTGATTTTGAACATCTTTGTTCACAACATCGTCTACAGTCCCATCAAAAAGATAAGCATCTTCCAAAAACTTTCCGCGGCTAAATGCTTTTGTTAAATTTTGCTTTTCTTTTTCTATGTCAAACTTTTTGTCTTGCAAAATGGAATCGATGGCCACTCTATATGAACTAACGCTTTGAGCAACGTAGCCAGCGTGCCTAAGCCTTCCTTCAATCTTAAAACTTGTGACTCCGGCATCAATGAGATTTTTTAAGTTTTTCAATAAGCACAAATCTCTTGCAGACAAAAGATAACTTTCTTCGCCATCTGTGCTTGTTTTGTATTTCATGCGGCAAAACTGTTTGCATCTTCCTCTGTTTCCGCTTTCGCCCAAAACCATTCCGCTAAAATAACAATTTCCAGAAAAAGCAATGCAAAGTGCCCCTTGCACAAAATATTCAATTTCAAGGTTTGTGTTATCTCTTATTTCTTTTATGTCACTAAGTTTTGCTTCCCTTGAAAGAACAATGCGAGAAAAGCCCATTTTTTCTGCCATTTTTGCACCTTCCAGGTTATGAACGCCTAATTGTGTGGATGCGTGCAAACAAATGCCAGGAAAACAAGTTTTCAAAACATTAAAAACACCCAGGTCCTGAACAAGATAAGCGTCCACTTTTGCATCAACGCACGCACGCACTGTTTCAATCATTTTAGGCATTTCTTCATTAGACACCAGCGTGTTAACAGTCACAAAAACCTTAACGCCAAGGCTGTGGCATTTTTTCACCACTTCAGATATGTTCTCTGTGGTGAAATTGTCTGCCGACATTCTGGCATTGAAGTTTTGAAGTCCCAAATAAACAGCATCTGCTCCACTGTTTATTGAGGCAGTTAAGTTCTCCATATTGCCTGCTGGCGCCAAAATTTCTAACTTATTCATTTTTTTCTCCTTAAACTAAAAGACTTAGCCTTTTGCTAAATCTTTTTTATAACATATTTTGCATGCTAAATGAAAACACTTCATCTTTTGCAACAATAATGTGGTCCACAACTTTTATTCCAGCAAAAAACAACGCTTTTGCAATTTGAGATGTGAAATTAATGTCGTTCATTGATGGTTTTGCGCTCCCGTTTGGGTGATTGTGCGCAAAAAACACTTTGCTGGCTTTGTTTTCAACCGCTTTCAAAATTATTTCGTTTGTTTTAACTTTCACACAAGTTTCTTGGCCTTCTCCCAAAACAATTTCTTTCATAACTTTTCCTGTTCCATTTAAAACAAACATCAAAAGCCTTTCTTGCTCCATGTTTTTGAGATAATCACAAGAAATGCTAACACAATCTTTTGTGCAAGAAACAAAAACATCTTGTTGTTTTGCTTTGGACATATCGTAATAATTTATGAGTTTTGGCAAAAGCACAAGTTTTTCTGCCGCGCTTTCTCCAATTCCCTCAACTTGCATAAGTTCTTCTTTTGATGCAGACAAAACTTTGTAATAACTTTTAAAACGCTTTAAAAGCCTTGCGGACAAATCATTTAGGTCACCACGATTGAAACAAAGTTGAAGCGTGAGTTCCAAAATTTCTCTCTCACTTAACTTTGCTATATCTTGGTTAATTGCTCTATCTCTAAGCCTTTTATAGTGGCCTGAGTGCAAGTTTTCATTTTTATCCATACAAAACCTTTTATTTCTTTTCTATTTTTGTTTTTCCGCCCATATATGGTTGCAAAACTTTTGGAATCAAAATTGAACCATCTTCTTGATAGTTGTTCTCCAATACTGCAATAAGCGCTCTTGTTGATGCCAAAACTGTGTTGTTTAGGGTGTGTGGGAAATAGTTTCCATTTTCTCCCTTAATTCGAATTCCAAGCCTTCTTGCTTGAGCATCTCCAAGTGTTGAGCAAGAACCAACCTCAAAATATTTTTTCTGCCTTGGGCTCCAAGCCTCAACATCACAAGATTTAACCTTAAGGTCTGCCAAATCCCCACTGCAGCACTCCAGTTGACGAACTGGAACATTTAGGTTCCTAAATATCTCAACAGTGTATTTCCACATTTTGTTATACCACTCCATTGATTCCTCTGGCTTACAGATAACAATCATTTCTTGCTTTTCAAATTGGTTAACGCGGTATATTCCTCTTTCTTCAATTCCGTGTGCCCCATCTTCTTTT
>JAEEGL012796644.1_pt1 | contig 11550 bp, 9 predicted proteins | sample 9134231 | NCBI WGS metagenome assembly JAEEGL01 (sample SAMN16246548, study PRJNA631951) | gut metagenome | biome: gut microbiome; feature: rumen; material: fiber-attached | host: Bos | place: Iran: Karaj | collected 2018-10 | reverse complement strand
TTTCTTTTGTAAACTTTTCGTACCCCTCTTGACTTTAATGCTTTTATGTATTAAAGTATTAAAGAACTCTGAAACAGAAAGAGGGTATCACCTATGGCATTGAAAATCATTTTGTTGGTCGTCTTCTTCGGCATCATGATCGGCATCGGCGTATACTGCCGCAGGCACGCCACCGACGTCAACGGTTTTGTACTGGGCGGGCGCTCGGTCGGCCCGTGGCTGACGGCGTTTGCGTACGGCACGAGCTATTTCTCCGCGGTCATTTTCGTCGGCTACGCCGGGCAGTTCGGCTGGAAATTCGGCATCTCCGCGACCTGGATCGGCATCGGCAACGCGATGCTGGGTTCGCTCCTTGCGTGGATCGTGCTGGGCAGGCGCACGCGCATCATGACGCAGCACATCGGCAGCGCCACCATGCCGGACTTCTTTGAGAAGCGCTTCAATTCAAACCATCTGAAGCTCGTGGCTTCGGTCATCATATTTATCTTTATGATTCCCTACACCGCCTCGCTGTACAACGGCTTAAGCCGCCTGTTCGAGATGGCGTTCCACGTCGACTACATCTACTGCGTGATCGCGATGAGCGTGCTGACCGCCGTGTACGTGATCGCGGGCGGCTACATGGCGACCGCCATCAACGACTTTATTCAGGGCCTGATCATGCTGGTCGGCATCGTGGCGGTGATCGCGGCGGTGCTCGGGCAAAACGGCGGCTTCATCAAATCGCTGGAAGGCCTGTCTCAGGTCTCGGACGAAAGCGTCTCCGCGGCCCCCGGCATATTCAACTCCTTCTTCGGGCCCAAACCGCTCGACCTGCTGGGCGTCGTGATCCTTACCTCGCTGGGTACCTGGGGCCTTCCGCAGATGGTGGGCAAGTTCTACTCCATCAAAAACGAGGGCGCGATCCACAAGGGCACGGTCATCTCCACGGTCTTCGCGCTGGTCGTCGCCGGCGGCTGCTACTTCCTGGGCGGCTTCGGAAGGCTGTTCTCAACCAATGAGCTGGTCGCTGCCAACGGCTTCGACTCCATCGTGCCCGCGATGCTGGCAAAGCTCCCCGATCTTCTGATCGCGGTGGTCATCATACTGGTGCTTTCGGCCTCCATGAGCACGCTTTCCTCGCTGGTCCTCACCTCCTCCTCCACGATCACGCTCGACCTGCTCAAAGGCCACGTGATCAAGGACATGGACGACAAAAAGCAGCTCAAGATCATCCGCACCTTCATCCTCGTGTTCATCGTGATCGCGGGCGGCCTTGCGATACTGCAGTACAAGTCCTCCGTCGCCTTCATCGCGCAGGCGATGGGCGTCAGCTGGGGCGCGATGGCGGGCGCCTTCCTTGCCCCGTTCCTCTACGGCCTGTACTGGAAAAAGACCAGCGGCGCGGCCGTGTGGGTCAGCATGCTGTTCAGCGCCGTGTACATGACGCTCGACATGCTCAGCAACCTCAAGGTGCTCACGCTCCCCGCGTGGATACTGCCCGATCTCCTCAAATCCCCCATCAACGCGGGCGCGTTCTGCATGCTGGCCGGCCTCGTGCTGGTGCCCCTGATCAGCCTGATCACGCCCAAGCCCGACAGGCGCATCGTGGAAGACGCGTTCAGCAGCTACGCCAAGACCGTCACCGTCAAACAGACCGAGACCCTCGGCGACGGCGAGCAGGCCTGACGAAATCCCCGGCGCGGCCGGGCACACAAACAAAAGAGCGCGGAAGCAGTTTTGCCTCCGCGCTTTTATGTGGGTTTGAGCGTGATCTGCTTTCTGAAAAGGTGTGTACACACCTTTTTTGAAAATAAGAGCAAATCTCCGGAAAATCATCCGACGAGGATGGATTCGTCCAGAAGGAAGTTTCTTATGCCCACCGTGACGATGCCGGTTTCGTTCCTGCGCGGCTTTATGTTTTCGCGCACGACGATGATCTTTTTGAAAGAATCGCCGATGGCGTTGAGCGGCCTTTCCTCCTGCTGCCGCTTTTCCTCTGTGGGCATGGAAAACGCGGACTGGATGTAATACTTCTCGCTGCCCTTGTTTGCCACAAAGTCCACTTCGAACTGTTTTTTGGTCGTCTTTCCCTGCTCTGTCTTGCCGAATTTTTCCACGATGCCCACGTCCACGTTGAAGCCGCGTATCCTGAGCTCGTTGTACAGAATGTTCTCCATGATGTGGTTTTCTTCGATCTGCCTGAAATTGAGCCGTGCATTGCGCAGCCCCACGTCCTCAAAATAGTACTTTGCGGGCGTGGCGATGTATTTTTTGCCTTTGATGTCGTAGCGGAGGGATCTGCTTAGCAAAAACGCGTCCGTGAGATAATCTGTGTACTTCCTGAGCGTGACGCTGCTGATGTTTCTCTTTTTTACGCTTTTGAACGTATTGGCCAGTTTGACCGAATTGGTGAGCGAACCCACCGAAGAGGCAAGAATGTTTACGAGCTCGTCCAGCTCCTCCTGATGGCGTATGCCGTGCCGCTCTACGATGTCGCTCAGGTACACTTTTTGGAAAAGCCCCGAAAGATATTCCGCCTTTTCCTCGGGCGAAGAACGGGAGAGGATCAGCGGCAAGCCCCCGTACACGAAGTAATCGTCCCAGGCCTCGTCCTCACTCGAATTGCAGGCGGACAGATATTCGCGGAAGGAGAGCGGGTGCATGCGTATTTCGTCCCCGCGTCCGCGAAACTCGGTGATCACGTCGGACGAGAGGAACCTTGAATTGCTTCCGGTCACATAGATATCGGCGTTTCGCAGGTGCATAAGGCTGTTGAGTACGTCCTCGAATTCGTCCAGCATCTGTACTTCGTCCAAAATGACGTAGTAGGTCTTTTCGTCGCGCATCCTGCCTTTGATATAGGAGAGCATATTGTCGGGATCGCGAAGCGGCTTGTTGCTCCTGTCGTCCAGCGCGACTTCGATGATATGATCCTCCCCGACGCCCCGCTTCAGCAGATGATCGTGAAACAGCGTAAATAACAGATAGGACTTGCCGCAGCGCCTCAACCCCGTGACGACCTTGATCAGCCCGTTTTTCTCGCGGCGGAGCAGTTTTTGCAAATAGACGTCCCGCTTGATTTCCATACAGCGCTCCTGTTTTCAAAAATGGTGTGCACACACTGTTTTCTGAAATAATTATACAAAAAAGCGGGCAAAAAGTCAAGCGCCGGCAGCCGGAGAGAGCTTCCGGTGCCGGCGAAACGGTGGGGAGTGCCGCGAAAACGGCATTTTATGCGGGTTCGATCGTGCGCTGCTTTCTGAAAAGGTGTGTACACACCTTTTCGAAAAGCAGAAATGATCGGAAAGTCTATTCTTTCCCGAAGCGCAGCACGTTCCAGCTGGCCTTGGGCAGGAGGACTTTGCCTTCGGTGAGGTCGGGCTTTACGTCCCTGGGAATCACTTCGTTGGGGTTGCTTTCGGTGTTGACGGCCTTCATGTCGCTGTGGGTGAGCACGCTGTGGGCGGTGAATTTCACTTCTCCGAAGCCTCTCAAGTCGAGGCTGAGCGCGGTGTCCTCGTCGAGGGAGCGGTTCACGGCGAAAACGGTGAGGCTCCCGTCGTCGCCAAGCACCGCCGCGGCGTCGACCGCGGGCACGTCGGTATAGTGCTTCGTGTCGCTCTTTTCGCATTGGACGATCGTTTGAAGGCTCACGCCCCTGCCGCAGGCGCTCGCCTGCATCAGCGGATAGAACGTCGTCTGTGCCCAGGCGCCGCCGCCCTTGCGGGTCATGATCGGCGCGATGACGTTGACCAATTGCGCAAGGCAGGCCACCTTGACCCTGTCCGCGTTTTTGAGGATCGTGATCAGCATAAGGCCGACCAAAAGCGCGTCCTCGAAGTTGTACACGTCCTCCAGCAGGTGAAGCGCCGTGCCCCAGGGCTCGTTTTTGTAGATGGTCTGATCGTCGTTGTGGGAGTGATACCACACGTTCCACTCGTCCAAAGACAGGTTGACCTGCTTTTTGGAGTGCTTTTTGCCCTTGACGCTGTCACAGATGCAGGCGACGGTCTTGATGAAGTCGCTTAGATCCATGGTGCTTGCGAGGAAGTCCGGCGTGTCGTTGTGGGGGTTTCCGTAGTAGCGGTGCAGCGACACGTAGTCCACGTTGTCGTAGCACTCGTCCAGCATGCGGTACTCCCATTCGCCGAAGGTGGGCATGCCGCTGCCGGAGGAGCCGCAGGCCACGGTCTCGATGGACGGGTCCACCCACTTCATCATCTTGGAAGCCTCGTTTGCGACGCGGCCGTACTCGTAGGCGGTCTTGGAGCCCATCTGCCAGGGGCCGTCCATTTCGTTGCCCAGGCACCAGAGTTTTATGCCGAAGGGGTCCTTCGCGCCGTTTTTGACGCGCAAATCGCTTAAGAACGTGCCGGAAGCGTGGTTCGAATACTCCACGACCTCCTTGGCCTCCATGGGGCCGCGGGTGCCCAGATTGATCGCGTACATGGGCTCCGCGCCGGCCTTTTTGCACCAATCGACAAACTCGTGCAGGCCGAAGGAATTGGGCTCGGTCGTCTTCCAGGCGAGATCGAGGCGCTTGGGGCGGTCCGGGCCGACGCTGTCTTCCCATTTGAAGCCGCTTACGAAGTTGCCGCCCGGATAGCGCACGATGGGCACGTTCAGGCGCCTGACCAGATCGATCACGTCGCGCCTTAGGCCGTTTTCGTCGGCCGTGGGATGGCCGGGCTCGTATATGCCGGTGTAGACCGCCCTGCCCAGATGCTCCAGAAACGAGCCGAACACGCGCTTGTCCACCTTTGAGACGGCGTAATCCCTGTCGAGGATGAGGCTTGCGTTTTTCATGACGGAATCAGTCCTTTCGGTTTATTGTTTTTCATTGCACGAGCTCGAAATAGCCCCTGACGAGCTCCCTTTGAACGAAGTACTTGCCTTCGCCGTTTCCGACGACCGAGCTGACCACGGTCAGGGGGAGCGGCCCGCCCGACGGGTAGCCGGAGACGGACAGACTGCTACTTTCAAGCGTTTCGGGGTTAAGCAGCACGAGCGTGAATTTCTTCAGGTCGTAGCAGATGAAGCTGTCCTCCGTCGAGGCAAAGAGCATAAGCTCGTCCGCGCCGATCGGCTTGACCTCCCCGCTTTCGCGGTCCAGGATCATGGTGTCGCCGGCGGCGTAGGGTGACAGATAGTGCGCTGCGGCGTACCTTTCGTTCCACGTAAGGGTCAGCGTCCGCGGCTCCATAGAAAGCGGAAACTCGCCAAGATCCAGCGCGCGCGTCCACCCGGGCGCAACGTCGAACAGATACGTCTCGCGGCTGAAGCTTTCCCGTTTGATCTCGCTGCCGGGGAAGAGCAAAAGCACGCTGTCGTCCTTAAGGAGCCTGATGGCGTTGGGTTGGCTGGCCAAAGACAGTTTTTCTCCGTCGATCTGTTCGTAGGGCGGGATATGGCTTTCGCCCGTTTCGATCGATTCGATGCCCCTGTCCGTCAGCAACCGGTCTTCGCACAGCATCGTAAACGTGTCGTAGATCAGGCGGCAGCGGCCGGTGCGCATGTCGCACAGAAAGCGCACGCCGAAGCGGCTTGCCGTAAAGACCGCGTATCTCTGCGCGATGCAGTCCGCCGCGGCGTCCACGCCCACGACGCCGCCGTAGCATTCCACGGCGTCCTCGAAGCACATGAACATTTCGATGCCCTTTTCCTGAAGGTAGGCCTGCTTTTTCCGGACGAGCTTCTCCTGCCGCTTTTCCCGCTGCTCCTTCGATTCGCCGGTCGGTCCGCTCATGAGCGCCGAGGTATCGGCCCTTAAGTTCAGTTCGGCCAGATCTTCCTCGCTTTCGAAGCTGAGCTGAATGCGCTTTTGCTCGTTCATGCTCCAGATGTAGGGGCACTGCTTACTCAGGATCACCGCGTACTGCCCGTCCGCCGTCGCCGCGAGCACGCGGCCGTTTTCGGAAGTGAACGCCTCGTCCGGTACGGCCACGAAGCTGAGGCGCGGGCCGTTTACGTTGCCGAAGAGGGCGCTGAGCCAATCCTCGCTCAGCGCGCAGGAGGACAGAAGGAGCGAAACAAGCACCAAAGACACGCAGCGTTTGAAGGTTTTCATTCGGATTTCCTCCCTTTTTCGGGTCGGTCGGGAAAAAAGCTATTCGCCGTAGACGAAGCGCAGGAACGCTTCGTAGTTCTTTCGGTAGTCCACGTCGTAAAACATGCCGCCGTCGTCCCTGAAGGTGCCGCTCACGGGCAAACGCATCTGCTCGATTTCGGAGGCCAGAAGCGCTTTTTCGCCCAGCGACAAAAGCTGAAACAGGTTCATGTTGGTTTCGATGACGTTGAGGCTCTTTGCGGCAAAGCGAACGAGCGACACGGGGCCGCTCTTTTTGAGGCTTTTGAGCGCCGCGGTCAGGATCTTGCGCTGCCGGAGGGTTCGCATATAGTCGCTGTCGGTCTTGCGTATGCGGGCGTAGCCCAGCGCCTGCAGGCCGTCCAGGTGCAGGTTTCCCCCTTTGGTCAGTTCTTCCCGCAGATACATAAGCGTTATCTCGTCCCAGGTAAGCTCGCCTTTGTCGTACCTGCGGCGCAGAACGTCGCGCACGTTGTGGTTGAGCGGTTCGATCTCCGCGTCGGTCACGCCCTCGATGTCCACGCCGCCGATCAGGTCGATCAGCTCCGGAAAGCTTTCGTAATCCACCAGCATGTACAGGCTCAGGTCGAGGCCGAAATTGCGGTTCACGGTCTCCAGCAGCGTGTCCGCGCCGCCGTAGTTATAGGCGGCGTTCAGGCGGTGAAGGCCGGTCCTGCCCTCGATTTTAACGCCCGTGTCCCTCTGAAGCGAGGTAAGCAGCGCGCGGCCCTTGCCCACGGACAGCACGACCATCGTGTCGGAACGGCTGGTGTCGTAGGAGTTGGTGTCGAGGCCGATTAGAAGCACGTGCGTGTAGCCCTTGGGCAGACTCTGAAACGCGCCCGGCGCCTTCTGGGAGCCCAGAGAAGCGACCGGCAGAAAATACAGCCCGACTGCGCCCAGCAGGACGAGCAGGATGAGCGCGACAAAGCCCTTGAGCAGCAGGTGCCTTTTGCGCCTCGGCGCGCTGACCACGCGGGAAGAGCGGCCCGCGGGCGCGCGCTTTTTAACGCTCCTTGCGCTCTTCGGCCTGCGCGCGGACCTCGACGGGACCCTTGCGGGGCGGCCCGGCTTTTTGGCGGCTTTCTTCTCGCTGCGCTTTTTCGGTCTGTCGTAATACATTTAAGTAAAATGGGCTGCCCAAACTCAGCCGGGCAGCCCGCTTTCCGTTTTTATCAGACTTTGCTGTTTTTCTTGATGAAGTCCACGACCTCGTCCACCTTCGTGAAGGCCATGCAGATGACCGTGTCCGCGCCGCCGTAGTAGATGGCGATGCGGCCGGTGTCCGCGTCGGTCAGCGCCGCGCAGGGGAAGGCCACGTTGGGCACGTCGCCGATCTGCTCGTAGGGCATCTGGGGGCTGAGCAGGTAGGGTTCGGTGCGGTAGATGACCTTCCAGGGCTTGTCCAGATCGAGCAGGCACGCGCCGAAGGAATACACGAAGCCGTTGCAGCTGGTCAGCACGCCGTGGTAGAAGAGCAGCCAGCCCTCGTCGGTCTTGATCGGGATCGGGCCGGCGCCGATCTTCGTGGACTGCCAGCCGCCCTTGGTGCCCATCACGTAGCGGTGCTTGCCCCAGTAGCAAAGGTCGGGCGACTCGCTGTAGTAGATGTCGCCGAAGGGCGTGTGGCCGTTGTCGGAGGGGCGGGAGAGCATGGCGTAGTTGCCGTTGATCTTCTCGGGGAACATGACGCCGTTTCTGTTGAAGGGCAAAAAGGCGTTTTCCTTCTGGAAGTAGGTCTTGAAATCGGTGGTGGTGGCCACGCCGATCGTGGGGCCGTGGTACCAGTTGCACCAGGTGACGACCCATTCGTCGCCGATCTTGCAGCAGCGCGGGTCGTACCCGTTCACGAAGCCGCCGACTTCCTCGGCCCGGGGATTGAGCAGGTTGAAGGGTTCGGGATCGATGCTCCAATGGATGCCGTCCTTGGAATGGGCGGAGTGGATGCGCATCTCGCGGCGCTTGTCGTCCACGCGGAACACGCCCGCGAACTCGCCCTCAAAGGGCACGACGGCGCTGTTGAAGATGGAATTCGCGCAGGGAATGGCGTTGCGGGGCACGATGGGGTTCATGCTGTAGCGCCAAACCGCGTCCGAACAGCCCTCGGGTCTGTCCTGCCAGGGGATATTCGGTAAGGAAGAGCCGATGATTTTTGCCATGTGTGTTTCCTCCGTAAAGTTCTATCTCATACCCGGCAGGGGCCGGTTTTGATGCTGTGGGGTTTTATGGGTCACTTCAGTATTTCCGCGGCCAGCTTGTCCAGCCAGTCGCCCTCGAACAGCTCGATCATGCCCTTGTCGCAGGCGGCGGCGAGCTTGGGGTTGATGGGCAATTGCGCGGTGACGCCGGTCTTTGCGAGCTTTGCGGCTTCCATCAGGCGGCTTTCGCCGTAGGGGAAGATCTTCTTGCCGCAGTCGGGGCAGGTGATGTAGCTCATGTTTTCCACGATGCCAAGCACCGGCACGTTCATCATTTCGGCCATGTTGACGGCCTTCTGCACGACCATACCGACCAGCTCCTGCGGGGTGGTCACGATGACGATGCCGTCCACGGGCAGGGACTGGAACACGGTCAGGGGCACGTCGCCGGTGCCCGGCGGCATGTCGATGAACATGACGTCGTTGTCGCCCCAGCTGACGTCCGTCCAGAACTGCTTGACCGTGCCCGCGATGACCGGGCCCCTCCAGATGACGGGGTCGGTCTCGTTTTCGAGCAGGAGGTTTACGCTCATGACGTTTATGCCCGTCGCGGTCACGGCGGGGTAGAGGCACACGTCGTCGCTGCCCGCTTCCTTGGAGAAGCGGAACATTTTGGGGATCGACGGGCCGGTCATGTCCGCGTCGAGGATGGCGGTTTTGTAGCCCATGCGCTGGCTGAGGGTCGCGAGCAGGCCGGTGACGAGGCTTTTGCCGACGCCGCCCTTGCCGCTGACCACGGCGATCAGCTTTTTGACGGAAGACTGATCGTTCAGCTTCTCTTTCTGTATTTCGGTTTCTCTGCTCGAACAGTTGGCTGTGCAGCTGGAGCAGTCGTGCGTGCATTCAGACATTTTCTTCCTCCGGATCTGATTTGTGTTTCCGCATCATTATAGCATCGCTTGCCGCTTCTTGCAAGGACTATTTTGTTTCGTGCTCATGTATCTTCGTTAAGCCGCGCGGCCAGCTTCTGCAGGGCGAGCTTTGCGCGGTAGAGCTCGTTTCGCTTAACGCCCTCGCGCTTGAGTTCGTCTGTCGCCTCGTCCGTTTCCTTGCCGTCCAGCAGCTTTTGCACGAGCCTGAGCTCCGGCGAAAGAAGCGCGCCTTCGGGCGCTTCTTTGGGCCCTTCCTTTTCAAAAGCCCACACGACGCAGTATTCGCCCTTTTCCGTCTTGGGGTTTTGTCTGAGCGTTTCCAGCACCTGCGAAACGCACCCGCGGTCGATGCGCTCGAACTTTTTCGTAAGGTCGCAGCACACCGTGACCCGGGAGGAAGGCTGCTTTTGCGCGATGTGGGCGAGCAGCTCCGTGACCCTGTGGGGGCTTTCGTAGAGCACGGCGGGGGATACGCCCGCCTGTATGACGGCGTCCAGTGCCTCCGAGAGCGCCTTGTTTTCCCGCGGCAGAAAGCCGTAGAAGGAGAAATTGCGCGTGTCGAAGCCGCTGACGCTCAGCGCCGTCACGATCGCGCTCGGGCCGGAGACGGGGACGACCTCTATGCCCGCGTCCCACGCCGCGGCCACGAGCTCCTGCCCGGGGTCGGAAATGCCGGGCGTGCCCGCGTCGCAGGTCAGCGATACGGTCATGTCTTCGCTCAGCATGCGCTCGACGATGCCCTGCTTTTTTATGTCCTCGTTGTGGCGGTGGCAGCTGATCATGGGCTTGCGGACGCCCAGCACCTGCGTAAGCTTCGATGTGACGCGCGTGTCCTCCGCGCAGATCAGGTCGCATTCGCTCAGAGCCTCCTTCATGCGGGGGCTCAGATCGTCCAGGTTTCCGATGGGGGTCGCGACCACGAAGAGCTTGGGCATTTTTTAGCCTTTCCTTTGTGTTTTTTACAGCGCTTCTATGACGCGCAGCGTCGCACTGCGCGCGCGGGGATTTTCGCTTAGCTCCCTTTCGCCCGCCGTTATGGGCTTGCCCGTGATCAGCTTCACTGTGGGCTTTTTGCCGCACACGCACACGGGAAAGCTCTTCGGGCAGGTGCAGGGATCGGCCAGGTTTTTGAAGCAGTTTTTAACGATCCTGTCTTCCAGCGAGTGGAAGGCGATCACGCAGAAGCGCCCGCCGGGTTTGAGCAGGGACGCGATGTCGCGCAGCGCCCTGTCCAGCGGCTCGAGCTCGTCGTTTACGGCGATCCTGAGCGCCTGAAAGGTGCGCCTTGCCGGGTGCGAGGGGTCGCGGGCGCGTATCTTTTTGGGTATGGCCGCGTCGATGATCTCCACCAGCTGCGCGGTGGTCGTTATGGGCTTTTGCTTTCGCCTGTCCGCGATGACGCGCGAAATCTGCACGGCCCAGTTTTCCTCGCCGTACTCGCGCAGTATGCGGGTCAGCTCTTCGACGGACGCGGTGTTCACGATGTCCGCCGCCGTCGTCGGGGCAGAGGTGTCCATGCGCATGTCCAGGGGGTTGTCGCCCTGGTACGAAAAGCCCCTTTCGCCTTCGTCCAGCTGGGGGCTGCTCACGCCCAGATCCAGCAGCGCGCCGTCCAGCTTGTTTACGCCAAGCTCGGAGAGCAGCTTCTTCGCGTCGTGAAAATTGCCGCGCACGGCGGTGAATTTATCGCCCTGCCCCGCCAGCGAAATGCGCAGGGAAGCGGCCTCGATCGCCTTGCCGTCGCGGTCGATGCCGTACAGATGCCCGGTATCGAGGCGTTTGAGGATCTCCAGCGAATGGCCGCCGCCGCCCAGCGTGCCGTCCAGATAGACGCCGCCGGGCTTTATGTCAAGGCCGCTCAAGCACTCCTCAAGCAGCACCGGCACGTGATGAAACTCAGCCATTTGCCTTTTCGGTCGCGCGCACGAAGCGCTCCCAGACGTAGTTTTTGAGGGTTTGGAAGCGCGCTTCGTCCCTGCCGCCGGCGCTTACGCCGTCCAGCTTCACGCAGCGGCGCAGAAAGGAGGTGGAGGAGGTGATCAGTATTTCGTCGGCGCTTCTCAGTTCGTTTAAGTCGTAGGGACGTTCCTCGACCGGGATGCCGTTTTTCCCGCAGCCCTCGATCAGGTGGCTGCGCGCGATGCCGGGCAGGATCAGGTTGTCCAGCGGCGCGGTGATCAGCTTTCCGTCTTTTAGTATGCTTACGTTGCTCTTCGAACACTCGGTCACGCGGCCGCTGCGGTGCAGCACGGCCTCGTAGCAACCCTGCTCCTTGGCCTTCTGCATCGCCATGATCGACGGGATCAGGTTCAGCGTTTTGATGTTGCAGTGCAAAAATCGCGTGTCCTCCTCGGTGATGGCGCTCACGTATTCCGTAAGATCCGGAAACTTGTACGGCGTGATCATCATCATG
>JAEEGL012318150.1_pt1 | contig 11550 bp, 16 predicted proteins | sample 9134231 | NCBI WGS metagenome assembly JAEEGL01 (sample SAMN16246548, study PRJNA631951) | gut metagenome | biome: gut microbiome; feature: rumen; material: fiber-attached | host: Bos | place: Iran: Karaj | collected 2018-10 | reverse complement strand
CATATTTATACTTCCATGAATAAAGATGCATGAAATCCTCGTAACTCATTGATTCCATATCCCAAAGGAGCTTATCATCAAATGTAATCTTCCCCTCGCCCTCTTCTTGTAAATCCACGTCAATGACGTATTCTTTTGGGGGGAAATCGGAGGGCGAATATATACAATTCGTCTGGTAAGTCTCGTTATTACCCCAAACGCCATTCATATATTGGGAAAGACGTGTTCCACAATCATCTGCCATTGATTCAGCAGTATCTATTATAATACGCTTGGTTATGGATTGAGAGACAGATTCAAATTCATGTCTATTAAGAATTCTGTCAAAAACATAAACCAATCGAAAACGTCTTGAAATTATGCCATGCTTCTCAATCTTATCCGAAAAAGACATATATACACAAGTCGGTTTAAAGGACAGGCGGTTAATGTATTCTGGGATGGTACTGAATCTAGTATTGTCTACATCAACAAATATTGCCTGTGCCCCATTAAAGAATTCATCGCATTTAAAGGTTAGTTTCATGCCTCCTTTATTCTTTCCTTTTCTATAAACAGGATATACCTGATATTTTTTCCCATCAGAGTTCTTTACCCAATATTTCTTGTTGGGATCTATGTCGAAAAGATTGCAGAAGGTATGTCCAGATGTTGCTAGAAATAAGAATTCTTGAACAGTCAAAGAGTTTTCAACAAAAGCCATCTTCTCCTTCTCAATGGATCTTGCTCCTTTTTGGCTCAGGCAGGCTGTCGCTTCTTTTTTATTAGTATATGTATCTATACTAACATTCAATCTAAATATAAAATTATTAATTGCCATCATAGTCTGCATATGATTTTAATAGTTAAAATATGATGTCTGTGGGGGTATAATTATTCAAGAACAATATATTCCTATCTCGTAAGGCTCGATTGTAATTACTGTGCCCCATCCTCATCTTGGCATCTTTTCTATTCTCATAAATATCTCCTGATTGGATATCCAGAAGTCGTGTTTCCATCATAATATAAAATTAACAGTTAGTATGGTCTGCATCATCATCGTTTACAGAGTTACCCCTCGTTTTTTTGCTTGTTAGGCAAAGACTAATTCCATATGCTCTTTGTAGGTATTTGCCAAGACCTGAGTACGCTGCTATTTTCAGCTGATCCCTCTCACAGTATTTCCCAAACTCTTGTAAAGTCATCGTTATTGTCCCGCCCAACAAAAGGTTTGCATCCTTTAGTCTCTGAATGTCTTGACGATATCGCCGAGGTACTATGTTATGCATACTCAACATGGATTTTGATGTAGTTGGCAGTCGGAAGGAAATACACTCGCTTTATTATCTCCTGCACCATTACCTCATTCTGGCGTATATAGAGATTCTCAAACAATTTATTAGGACAATAGACCATCTTATCAGACCAAGGTATTAGAGACCCAATGATAGGCTCTCCCCAAGGTTCAAATGCAGATAAATCAAGTCCTGTAATCATACTCATGTCCCGATAGTTTATACAACTGTTTAACCCGATACTGGCAGATCCTTTATACATCCTGCTCACCTCTATCTCTAAACAGTCATCGTTAATCTCGTTGTAGTTCTTTAGCTGGACGAGATCTTTTGGATAATAGATAGCTAATGCATCCTCCAATTGCTTTACTTTGTCTTTGCTGGCCAAATCGACTTGTTTTCCACTAAATACAATTGAGTGTTTCATGTCTTTTCTTTTTTCTTGATGTTATTATAAGCGTCACTCCTATACGCTTCAATGCCGACACTAATTTACAATATGCATCGGTTCTAACTCTTGATTTGGGTATGAGATTGTTTATTTCTTGTAGGGTAATAGAAACTTCCATTCCCTCCTTCAACTCCCCAAATCTTTCTTCCAATTTTGTAATTTCTAACTCTGTAGCGTCTTTCGTGGTATCATAAGGGGCTACTACATTGTTATCATTACTAACAACGTCCTTACGTTTAGTGTGATTACTAATCTTCCTCTCACCAAAAGCAATCCTATACAGGTTCTCAAAAGGCATACGCTAATCTCCTTTTCGATATTAAGGCATTGTGACATTTTTTCTTCGAAATAGTGGGTCTTTTCGTGGCTTTTTATATCAAAAACGATATAAATTGAATAAAAAAACCCACTCCGTCAAAAAATCTGCTTATTTCGAGGATATAAGATTATCATATATAAGTAGTATTAGATACTACTATATTATAGTCTATTGACAAAAATGAACATTTTTCATCTTTGTTAAAGTAGGGGAATAACACCAACTTCAAATCCTTAATATTGAAAATAACTTACAGTTTATGTAATTATATACAATTTTGACAACTATAAATTTTCAAGTAAAATGTTGGAAAGGAAATATTATTCTACGGAGATTATTTTTTTGAAGACAGGAATCTCCATAATAATTAAGAAGCTTATGTCATCTTTTTATGCAGATTTCACTTGAAAGCCATAGCAGAGCAAGCAGTTCTGCTATTTTTTTTGCACCCTTTTTAACCGTCTATATGCCTTATATATGAATATATTTTAAACTTACAGTGCAAACAAAAAAAATTATGAAGAAATTGAATTTAAATGTGCCTTCCACTCTGGGGCTTATCGTGGATGTGTTACTAATCGTACAGTTGGCAATCAATTTGTACAGAACTTTCAAGCCCAAAACAAAAGACTCTGAATCTTCTCCAAAAGACAATGAATAAAGACAATGAATTATGAGAAAGTTCAAGACATAACAATAGTACTTTTAGACCTTTCGCTTACCTTGCTCAAAGGTGTAAAAAAACTACATGGCCTTCTTAAAAAGAAAGGCCAGAAATTAAAGAAAGTAAACCAATTAAATAACGAAACAAATGGAACAAGCATTAGCAGTAGCTCCAAACCTTCCAATGGTTAGCGAGCGACTATCAACAACGAGACCGCATCTTCAAGTCTTCACGACGAATCAAGAAGAGCAACACGAGCGGTCTTTTATCACAGCAAACTCTCAACCAATCACGCTGGAGAGTTTGGGATCAGACTATATCACCCCCGTATTCGCAAGAGACAATGAGGTGTGTATCAGTCATAACCTTTTCATCGGGTCAGTTTATGACGCCGTGAGAGAGTTCTTTAGCGGAGAGACGGTAGATGAGCCGTTGATCCGAGTCAGTCACATTATCAAGGGACGCATACCAGAGGCAATCCATAAGAAAGCCAGCGAACTGCTCCCAAGTGACATTACAGAATATTATGAGCGGAGTGCCTTCTGCATCAACGTACCGAGTATCGTGCAGGATGTTTGTGGCAATCCGCTGAACCTGTCAGTCGTAGGCGTAAAGTCCTATGGCCGAGATAACCTTGGAGGTCGTTTGACTCCACAGCGATTTAGCGTGGCTGTCGGCTTCCAGAATACCGTCTGCTGTAATATGTGTATTTTCACAGACGGATACAAAGAAGAGATTAGAGCATTAAGAGATCGTGAGATCTACTTTGCAACTCTATCTTTACTCAACATGTTCGACATGGCAAAACAGATTACTCTACTTCGAAACTTAGGTGATCTGATGCTAGATGAAAGACAGTTTTGTCAGATTCTTGGTAGGATGCGTCTTTACAGCTATCTTCCTGCTACAATGCAGAGGACAATTCCACAAATGCTTATTACAGACAGCCAGATTAATAATGTGGCAAAGCAATATTTTCGTGATGATAATTTCAGAGCGGAAAATAATGGCGAGATAAGCCTTTGGAAGTTTTACAACCTCATTACTGGGGCAACGAAGAATAGCTATATTGACTCATTCCTTCAGAGATCGGCAAATGCAACTGAAACCGTATTGGGAATAGCATCAGGATTAAGAGACGAAGATTCTGGGTATAAGTGGTTTCTTAGATAACCACTCGTAAGCAGCCATGCCTTTCGAAGAGAGGGGATCGCATAAGCGATTTCCTTTCTTTTTCAATTATAATCTATTTGAAGCTACAGACATCATAAGACAGTCGTAAACGATATCTATATTCCGTAACGGCTACATTAAATATTGATTAAAATGTGTTCAAACCGTTTTGTGTTCAAATAATAGAGCACAAGCTGGTTGGAACACATATTTATGTATTCAACAAACTCAAAGAATTTTATGAACGAAACAGCAGTAATTTATGCAAGGGTGTCCTCAGCGGGAGACCGACAGGACACAAGCCGACAAATAAGGGATTTGGAATTCTTAGCGAAAGAAAGATCTCTCAAAGTCGTGAATACCTACGAAGAGCATATATCTGGTGCGAAAAAAACTCAGGACAGGCCAGTTCTGACAGAGTGCCTAAATTATTGCTTTTCCAATCACATCAGCGTTTTACTTATCTCAGAACTATCACGTCTAGGTAGAAATGTTGATGATGTACTCTCTAACGTGAAGCTCTGCAAAGATAACCATCTTAATGTGTATTTTCAGAAAGAGCAACTATCCATATTTAACTCTGACGGCAAGGAACACCCCTTTTTGACGATCTTCATAGCCGTACTTGGAACTTGTGCCGAAATGGAACGCGAAAACATTAAATTTAGACTCAACTCTGGAAAGGCGAAGTTTCTGGCGAATGGCGGGAAGGTTGGGCGCAAGAAAGGGTATAAGAAGCCAGACGAAAGATTTCAAGAAGAATATGCCAACGTTATCAAGCAGCTCAGAAAAGGCTACCCTATCCGAATGATAGCCAAGAACTGCGGGGTTGGCATCAGTACAGTGCAACGAATCAAGAAAAAATTTGTTGGTGACTAATTAAGAAAGTGGAGGCAAATATCAAAAAATGGTATTTTCTCCCACTTTTTTATTCTTCTGTGTGCCCAAACAAGTGCTTTTTCTGTTTTTTTTATTCTTTTTTTGTATCAAATTGAAAATTAATTTGTAAATTTACACCCGCAAACTGAAAACCCCCGTTGTAAGGGAGGTGAGGGTTGCATATATATGATATGGCGTTTACAGACGCTTGTTGAACAGGCCTTCAAACTGCAATCTTGAAAATTCTCCTGCAAAACAAGCATCGTGTGACGCCACTCTAGATATGCTCTAGTAGGGGCAGCATCTTTGTATATTACATTGGGCTGTTCATCTAATCATATCTATGCGTGGGGTCTGCGATTGCTCGTTCATCAGGAGAGGTAATTGCAGACCGAAGGCCGTGAGCGAGCGAATTGTATGAAGCCTCACGCTTTTTCGTATATAATATCAAAGTTCCTAAAATTAGTAACTGCCTTGTTTGGGCTTGACATGGCTTAGGAAGCATGTTAAAATGATTACACTAACAATCATTGTTCTTGTGATTTGGGCAATCTACGCTTATAATAAAAAAGACAAGCGTAGCAATGATGCTGATGAAAAAATACAGGAATTACCTCCTATTCATTATCATTCACAGGAACACGACTCTGGAAAAAGATTCTGGACGGGTGAGTTATTTGAGAGCAATAGTAATGTATTACTCGATTTCAATTACAAAAATGGATATTTGACACTTAAAACAAAAAGCGGAAAAGTAATAAGTGGCCTATTGTCAGCAATGAGCGTAAGATTTGATAAGTATTGTGGAGAGACTCATATTACAGTAAAATCTAATGGCAACAAAATTGAAATTAGCAAATTAGGCAACTTTACAGATGACCAATGGGAAACAATGATAGGAGTATTATTATTAGCTGGTACAACTTATGGTGCGGAAATATTCAGTTCTTGGTACAAGAATATGAGTAAAGCCAATATTGCTTTAAAGATCATTAGTAAACTATGTTAAGTTTATGCCACTATTCAGAATAACTGTAAAACATAGAGTAAACACCAATGGTGTTCGATTAGAACCTGGGATGAGTGTTGATGTGGTCACAAATTCTTATAGCGACCCAGTCCACACTAATGGTGGCCAATGCGTGGTTGATGCTTTCAGACGCATCTATGGTGTTGACATTAGGAGAGCGGGTGCTCTCAATGGAATATATTTGAAAGTAACTAAAATCTTTTAATTATGAATATCGAAGAACTTATACATCCAGCGGATGCGAAAGCATTAAAGGCTTTGAAGAATGTTCCTGGTTTGCCAAAACTGATGGAGAAAATCTTCGAATACGGATATGACGAACTTGCATGGAGCGATAATGTGACTACAAATTTGCGTCTCTCTGAAACGCAAATGCCAGAGATCTATAATCGTTTGCCTCCGATTTGTGAACGATTGGGAATACCCGTGCCAGAATTATACCTGCAAATGAGTTCAATCCCTAATGCATGGACTTCTGGTCACAAGAAAGTCTATATTGTCGTTACACTTGGATTAATTAGGAGAGTAAAAGGCGATGAACTTGACGCCGTCCTTGCTCATGAGTGCGGTCACATATTATGTCAGCATGTATTATACCAGACTCTAGCAAATGCTATCTTCACATTTGGAGATACTATGGCTGATACTTTTGTTGGTATGATAGGCAACGTTGCAATGAAGCCCATAAGGCAAGCTTTAATGCTATGGAGCAGAGCATCGGAACTTACGGCAGATCGTGTCGCCTGTATTATATCTCCTGTGACAACTTTATCCAAAGTATTAGCAAGATTAGATATGATACCTAAGAATATTGTAGAAATGATGGACTTTAATGCTTGGGCAAAGCAAGGCGAGGATTTTGAAGCCTTACGTGATGGTACTGCATGGAATAAAATAGTTCATTGGATGGCTGATTATGATGCAGACCACCCATATACCCCCGTCCGTGTCTACGAGGCCATGAAATGGGAGCAATCTAACACGTGTCAGTGGTTACGCTCAAATCCCGTAAAGTTTGAATTCCCAGAAGAAATAGAAGCAGCAAAGAAAGCGGAGGAAAAGAGCGAAAGCAGTTGGAGCCTCCCCAAAATTCCCAAAAACGTGGACGTCAACTCAGTAATCTCGAAGTTTAAGGGCTTTAAAAAGTAAAAATAATAATATTAACTAAATTCTAATCCTTATGATCACATTATGCAAAACAAAATGCCCCGCTTGTCATAGGACATTCGATGACAATTTCAAACGATATGTCATAGGATCAGTTACCAATACACTTAAATTTGCTACTCATGTTGGGCTGCGATTTGGTGGAAGTGCTTTAGGAGCTGCTTTTGGCTTTGGGCATGAGCAGATAGCACGAGCTGGCGGAAAAGCTGGTAAAGAACTTGCCGAAGCTATCGGTTGTGGAGAAGAAGACATGACTGGATGGCAACATAAATGCCCATATTGCGGACATCAATGGGATTAATTATATAAAGGTAATTGGGTTTAAAAAAAAGGTCACCATTTTTATTCAATACAAAGAAAAAAGAAAAATATAGACTATTCGCCTTAAATAATCTTAAATGTTTAAGGGGAGCAGTAAGGGGGAGCATCTTTTGCATAAAAAAAGAAACCCGCTGAAAATCAACGAGTTTCTCAAATGCCTGGCGGAGAGAGAGGGATTCGAACCCCCGGTACCTCTCGGTACGGTAGTTTTCAAGACTACTGTAATCGACCACTCTACCATCTCTCCAGTGAGATACATGTCTCAAAAGCGGGTGCAAAGTTACAACTTTTTGCTGACAATTAATGATTGATAATTGATATTTTGTTCTGATTTTAGTTTTTTTAGCAGTTCTGCGTCACAATTATCAATTTTCGATTATCAATTATCAATTAAAAACATTACCTTTGCAGCGTGATTTACCCGAGCAATTTTGAACATAAGATAGGTTTTGACGAAATTCGCAGCCTGCTGAAGGAGCGTTGCCTGAGCACTTTGGGCAAGGAAATGGTGGACAAACTGACTTTTTCCACCGATGCAGCCGAAGTGGTTGAGTGGCTTCTTCAGGTGCGAGAGTTCAGATTTCTGCTGCAGCAGCAGGAAAGTTTCCCCATGCAGTTTTTCTTCGATGTGCGCGAGAGTGTGAGCCGCCTTAGGTTGGAGGGCACGCATCTGGAGGAAAATGAGGTGTGGGACTTAAGAAGGTCGCTGGAAACCATCAGCAACATTGTAAGATTCCTCAACAGAAGTGAGACTACGGACAGGAATGGCAATCCCGTCTTCGCCTATCCTGCGCTTCACAGGCTGGCTGCTGATGTTGCTACTTATCCTGCCATGATACGTCGTATAGATTCTATCCTTGACAAGTTCGGCAAGATCAAGGACTCGGCATCGATGACCCTGGCTGGCATACGCCACGAACTGTCGAAGACAGAGGGCAGTATCTCGCGTACATTATATACTATACTCCATTCAGCCCAGAAAGATGGGCTGGTGGACAAGGATGCTGCACCTACTTTGCGTGACGGTAGGCTTGTGATACCAGTGGCTCCGAATCTGAAGAAACGTATTGGAGGCATAGTGCATGATGAATCAGCAACAGGCAAGACCGTGTTCATTGAACCTACTGAGGTGGTGGAGGCCAACAATCGGGTGCGCCAGCTAGAGGCAGAGGAAAGACGAGAGATAGTGCGCATACTTACCGTATTTAGTGATGAGGTGCGTCCTCATGTTCCTGAAATCCTGGAGTCTTATCAATTCTTGGCGATGATAGATCTGATCAGAGCAAAGTCGGAATTGGCAGAGCTGACCAAGGCCATAGAACCTGAGTTGAAGGATGTGCCCCATCTTGACTGGATCCGTGCAGAACACCCGTTGCTGGCACTCTCGCTTGAGAAGCAGGGTAAAAAGGTTGTTCCACTGGATATCCGTCTGGAATCACAGGATACCGGAGGTACCGAGTCCCGGAATATCGGACGTATACTGATTATCAGCGGTCCTAATGCGGGTGGCAAATCGGTATGTCTGAAGACTGTTGGACTGTTGCAGTATATGCTTCAGTGCGGACTTCCTGTTCCTTTGGGCGAACGTTCCATTTGCGGACTGTTCAAGGATATCATGATAGATATAGGTGACGAGCAGAGCATAGAAGACGACCTCTCAACCTATTCCAGCCATCTGATGAACATGAAGCAGATGATGCGTCAGGCTAATAGCCACACCCTGCTGTTGATTGATGAGTTCGGTGGTGGTACGGAGCCTGCTATCGGCGGTGCCATTGCCGAGGCTGTACTGAAACAGTTCTGGCAGAAGAAGGCCTTTGGCGTGATTACTACCCATTACCAGAACCTGAAACATTTTGCAGAGGGGCATCCCGGGGTTGTTAATGGCGCAATGCTCTATGATCGTAATCAGATGCAGGCACTTTTCCAACTGTCTATAGGGCAGCCTGGCTCATCGTTTGCCATCGAGATAGCCCGTAAGACAGGACTGCCCGACGAGGTCATCAACGATGCTACGGACATTGTGGGACGTGACTACATTCAGAGCGATAAGTACTTGCAGGACATCGTACGCGACAAACGCTACTGGGAGGGTAAGCGTCAGACCATCCATCAGCACGAGAAGTCGTTGGAAAGCAAGATTTCACACTACGAGGATGAATTGTCGGAGATAGAGCAGCAACGCAAAGAGATACTGCGTAGAGCCAGAGAACAGGCAGAGGAGTTGCTGCGTGAGAGCAACAGGAAGATAGAGAATGCCATTCGTGAGATCCGTGAGAGTCAGGCCGAAAAGGAAAAGGCACGGCGTGTAAGGGAAGAGCTGAATGCCTTCAAGGAAGAGGTGTCAAGCATCGACTCCAAGGAGAACGATGAGATGATAGCCCGGAAGATACGTCAGATACAGGAGCGGAAGGAGCGCAGGGAAAAACGGAAGGCTGAGAAAGCTGCAAGAAACGAGAGGGGAGAGAAGAGCAAGGAGCGCAGTTCTGCCTCTGAGAGCAGTTCACAGTCTACATCTGACAACCAACCGATGAAGGTAGGCGACACGGTGCGCATCAAAGGACTGCAGAGTATTGGAACCATAGAGAGCACTGATGGCAAGATGGCTACGGTTATTTTTGGCGACATGAAGACTAAGATGAGGCTGGAACGCCTGGAGAGGGCTGAAGTGTCAGCCGTACAGCAGTCGAAGACCGAAGAGCGCAACACATCCATAGCAGGCTCTTATGCTCAGGTATCGAGCGAGACACGTGAGGTGATAGATTCCCGTAAGCTAAACTTCCGCCAGGACATTGACGTGAGAGGAATGAGAGGTGATGAGGCTATCAATGCTGTAACCTATTTCATCGATGATGCCATCTTGGTGGGTATGTCTCGTGTACGTATTCTCCATGGTACGGGTACCGGTATTCTGCGTCAGTTGATACGTCAGTATCTGGCTACAGTCCCTAACGTATCCCACTTCCGTGACGAACATGTCCAGTTTGGCGGAGCAGGCATTACGGTGGTTGATTTAGACTGACGCATAAAACTATTAGGAGGCCGATTCAGAGGCGTTTTCAGTGTTTTTTTTGTCCAATTTTGTCTGTAGTATGGCCTTTTTAGGGTCTATCTATGCTCTTGACATAAGTTAAGTGTGCGCACACAAAAACTTAAAAAACCTCAAATTATTTGGCTAACTGCTTGAAACATTGTAACTTTGCACCGCAATTAAGAAATTAAGCAGGATTCGACGTGAAGTCGGTCTACTGCATAAAGGTAAAAGATCTAAAGGATAATGCGTTTCTTAATGAGTAAAACGACTGGAAAGCCGATTGCTCAATGAACAAAATAACGACCAGTGGGTCGGCTGTTCAAGATTAAGAATACGCCTAAAGTATAGATATATGGAAAGAATAGGTAAGATTGTTAGTGTGAGCCTGGTGGCCATCCTGCTGATGGGAGCCTCGGCATTAGCTGCAGGAAAACCCGATGCAAAAAGCTCAAAGACTACAGGTTTCAACTGGAATCCAGTAATGGATGCGATTATTCAAGTAGAAAGTGAGGGAAATCCAAGTGCCGTGAGTGGGAACTCAGTAGGTGCGATGCAGATTACTCCGATACTGGTCAAAGAGTGTAATAACATACTTAGGTCACAGAAGAGTAAGAAGCGATTCACGATGGCGGACCGTTATAGTGTTGCCAAATCGAAAGAGATGTTCCTCTTGTTTCAATCGGTTTATAACCCGAAGAACAGTATTGAAAAAGCCATTCGGTCCTGGAACGGAGGCCCAAAGTACACAGTAAGGTCGACCAACAGGTATTACAGCAAGGTTATGAAGCAGATGAAGTAATGAAAATTCTATTTGTAAGACTCATAGCAATCCGGTCGTCAATCCCAGCAAGGGAAATGACGACCGGATTTTTTCATATCCTTCACAAGGATTACAGGGACAGATGGAGCTTGGCACCCATAATGAGCCACGTGCCTGGCTGAGGAACGTTTCCATAGTCTACATAGTGGCTGCCTGTCAGATTGTTACCCTCCAGGTAGAGGGAATATGTGTCCGTTGTCCATGACAGGCGTCCATCTATGATGTGGTAGGGGGCATAGTCCTGAATGAGTCCCTGAGTGTCGGTATAACTACCCGTTCGATCTTGGAACCTGTAGTTGAGCAGCAGCCCAAGATGTCGAGAAATCGGCAGTTGCAGAGAGGCTGTCAGCTTGTGGCGCAGGTATTCAAGTGAATACTGTGACTGTAGATGAGGTTCCAGATCCTTGTCTTGATT
>JAEEGL011416265.1_pt1 | contig 11550 bp, 8 predicted proteins | sample 9134231 | NCBI WGS metagenome assembly JAEEGL01 (sample SAMN16246548, study PRJNA631951) | gut metagenome | biome: gut microbiome; feature: rumen; material: fiber-attached | host: Bos | place: Iran: Karaj | collected 2018-10 | reverse complement strand
TTCTTGATCTGGTCGAAGAGACCGGTAATCACATTGTGTCCGCCAGGAGCCTGACCACCAGACAGGATGATACCTACGTTCATCTTCTTGGTGTTAGCCTCAGTAGCAGGTTCGAACTCTACGATAGGCATACCATAGGTATTGGGGAACAACTTCTTGATCTCTTCCTGATCACCTACACTCTGGGTAGCTTTACCCTCCTTGATCTTCACAGCACCCTGCAGAGCCTTTGGCAGCTTGGGCTGATAAGCGGATCTCGCGATTTGCAATGCACTTTTTTCCATAATTTAATTGTTCTATATTGAATAATAGTTGTTACTGTCGTGCAAAATTAGTGAAAATATGTCAGAAATACGAAAGAAAAACATCGAAAATCATCATTTTAATATTTTTTTGGGAAGAAAGACTTGCAATCTCGGAAAAAATGATTAACTTTGCTAAGTTTAAATGCTAAATCACATTTCAAAAAAGGAGGAATAACATTATGGCAAACAAAAGAACACTGAAAAAAGCAATTAATCTTATCTGTGAAGACCTATTCGCTGATGGAATCGCAGTAGCACTCTACGGACCCCGTCCTAAAAGCGAGGTTGAAGACCTGCTTTATTCCATCGTAAAATTGCAAAACAACTACATTACACGTGTATCTCATCCAGAGCCCGGCATGATTGCTAAGGTCTATTTCAAGGATTTGTGGGAGAAATTCTGCGCAGAGGTTGGTGAGCTTCAGGATCAATTGCAAGCTTAGATTTATGTGGCAACGATTCTGTAACTGGCTGTTATATAAACATTGGGGATGGACCGCAGAGGTAACTGAGGACCATCCGGATAAGTTTATTATCTGCCTGGCTCCACACACCACCAATTGGGATTTCATTCTCGGTCAGCTCTATGCTGGTGCACGAGGCATGCAGAGCAATTTCCTGATGAAGAAGGAGTGGTTCTTCTTCCCACTCGGCATCCTGTTCAAACGACTGGGCGGTATTCCCGTCGTCCGTCAGAAGCACACCAGCATGACTGATAGTATGGCTGAGGCTGCAAAGGCGGCAGAGACGTTCCATCTGTGCATCACGCCCGAAGGTACGCGCTCCCCCAATCCCGATTGGAAGAAAGGATTCTATTTCATCGCCTTGAAGGCAGGCATCCCCATCCTGCTCTATGGCGTCGATTATGAGAAGAAACTTATCAAATGTACTAAAACCATTATTCCCTCAGGCGACCTTGAGGCCGACATGCGAGAGATTAAGCTCTATTTCAAGGACTTCAAGGGGAAGAAGCCCGAGAATTTCACGATTGGAGAATTATCATGAAGAGAATCACAACACTTATCCTTACTGCCCTGATGGCCATACCTGGCTTCGCCCAGAAGGATATCCAAAATAAACTGGACACTTATTTTAAAAGCTATCGCGCGACCGGACAACGTGTCCGTTCAGCAGCCCGTCTGCAGAGTCTTGAGATCAACGACTCCCTGCGTACTATTGAGGTATGTGCCGACACGCATCTGGGTGAGATATGCTTCACACCCGAATCTGTAGAGAGTATATATAATAATGTAAAAGGCATGATGCCCGACAGTTGTCAGGACTATCAGCTCACCATCAAGACTGGCGGATGGGATCTCAGGCAACTGGTTCCTACCCGACTGCAGGCCACCCCTGATCCTTCACGCGTCTGGGGCAATATCGACTATCAGGGACAGCCATGGGTGAAAAATGCCTCATTGCCCTATACCGTCACCAACGGACTCCAGAACCGTCACCTCTGCGTATGGGCTAGTCACGGCACCTATTTCCATATTAACGACAGCATTTGGAAATGGCAGCGCCCCCCACTCTTCGGTACCCGTGAGGACCTGTTTACCCAGACAATTGTCGTACCCTATCTGATTCCGATGCTGGAACGGGCTGGCGCCATCGTCTTCACCCCACGTGAACGCGACTGGCAGCGCCATGAGGTGATAGTCGATAACGACACACCCCGCAGCAACAGAGGAGTCTATCAAGAGACGCAGAGCATCCACCACTGGGAAAAGGCCGATTCAGCTGGCTTCTCCTTCCACGATGGAACTTATTCCGATGGTGAGAATCCTTTCCTTGCAGGAACGGTGCGCCAGGCAAAGACAGTAGATAACGAGCGCCATTCGAGTGTCGCCACCTATCTGCCCATCATCCCTGAGGCAGGCCGCTATGCCGTCTATGTGAGTTATCTTTCGGTACCCGGCAGCATCGACGATGCCCATTACACCGTATGGCACAAGGGCGTCGCTACCGAGTTCCGCGTGAATCAGCAGATGGGTGGTTCCACCTGGGTCTATCTGGGCACGTTCGATTTCGATGCAGGCAGCAGTCCCCGAAATTGTGTCACCCTCAGCAATATCAGCGAGCATGAGGGGATCGTCACCGCCGATGCCGTACGCTTCGGTGGCGGCATGGGTAACATCCGCAGAGGCTCCACCACCAGCGGCATGCCCCGCTGCGACGAAGGAGCCCGCTATTATGCCCAATGGGCAGGTATGCCTATCTCCGTCTATTCATCTAAAGATGGAACCGACGATTACGGCGACGATATCAATGCACGCAGTCTGATGGCAAAGCTGCTCTCAGGCGGCTCTTGCTATCTGCCCGACACCATCGGCAGAGGCGTACCCCTGGAACTGTCGTTAGCCATCCATAGCGATGCCGGCTATACCGCCGACGGAAAGAGCCATACTGGTACGCTGGCCGTCTGCACCACCTTCCTCAATGACAGTATTCTCAGTACAGGCCGCAGCCGACTGGCTTCACGCGACCTGGCTGACGAACTTCTCACTACCATTCCCGCTGATATCCAAGGGAAATACGGCAGTTGGCAGCGGCGCGAACTCTGGGATCGCAACTACTCTGAAAGCCGCTGGCCCGAAGTGCCGAGTGCCATCCTCGAGACGATGTCTCACCAGAACTTCGCCGATATGCGAATGGCACAGGATCCCAACTTCCGATTCTTCTTCGCCCGTAGCATCTACAAGACGCTGCTCCGCTACGTCAGCAGGATGCACCACACCAGCTATACCGTCAGTCCGTTAACCCCCAACCGCCTCCGTGTGGAACTCACAGGCAACGGACAGGCAGTGGTGAGTTGGAACATCGTGGATGATCCCGACGAGCCCACCGCCAAGCCTACGGGATTTGTGGTATATACAGCTATCGGCAAGGGCGATTTCGATAACGGCATCTATGTGAAAGGCCAGAAAGACAATCTGAAACTCGACATCGAACCCGGACAGCTTTATAGCTTCCGCGTAGCAGCCGTCAACGAAGGCGGCGAGAGTTTCCCCAGCGAGGTGGTATCAGCCTTCTATGTGCCCGAGGCTCAGAAGTCGGTACTCATCGTCAACGGTTTTCACCGACTCTCCTCACCTGCCGTCCGTGACAACAGCACAGAGCAAGGTTTCGACCTCAAGCAGGATGCTGGTGTCACCTATGGACCTACGGCAGGCTGGGCTGGTTATCAGACCAACTTCAACAAGGCGAATATGGGTAAGAGTCTGGGACTCACCAATGACTCTCTCGCCGGACAGATCATCGCCGGCAACGACTTCAACTATATCCGCACCCATGCTGAGGCCATCGCTGCCACCCAGCGCTACAGCATCGCCAGCTGCTCAGCTGAAGCCCTTGAAAAGAATCTGGTTCGCCCCACCTTATATAATATGATGGACCTGATTCTCGGACTTGAGAAAAACGACGGTTGGTCGCTCCAGAAGTATCAGGCCTTCCCCCAGTCGCTCCGCCAGCATCTGCAGCTCTTCACGTCACGAGGCGGTGCCCTGCTCGTCAGCGGTTCCTATGTAGGTGCCGACATGCAGATGCCAGCCGACCGCAAGTATCTCGAACAGGTGATGAAATGCAGCTATCAGGGTATCAATGCCGACAGCTTGTCTCGCGACAGCATCAAGGGTTTAGGTCAGACCTTCACCTTCTACCGACAGCTCAACGATACCCACTATGCAGCCACCCATCCCGATGTGCTGCAGCCTGTGGCTCCCGCCTTCCCCGCCATGACCTATGCCGACGGCTATCCCGCCTGTGTGGCTTACGATGGCACCGACTATAAGGCAATGACCCTCGGCTTCCCCTTCGAATGCATCAAGGAGGAGCATAAGCGCGAGGTCATCATGAGCGGCATGCTCCGATTCTTATTACAAACCCAATAAAACAAAAAAAATATCTATCATGAAGATTCAATCCAATGCCTCCGGAACCAGGAGTATCGAGATCTCAGAAACACATCTTGAGACCATTGAAAAGTATCAACTCCTCCGCGACCTCATCGACTCGTCAGGTTACGTCGATGAACAGGTACTCGACAAACTGAAACTCAACATCCGTTCGCTGCTCGAAGGACAGGCAGGAAGCGACAAGGCCCTGCTCGACCTCTGCCTCGACGTGATCTATCATCCCAATATGAAAGCCTTCGGGCTCCAGCAACTCGTAGTGCTTTACGTCAACTGGAAGAACAAGGCAAACGATGATCTTGGAATGACCACCCGTTCTATCCAAGGAACACCTTTCAATTAATGGAGTATAGGCTGACGGATTTTCTGCCAACGACGAAGAAGGAGTGGGAACTGCGGGGATGGGATGACGTCGATGTGATCCTGTTCTCGGGCGATGCCTACATCGACCACCCCTCGTTTGGGGCTGCCGTCATCGGGCGCACCCTCGAGGCAGCAGGCTTCAGGGTGGCTATCGTGCCGCAACCCGACTGGCATGGCGACTTCCGCGACTTCAAGAAGCTGGGTCGCCCCAGGCTGTTCTTCGGCATCGCTCCGGGGTGTATGGACTCGATGGTGAACAAATACACCGCCAACCGCCGCTTGCGCTCAGAAGATGCCTATAGCCCCGACGGACGTCACGACATGCGTCCCGAATACCCCACCATCGTCTATTCCAAGATCCTCAAGCAGCTCTTCCCCGATGTACCCGTCATCCTTGGCGGCATCGAAGCCTCGCTGCGCCGAGTCACCCATTATGACTACTGGCAAGACAAGCTCCAGAAGTGCATCCTCTGCGATGCCGGTGCCGATATGATTACCTATGGCATGGGCGAAAAAGTGACCCTCGAGCTGGCACGCCGACTGGCTGACGGCGAAAGCATCCGCGATATCCGCGACCTGCCGCAGACCGTCTATCTCTCTGCCAAGAACGACATCCCCGGGGGCATCCGTGAAGACGATATCGTGCTCCACAGCCACGAGGAATGTCTGAAGAACAAGCGTTCACAGGCCGAGAACTTTAAGAACGTAGAGGAGCAGTCGAACATGATGCATGCCCAGCGCCTGCTGCAAGGTGTCGATGGGCGCTTTGTGGTGGTGAATCCCCCTTATCCGCCGATGACCACCGAGGAGCTCGATGCCTCGTTCGACCTGCCCTATACGCGTCAGCCCCATCCCAAATACAAGGGTAAACGTATCCCCGCCTACGACATGATCAAGCACAGCGTCAATATCCATCGGGGCTGTTTCGGTGGTTGTGCCTTCTGCACCATCTCCGCTCACCAGGGTAAGTTCATCTCCTGCCGATCTAAGGAGAGCATCCTCCGCGAGGTGAAGCAGGTGATGCAGATGCCCGACTTCAAAGGCTATCTCTCCGACCTCGGAGGACCCTCTGCCAACATGTACGGCATGGCGGGGCGCAATAAGAATGCCTGTGAGAAATGCCGCCGTCCGAGTTGCATCCATCCGCAGATCTGTCCGAATCTCGATACCAACCACAGCAAGCTGCTCGAGGTCTATCATGCCGTCGATGCCCTGCCCGGTATCAAGCGCAGCTTCATCGGCAGCGGCGTGCGCTACGACCTGTTGTTATATCGCAGTAAGGATGAGGCAGCCAACCGAGCCGCTCAGGAATATACCCACGAGCTTATCACCCGCCATGTGTCAGGGCGACTGAAGGTAGCCCCCGAGCATACCAGCGATCGTGTGCTTCACCTCATGCGCAAGCCCTCGTTCCAGCAGTTCTATGAGTTCAAGCGCCAGTTCGACCGTATCAATCGCGAAGAGAACCTGCGCGAACAGATCATCCCCTACTTCATCTCGTCCCACCCGGGTTGCCACGAAGAAGATATGGCAGAGCTCGCCGTCATCACCAAGCAGCTTGACTTCCATCTCGAACAGGTACAGGACTTTACGCCGACGCCGATGACCAATGCCACCGAGACCTGGTACACGGGTTTCGATCCCTATACCTTGGAGCCCGTCTATTCAGCCAAGAGCCAGCGAGAAAAGCTGGCCCAGCGACAATATTTCTTCTGGTACAAGCCCGAGGAGCGTCGCAACATCGAACAGAGTCTGCGCCGCATCGGAAGGGCCGACCTCATCCCCAAGCTATACAGCGGGATGCCGCAGCCCAAATCATACAATCCCAACTTCAAGAATGAAAATCCTAGAGCAAAGCATCATTCCGAAGAGCCCCGCGAAGAAAAGCGAGGACGGAATCGTCGTCACAAATGATTTCATCGCCGTGATCGACGGTTCCACCTCAAAGACGCCCCGTCACCATTGCCCCTGGATGAGCAACGGGCACTATGCCATGCTTATCGTGAGCCGCTATATCCGTCGCATGCCAGCCGACATCAGCTGTCAGCAGTTCTGCAAAGGCGTCACCCGAGCCATCGCACGCCACTACTGGCTCCGCTTCCCCAAACAGCGCATGGCTGAGCATCCCGAGGAGCGCCTCACCGCCTCTGCCGTTATCTACAGCCGTCGCCGTCATGAGGTGTGGCTCGTGGGCGACTGCCATTGCCTCATCGGAGGGCAGTATTACGACAATCCCAAGCCCTACGAACAGCAGTTGGCAGAGATGCGGGCCCAGAAGGTAGAATCCCTGCTGGCCGAAGGTTATACGGAGTCACAGCTGCGCCAGCGTTTCGATCCTGCTCGTGAGGTGATGATTCCCACGATGCTCAAGGTCATGAAGAACCAGAACATCACCTATGCCGTCATCGACGGCTTCCCGATACCCCAACGGCTCGTGCCTGTCATCACCCTTGATTTCCAACCCTGGGATATCGTGCTCGCCAGCGACGGCTACCCCTTCCTGGCACCCACCCTCGCCGAGACAGAAGCCCTGTTGGAAGAGCAGCGCAAGAACGATCCGCTAAACATCGGCACGTTCAAGGCCACCAAAGCCTTTGTAGAAGGAAATAACTCGTTCGACGACCGTTCTTACATCAGATTTCAGGTCTGAGAAACGAATAATAGTGATTTTATTTTGTAGTATCAGAAAAAAGAATTACCTTTGCACCCGATTTCAAAAAATCATGCGTAGGTCTGGTAGCTCAGCTGGATAGAGCAACTGCCTTCTAAGCAGTAGGTCATGGGTTCGAGTCCCATCCGGATCACAGAAAAGGGGATGCTCTTGCGAGTATCCCCTTTTCTTTTGTCATTTCGAGCGTAGTCTTGTCATCCCGAGCGTAGTCTTGTCATCCCGAGCGTAGTCGAGGGATCTCATGAGATCTCTCCATGCGCTTCGCTTAGTCGAGATGACAAGCGCTTTCGTCATTGATGATTCTTACGCCACTCTTTGGCACGACCCCTGATATTTTCTTGCAGGCACTCGCTGTAGAGCCACGGTTCACAACTATGGATATCCCCCACATTCAGGAAACCTCGGAACGGCTGATACTCTGAGGCACTATAGTTGGTAGCCACCAGCACGTGGTATTCAGGTGATACTGTGATGGTGATGGTGTCTTTGAGAATGGCAGGCGTATCGTCAGTACGCCAGTTCACGGGATTGATGCAGATATCAGAGGCAGCAATGATGGGCAAAACATACTTCACGTCTTTCACCGTATTGTAACAGATGGTCACACCCGTATCGGTCTCTCCTTCTGCTGGTCGGATATGGCTGCACGCCTCCATGTCGGCCTTTGTCACCTTGTAACCTAAGACGTAAGCAGCAGCCAATTCATTGTAGGTCTCGTCGCTGATATGCTTCAACAGTTCCACTACCGCCAGCCCGCCTTGACTGAAGCCAGCAATGATGAGCGGACGCGTCTTGTCACGCTGAGCCTGGAAATGGTCGAACGCCTTACACACATCCTCCATCGACAGACGGGTGCGCTGATACACGGTATCGTCGCTGTTTGTCATAAACGCCTGGATCGTCGTATGACGATAGAAAGGCGCAACGAAACGATTGCCTGGCGACATATAGGCAGCAATCTTGTTCAGCTCCAACTCAGCCATGTGGGCCCGGTGCTCCGGATTCCACACGTCGGCATAGTGGCAGATGCGTCCGTCCTCAGTCGTCCAGTCGTCTTCCCACGTCGATACCACATAGAACACGTCTGCGCCTGTGCCGTCAGTATCACCGTCGGCTGTCACCCACATCGTCGGGTCGTCGTAGTCAGGTGCCATGGGGATATACTGCGCCACGACCGCAGCCTCTACGGGCTGATCGTGGTTCACCATACACGATGCGAACGATGTCGTACCACATACCAGCGTGGCAGCAAGTAGCCATTGTTTCATTGATTTCATATGATTACTTTACCAGACAGCGACAAAGCCCCATGACAATACCTTATTCATACCTTATTAATCTTCTTCTACTTCTTCCCAATCCATAATTTGCTGGAAGGTGGATATTTATCGGTTACAAAGATACAATAAAAAATTCAAAACCGCAAGCGTTCCGACAAAAAATGATGGGATTTTTATAGCTCATTGTCATTTCGACTAAGCGAAGCGCATGGAGCGCTCGACCTTTGGTCGCTTGGCTAGTCCAAGAAATCTCATGCATGAGACCTCTCGACTACGCTCGAGGTGACAAAAAGGGGCCTTCCTCCCCTATTTTGTCGCAAATTGGTTAGGCTGTCGCAACAACTCCGACAATAATCTGCCGAATTTCTTGGAACCACCCAAAAATCACCTTATCTTTGCATCAAAGAAAAGAATCATTTAGATAGGGTTTATAGATAAGTTACATTTTCATTTGAACAGCGGTTCTTCATAATTGTTTTAGGTTTTTGGTTAGGTTATTTGGTTATTTGTTAGTAATGTTTGTAATGTTAGTAAATGGGTTCGCAGGGATGCGAGCCCATTTACTTTATAATAAGTCATTTCAACATCCCCCAGCCTTTCAGCATGGCAAAGTAATCAAGGCTCTCTATACCATTCTCCTGTATCGCCATGGCCACCCCCAGCATCATCCAACGCGCAGGCTGGTCAGACGGAATACCAATCGGCTCATCAGGCGCAATCCCCGTCAATCGATATACATTCTCAATATACTTAGCAGTCTGATTCTCATTGGGCGGCGCCCACTTATTGATAATCATCCTAATGGTATAGAGCCTATACTTATGATAATACGTACGTGTGAGCAGGTAAAACGCAGCGCGCCAACCATACTCTAATGTTTCAAATTGGCAAAAAGCCGAATCTGTCTGCTGGGCTCGTAAGCCCATCCACAGGTCTTTCGACCTGCGGATGTTCAATGGATTATTGTTTCTTATTCCTCTTGGTAACATATTCTTTTATTTTGAATTTTACAAATGTGACTGCGTGACTGCGTTACAGCGTCAGAGCATCTGAGTACCTGTTTTCTGATACTTAGCCTTAGTGGTTCCATTCTCAACAAACTCGCCACATTTCTCGATCAGATTGTCCTTGATAAGTCGATTGATCTTCATTCGAGCTGCACTTGTTGTATTCAAATGAAACACATGCATCACGTTTTCTACGGTAAACTCATCAGACAAGCGAGAGAAACCTTCGAAAGTTTTTGGCTGTCGTCGAACATTCACGGAGGCATCCCTCAACTTATTGTCGAAATAAGTCTCGGCCATAGCTCCAAAGTAGTAGCGCTGACAAGCATACTGGATATTAACGATGAGCTCAGCGAGTTTCCAATCTACCTCGTCTGTCTCAAACGAGCCACACCAGAAATCACCATCCTTTCTCAACTGATCCCAATGGCGCATCACGATAAACGGCGTAGCAAAGTTCACCCCATGATAGGCGCAGCGCTTCAGCAGCATCTCATCAGCTTTCGACTCGTTCTCAGCAGCATCAGCCATACGTCGAGCAGTCCACTCATAGAGCTCATCCACAATCTTCTGCACAGAGAGTTCGCCCTTCGTGCGATCCAGCTTCTCAGCCCAAGATTTCAGACGATGATCACTCTCATAATCCACCTGATTTTCACGTCCCAGCATCTCAAAGTTGGTGGTGGGCAGGGGGATGCAAGTGAGGCGCGTAGCCAGACCAGATCCGAAGTTCTGCTCATTTACTTTCTTCTTCAATGCGTTGGGTGTTCCAGTATAGATGAAATTCCAAGTCACGATAAAGTCCTGCAAGATTGAATCTACATTGCTATATGCCTGACCATCTTCTTCGTTGTGAAACGCTTTCAGCTCCATCGAGAACTTATCAATCCACGAACCACCTTTCTGAACAGTCACTGTGTTATCCAGCTCTGTATCAAAGGTCAGCATGTGAAGCTGCATTGGCTCACCATCCACTTCCTCAACCGCATTCACCATGTCCTGAATAAACTGGGCATTACTTGTACGAGCCGGATGCACGCGCACCACCACTTTAGGCTTCTTCGGCTTTTCCTTATTAGCGCCCTTCGTCTTCATCAGTTCACGATACGCATTAATCGCCTCCTTGCCCACTTTATCAGCAGCAACGATTGGCGCAGCAAGCAACTTAAAGAGCCTGGTGGCAAACGACTTTCCACTGCCAGGATCACCAATGATGAGTGTGCTATTATTGAGCCTGCGCAGCTCCTCAGGGCGATGATAAAAGCGATAGGTGCAGCGCGTCATGAGCGTCATCATCAGTCCCCCAGCCACAAACATCGCCGCAGGATATTGGTTGCGCTTCATCCCTTTGCAGATGTCTTTCAAAATGGGATAATTCTCCATCAGGCCCTCAATCTTCTCGCCCCAATCCCATAACAGATGGTCGATGTTATTATTTGTCACCTCGAGCGTAGTCGAGAGGTCTCCAGAGATCTCTCCATGCGCTCCGCTTAGTCGAGATGACAGTACACTCTGCATAATCTTGCTAATACCTTTTGGCGGCTCTTTGCATGCCGATTCCACAATCGCGCGCAATTCCTGTTCATCCAATCCCAGTCGAGGCATCACTTGCATCAACAACTGACGATTATTATCACAGATTGCACGCAGATTCACTGCCAACTGGTACAGCTTCACATTCCTTTCGCCCTCCTGAGGCACACCCCCGTTCTGCTTCCACCATTCATCAATGATCTCACTATATGGGCACCCCTTAAAGTTTAGCGGTACTGCCTGATCATCCACATGGCTGACATTCCCAGACCCTTGTTCAACACTTTCACTGGCCACAACATCAGTTTTAGTAGCACCACTATGATTAGCCCGATACTCAGGCTCGTATTTCTCAGCAAACGCTTTGTTCTCATAAGTAAACAGTTCTTTGTCAATAAATAAAATATCACTCTCCTTGCAGATGAAGCTCATGCGACTGGCATCCTTGCAGCTCTCGTCCACCTCCACGCCCAGCAACTT
>JAEEGL010489967.1_pt1 | contig 11550 bp, 13 predicted proteins | sample 9134231 | NCBI WGS metagenome assembly JAEEGL01 (sample SAMN16246548, study PRJNA631951) | gut metagenome | biome: gut microbiome; feature: rumen; material: fiber-attached | host: Bos | place: Iran: Karaj | collected 2018-10 | reverse complement strand
TGATGTAGATGCCGTTGCGCTCGGTGAAGATGTAGGGCGCCATCTTGGGGTTCCAGCGGCGGGTCTGGTGGCCGAAATGTACGCCGGCCTCCAGCAGCTGCTTCATGGAAATAACTGCCATTGGGGTTCCTCCTTAAATAAATGTTTTTTCCGCCCCGCGCCTCGCTTCTTCCAAGCACCCTTTCGGGCAACCGCTTAGGAAGATCCGCGCGGGTGAGAAATCGTCCCTTTGGGACGCCACCCATTATTATAACACACCGGATCCGTGAAACACAAGAAAATCACCCCGGGCGGGGTGATAAATTTGTGTAAAATACGGCGAAAATGCCATGTCCGGGACCCGTCGGGGGCCCTACGGGCAGCCGTTCAGAGCAGGTTCCGCAGATAATCGCTTTTGCCGTACAGCACTCTTTCCACTCTTATTCCGTCTTCCGCTGCCCTGTAGAACGCGATGTACGCTTTATATATGACATAGTGATAGCCCGTAAAGCTGTCCTTCCAGTAAAGAGGGGTGCCGCTAAGCGGGAATTCAGCCTTGCTTTCCACTGCTTCCATAAGGCCGGAGATGTATCTTTCGGTCACGGACACGCTTTTTGAGGCTTCAAATACCTCTTTCTGTACCCGCTTCAGGTCTTCCAGGGCAAGAGGCGAGTAAGCGCACTTCACTTGCTTTCCGCCTCCAGGCTTTTCATCAATTCGGCGCGGACGTCCTCAGGCGAAATGTATCCGTTTGCTTCCCCGGCGCGCCTGCCTGCCTCCAGTTCCAGCATAAGGGACAGCATGCGCCTGGTCTTTTCGAACTCGTCGTCGTCCGCTATGTCGCGTATCGTGTACCTGCCACGTCCGTTTACGGTCAGAAACACGGGACTGCCGGGCTGTATCTTTTCCAGCACCGTATTGTAGTTCCTCAGGTCAGACACCGGACTGATCTGTGTCATATCCTGACCTCCTTATGTTTGCTGATACAAGTATAGCATAAGGAGAAGTATATAGCAATATTTTAAGTCATATTTTACGAAAAATATCGACAGGATACAAGTCTGTCTCCCCCGGGCCGCATCAGGGCGGCGGCCGGATATGTGAAACGCAGGCCCGCTTCCAGACCGGCGAAAAAACTTATGGATTGGTAAAACTTTCGCAGTATGCCCGCAATAATTTCGTCACAGTTATTGACATTTTTGGGGTATGAGAGTATGATATAAGCACCAGAGCTTTAAGGAGGATCATAAACATGAAAGTGCGCAAAAACAATGTCTTCCGCGCGATACTTCGCTTCGTATTGGGCGCGGCGGTGATTGTGGCGCTCATACTGCTGCTAAATCATTTCGTGCTGAAGGACAAGAGCGATCCCGCTCCCAAGGACGATTACGTGTATACTCCGCTGGAAGACCAGCTGGCCAATAAAGACGCCGCAAATGAGCCCGCGGTCCCTGACGAGACGCCCGCCGGCGCGGAAGAGGGCGAGCCCGCTGAACCCGCAGCCGATGAGCAGCCCATAGAGGGCCTGCCCGAAGACGATGATACCGAGCCCGGCGAGATAAACGAGCCCTACGACGAGGGCGACCAGAACGACGGCTTTGACGACGGCAGCCTGCTGGAGGGCGACGAAGGCGACGGCCTGGGCTACGGCGAGACCAACGAGCCCTACGACGAGGGCGGCCTGCCCGAAGACGACTTCGGTGAGGGCGATATAGAGGCCGAGCCCGACGCCACCCCCGAGCCCACTCCCGTGATAGCGGCCACGCCCACTCCCGTGCCCGCCAGCATGTACGCCAGCGGCGACTTCGCCACGGCGACCAAGTATCCCTGGAAGCTGGACTCCGCCACCAGGACCAAGCACGGCATCACCGAGCTTACGATAGGCACCTCCGTAAACGGCGGCAGCGTCATCTGCCTGACCGGCTTTTCCTACGGCAACCGCGAAGGCTTTAACGGCAAGAGCAACGACGCCTACGTCTACATCCAGAACGAGAAGAACCAGAGGCGCTTCTACAAGGTGACCACCGAGGCGGGCGCCAGCGGCATCACCCACACCCTGACCAGGGGCAAGAACATGGAGTACAGCGACTTCACCTGCGTGATAGACGTTACCGGCTATCCCAACGGCACCTACTCCATGGGTTCCGCCAACCGCTTCAAGGCGGACGGCAGCACCTTCTCATTCGGCTACACTTTCGGCGACGCCTACACCTTCACGGTGGTGGACGGCATAGTGACCTCCATGGGAGGCAGGGAAAACTAAATGCTCAGGCGGCTGCTGCTGACGCTGCTGGCGCTCGCGTGCGTTTCCGCGCTGGCGGCGGCGCCGATGGATGACTGGTGCGGCGCGTACAACGCTTTGGCGGGGGAGCACGGCCTGCCCCTCGTGGATCCGTCCGAATTCATAGTGGACGGCATGGGCAAAGACGCGTACCACATCTTCTACTTCGACGACGACACCGCGCTGATGCTGGCGCTGGAAGAGGACGGCGTACCCTTCATCTGCGCCGTGGAAGGAAGGCTGGGGGACGTAAAGCTGGGCGGCATACTCGCCGCGGCCATGAGCGCGTCCAGGGGCCAGGAGTACTACGAGTGCCTGCGCCTTACGGAAAAGGCGCTGTTCAGGCTGGAGATCGCCCAGGCTGAGATAGAGGGCGAGGAAGACGGCTGGTACTTCGCCGGCGGCATCGAAGAGGACGAAGGCGTAAAATACGTGATACTGGGCTTCAGCTACGTGGGCATGGAGCTGCCGGACCTGGAAAAGGACGCGCCCGGCGAAAGCGAGCCGGCTCCCGGGCCGACGCCGGAGCCGGAGCCGAGAAAACAGCCCACTCCCACGCCCAAACACGAGACGCCGGGACATAAGGCGTAAACATCACACGCCGCGCGTTTGGCGGGGGGCAAAAGTTCCGTCAGAGGCGCGGCAAAATTATACTTATCGGGACGGTTGAACAGATGTATACAGCCGGAATCGACATAGGCGGCACGAACATCAAATTCGGCATATTCGACGACACGCTCGCCTGCGTGCACACGGCGCTGGCCAAGTCCGTGAGGGGCGACAGCGCGGCGCTGGCGAGGCAGATAAAATACCTTATAGACCAAAGCCCGGTCAAGCCCGACATTATAGGCGCGGGGGTGCCGGGGGCGGTGTACCGCCCTTCAGGCAAGGTCAACAGCGGCAACCTGCGCTGGGCGGGAGTGTTCTTCGGCAGGACGTTAAGCGAGGTCACCGGACTTAAAGTGTGGCTGGACAATGACGCCCAGTGCGCCCTTATGGCGGAGACGCTGGAGGGCGGCGCGTGCTGCGGACTGGAGAGCGTGGTGTACCTGACGCTGGGCACCGGAGTGGGAGGCGCGCTGCTCATAAACGGCAGGCCTTACCGGGGGCACGACAACGCGGCTGCGGAACTGGGCCACTTTATCACCCATGCGGACGGGCTCAGGTGCGGCTGCGGCCTGAGCGGCTGCTTTGAGATGTACGCTTCCGCCGGGGCGCTTTCCCGCATGGCGGGGGGCGTGAGGGCGCGCCAGGCGCTGGACAGGGCCGCCCAGGGCGATCCCGCGATGCTGCTGGCGGTGGACAGGTACGCCCGGGAGCTGGCCATAGGCGTGTGCTCACTGTACATGATGTTCCGCCCGCAGGCCATAGTGCTGGGGGGCGGCGTGAGCGCGGGGGGCGAGATACTTGTGGAGCATGTGCTTAAACACGTGCCCTCCTGCTACAACCTGGACGCGGAAGTGATCCGCAGGACGCTCAGGCTGGCCACCGCCCGCAACGACGCAGGCATGCGGGGCGCCGCGGTGCTGGCGAAAATGAACCTTACCTGACGGCGGGCGCCGTAAAAAAACTTTCGGAGGAAGCAAATGAAACTCGTCACCTTCAACATTCGCTGCGAGTCCGCCGTGGACGGCGTGAACCGTTTCTTTTTCCGGCGGGGGCTGATACTTGACTACATAGAGCAGAAACAGCCGGACGTGATCTGCTTTCAGGAAATGAAGCACGAGATGAACGCCTGGATGCAGGAGCACCTGTTCCATATGGGATACACGCTCTCAGGCGGCGGCAGGGGAGGCGACTGGGGGAGCGAGCACAACCCCATAGCTTTCAGGCACGGCAAATACGAGCTGCTGGGGCTGGACACTACATGGCTGAGCGAAACGCCCTTCGTGCCGGGCTCCCGCTTTCCCCTGCAGAGCAGCTGCCCCAGGATAATCACCTGGGCGATGCTGAAAGTAGCCGCCGGGGGGCGCCCCTTCCACATATTCAACACCCACCTGGACCACCAGCAGGCGGACGCCCGCATAAGGGGCGCGAAAAGGGTGTGCGAGGTCATAGAAGAGCAGACCGCCAGATGGGACTTCCCCTTCGCCCTGTGCGGGGACTTCAATGCCTATCCCGACAGCGAGGAGCTGGGCATATTCTACGACAGCCCCCTGGGCATGACCGAGCAGACCACGGGCGTGGGCACCACCTGGCACGACTGGGGCAGGGGCCATTCTCCCCAGATAGACTACATATTCACCCGGGGCTTCGAAAGGGTGGGCGAAGTGGTCAAGTGGGACCAGGAATTAAACGGAATCTACCTGTCCGACCACTATCCCCTGGAGGCGGAGCTGGTACGCACGGACGGAGGCAGCGTTTGAAGGAATATATAGAGGTGGGGCAGATAGTAAAGCCCCAGGGCATAAAGGGAGAGGTAAAGCTGATCCCCCTTACCGACGACCCCCTGCGCTTCGAGGGGGAGAACACCTTTTATTTTGAGGAGAACGGGGCGTACACCCCCGCGGTGGCCCGCTTTTCCCGCTTTGACGGGCAGGCGGTGTACCTGTTCATAGACGGCGTGAACGACCGCAACGCCGCGGAAAAACTGCGCGGCAGGTACCTGCTGGTGGACCGGGCGCACGCGGCGAAGCTTGACGACGGCGAGTACTTTATAGTGGACCTGATAGGCATAAAGGGCTTTGACGAGACGGGGAAGGGCTACGGCATCCTGAAGGAAGTGATGCAGCCCGGCGGCAACGACGTGTACGTGTTCGTGGACAAAGCGGCGAGGAAGGAATACCTTATCCCCGCGCTCAAGAGCGTGGTGATCTCCACCGACCCCGAAAAGGGTGAGATGGTGTTCGACTCAAAGCGGCTTAACGAAGTCAGCGTGATAAATGACATTTAAGATACTTACCATATTCCCACAGATGGTGGAGGCGGTCCTGAGCGAGAGCATACTGGGCCGTGCCCGGAAGAGCGGGCTGATACAGACGGAGGTCATAGACATCCGTCCTTTTTCCGCGTCCAGGCATAAAAACACCGACGACACCCCCTACGGCGGGGGCGCGGGGATGCTCATGACGCCCCAGCCCGTGTTCGATGCCATGAAGTACGCCATGGGGGAGAATTTTTCCGGCAAAAGGATATACCTGTCTCCCCGGGGCAGCGCGTTCACCCAGCAGAAGGCCCGGGAACTGGCCAAGGAGGACACGCTGATACTGCTGTGCGGCCACTACGAGGGCCTGGACCAGCGGGCGATAGACCTGTGCGCGGACGAGGAGATCTCCGTGGGGGATTACGTGCTTACCGGCGGGGAACTGGGCGCGCTGGTGATCACCGACGCGGTGGCGCGGCTGGCGGAGGGCGTGCTGGGCTGCGCCGAGAGCAGCGTGGACGAGAGCTTTTCCGAGGGCCTGCTGGAATACCCCCAGTACACCCGTCCCCGGGAATTTAAGGGCCTGACCGTGCCGGATGTGCTGCTCAACGGCAACCAGGCGGACATAGACGCCTGGAGGCGCAGGCAGGCGCTGGAGATAACCCTGTCCCGCCGTCCGGAGCTGCTTGAAACGGCGCGCCTGACAAAACAGGACAGGAGCCTTTTAAGGGAGATAAAACGGCAGACGCCCGCCTTGGGCGCGTACCTGGGCGGCTGCCCGGAGGAAGTCAGGCTCAGGATATTCGAGGAAGGCGCGGGGCAGCTGGCTCCGGCGTCCAAAGAGACCGCCGCGTGCGCCGCGCTGTTTGAGCCGGAAGAGGGCGGACCGTACGGACGCGTTTTCACGGCGTTTTTCAGCGAGGATGACAGCCTCAGCCTTTCGCCCCTGGCGTTCGACCCCGCCGTTAAAGAGATAAGCGGGGACGAGGGGATAGGCGAGGCGATACTCTTCGGCGGCGACGGATTCGATTTCGCCTGCGTGGCGGCGCGGCTGCTGCCCGTAAAGGAAGTGAAGGACGGGATCGTAAAATACGGTTCCTCCCGCCGGATACGGCACGTTCCCTCCGAAAAGCCCCGCCTGCTGTGCCGCTTCAAGGACGGCAGCGAGCTGATAAGGCCGTTAAACCGCTATTCCAACGCCTTCGTGAAATGGCTGGCGGGCTTCCTTGCCGGTGAAAACAGCGGGGCGGAAGCCTGGGCCGAAACGGCTGAGCGGATATACAGGGAAACAGAACACGGCGCCCGGTAGGGGCGCCGTGCTTTATCTGAATGCCGGGCCGCTAAGATGCGGAAACGAGCCGTATCACGGCTTCCAGCGCGCGGACCATATCTTCCACGGGCAGGCTGAACTGGCCCGGATGGCGGGCGGCTTGCTCATCGCACCAGGGCAGGTGTATGAAATCCGCCTGCACGGGCGTGCCTTTAAGATGGCTGAGCGCCCGGTAGAACACGTCGTTGCACACGAAACTGCCCGCGCTCTCGCTCACCCGGGCGGGAACACCGGCCTTAGCTATCGCTTCCGCCAGCGCTTCGGGGTCAAGGGTGGCGAAAAGCTCGTCTGCTCCGCCCTCAAGTATCTTTTCCCCGGCGCACAGCCTGCCCGCGCTGTCGGGCGCCGCGGCGTTCATAAGGTTTACCGCCCGCCTTTCGGGGGTGACGGCGTCCCTGCCCCCCGCCTGCCCGGTCATTATCACGGCGTCGGGCCGTACGCGGTCTATTTCGGAGATCAGCAGCTCTCCCGCCCGGGCGTATTCCACGGGCAGGAACAGCTTGTATATTCCCTCGCCCTCCAGGCGCAGCAGGGCTTCCTTCGCGGGGTTTACGGTTTCCCCGCCGAAGGGCTCGAAGGCGCTTAAAAGAATCTTTCGCATGGGCGCACCACCTGTATGACGAAAAATTAACAGTATCTGTCGTAAAAGCGACTTTATCTCCCCGGGAATTGTATTATAATAATCCCGCAAATGCAAGACAAACGGAGGATTTTATAATGGAAAAATACGTGGAAGCCACCACTCTTATCGGCCAGATCGTGCGGGAATACCCTGAAGCCGTGGAAGTGCTGCTGGCCAGCGGCATGCACTGCCTGGGCTGCCCCGCGTCTCAGGCGGAGAGCATCGCGGACGCCTGCATGGTGCACGGCATCGACGCGGACGAGCTGCTGGAAGCGGTGAACCAGAAGATCGCCGAAGCCAGAAAGTAAGGCTTATACAAAAGACCCGCCGGGGATATCCCCCGGCGGGCTTTTCTTTGCGCCGGAAAGCTTCCGGCACGGGTATTAGCTTAGTTCTCGGCGTCGTATACGGCGGCCTTCTCCTCGTGGATCTCCTCGAGGCCGGCGGCTACGTACTCGGCTACCAGAGAGTCGTACAGCTCGTCAAACTCCTCTTCGGGGCAGGTGATGACCTGGGCGGAGATGGCCTGGAACATGGCCCTGAGCTCCTCGCCGTACTTGGCCTGGCTCTCGATGGGAGTGGTGAAGCGGTAGTTGTGGATGTAGGTCTTGTTGGCGTTGTTCGCGATGATCTGCTCCATCAGGTACTCATAGCCGATGGGGCAGTAGGTGGCGGCCATGGCCTCGGGGGACACGGAGTCGCGGCGGGTCTGGGTCACCATAACGAACAGGTCGATGTTGGCGTTGGTGGACACGAAACGGTCGGGTCCGTCATAGGCGTCGTTCAGTACCCTGAGGCCGTCCTTGACGATGTGCTGCTTGCCTTCCTCGCCGTACTCCAGGTAGTCCAGGATCTCGGGCTGGGCCATCCAGTTGATGTACATCATGACGGCTTCGGGGTGCTTGCAGCGGGCGGTGATGCCGGTGGAGATGCCGATGGCGTCCGCAATGTAGTCGTACAGAGTCTCGCCCTCGGGCACGCCGGAACGGGCGTCAAGGATCGCCAGCTTGGCTTCGGGGCAGTTCTCCATGAGGGTGGAGATAACGTCGGAGTTGGAGGAGAGATAGAAGCCGTACACGCCGGCCTTGCCGTTGACGAAGTCGGTCTTGGCCTGGTTGCCGTCGGCGTCAAGGGCGAATTCCTTGGAGATCAGGCCCTCGTTGTACATGGTGTTGAGGGTCTTGTAGTTCCTCTTGATGGGCTCCCAGTCCAGGGACACCACCTGCAGGTCGCTGTAAATGGCGATCTCGCGGGGGTCGGTGTGGCCGGTGCGGTAGGAGTCGGCGCGCATGCCGGTGGTGGAAGGCAGGCCCTGGGTGGCGGGAATGGTGTAGTCTCCGCCCAGGTTGGCGTCACGGAAGGCGCGCAGCACGTCCAGGTATTCCTCGACGCTGGTGGGCATCTCCATGCCAACGGCCTCCAGCCAGTCGGCGCGGATGACGGTGGCCCAGTTGTCCGCGGCGTCGCGGGCGGCGGGGAAGTACATCTGCACCTTCTTGCCGTTCACGTTGTACTTGCCGGCGTCATAGGCGTCCTGGCCCACGTAGGCGAGGTAATCGGGCATGAACTCCTCGACCATTTCCTCGTCGATCTGCGCTACGTAGTCCTGGGCGATGTAAGCCAGCAGCTGGGGGTTGTCGTAGTGGAAGATCATGTCGGGGGCGGTGTCGTCGGAAGACATCAGGGTGGTGAAATCGCTCACCTCGTTGGTGCGGGAGATGGGCACATAGGTCACCTTGATGTTGTACTTGTCGCCGAAGTTCTCCTGTACCCAGTGGGTCCAGTAGTTGTCCTCGATGGGATCCTTGATGCCGTTGCGCTGGTAGATGGGCACCTTGAGCTCGATCTGCTCGGCGTAACGGATCACCTTGGCGCCGGACTCGGTGTAGAACACTTCGTCTTCAGCCAGGGCAAAGCTCGCGGCGGACAGAGTCAGCACGAGCGCCAGGAGAAGGGAAAACAGTTTCCTCATGAAAGGGTCCTCCTTAAATATTTATTCCGGCGGAATACCGCCATGAATACGATTTGATCGAGCTGAGAGCTTTTAGCTTTCAGCTGTCAGAGAGCGCCCGCGGGCGCGCCCTGCTTTATTCCGCAGAGGCATTTCGATCAGGGGCTTTATCCCTTCACTGCGCCTATCATTATGCCGGTAACGAAGTAGCGCTGCAGGAAGGGGTAGAGGATGATTATGGGCAGCGTGGCGAACATCACGCAGGTAGCCTTGACCACTTCGCCCGTCACGTAGGAGGCGCTGCCGCCCTCCGCCAGGTTGGCGGAGTCGGTAGCCATGCCCATAAGGTAGTACAGCTTGAGCTGCAGGGGATACAGGTTTGAGCTTTTAATGTAGTACAGCGCGTCGCCGTAGGCGTTCCAGCGCCCCACGGCGAAGAACAGGCACAGCGTGGCCAGCACGGGCTTGGACAGGGGAATGACCACCCTGAATAGCACGCCCCAGTAGCTGGCGCCGTCCAGGAACGCGGCTTCCTCCAGGGAGACGGGTATGGACGCCTCTATGAACGAGCGCATTATGATTATGTTGTAAGCTGAGAACGCCAGTGGCAGCACCAGCGACCACAGGGTGTTGAATATGCCCAGGTCGTTCATCAGCAGGAAGTCGGGGATGAGGCCGCCGCTGAAGTACATGGTGAACATGAACATGAAGGCGATGGCGCCCCGGCCCTTTAATTCCTTCTTGGTCAGGGGATACGCCGCGAACACGGTGAGCACCATGCCCATAAGGGTGAACGCGGCGGTGATCACCACGGTGAGCAGCAGCGAGCGCATCATGGACTGGTCCGCCACGACCATGCGGTAGCCCTCCACGGAGAGCTCCACAGGCCAGAACAGCACCTTCTGGCTGATCACAGCGCCGTTTGAGGACAGGGACATGGCCATCACGTGCAGAAACGGCAGCAGGCACATGAGCGCCACGATGATAAGCAGCGCGTGGTTGACCACGTCGAACACCGTGCCGCCGAAGCCCTTGCGGATGGCGGCGCGTTTTCTGCGGGAGAGTTTCACACTGTTTTCCGTCATATGCGCACCCTCCTAAATAAGCCCGCTCTCGCCCATGGATTTGGCGATGCGGTCGGACAGAAGTATCAGGGCGACGCCTATCACGTTCTGGAACAGGCCCATGGCGGTGGCGAAATGGTATTTGCCGTTGGCGAGGCCTACGCGGTAGATGTAGGTGGAGATCACGTTGGCGCCCTTTAACACCACGTAGGGGTTGGAAAGGGAGTTCACGCGCTCGAAGGAGGAGCCCAGTATCCTGCCCAGGTTCATTATCAGCAGCGTGACTATGGTGCCGCGGATGCCCGGCAGGGTGATATGCCAGATCTTGTTGAAGCGGCCCGCGCCGTCCACGGTGGCAGCCTCGTAAAGCTCCGCGGAGATGCCCGTGATGGCGGCCAGGTATATTATGGTGCCCCAGCCCATGCTCTGCCACACGCCTATGAACACGTACACCACCTGCCACAGGGAGTTGTCCTCCAGGTAGGGGACCTTATTGCCGCCCATGGAGGCGGAGATGGTGTTTATCATGCCCGTTTCGGTGCGCAGCATGGTTATGAACAGGGACGCGATTATGACCCAGGACAAAAAGTGGGGCAGGTAGATGACCGTCTGGGTGACCCGCTTAAAGGACTTGCTCGAAACTTCGTTGAGCATTATGGCCAGTATGATCGGCATGGGGAAGCCGAAGACCAGGTCCAGCACGTTCAGTTTGAGCGTCTGCAGTATGACGCCCACCGAGTCGGAACGGCTGAACAGGTAGCGGAAGTTCTCCAGGCCGTTCCAGGGGCTGCCCCAGATGCCGTTCATCATGCCAAAGTCCTTGAACGCCATGACCAGCCCCGTCATGGGCCAGTATTTGAACAGCAGGCAGAACCCCACGGGCAGAAGCAGCATGGAGTACAGGGGCCAGTAACGCCTTATGTAGTTGCGCGTATTGCGCCGTTTGGCCGGCAGCGCGGCCGCAGGGGATGTCATTTGATCCTTCTCCTTGCCGGGGAAAAAGTCTGTCTCCGGAAAACAATATTATACATCAAACGGGTCTATTTTGCAAGCGCGCCCCGGGAGGGGCAGGACACGCCGGACAAAAAACAGAGGGGAAAGCGCTTCCCCTCTGTTTGAGATATCGTTTATTCTTTGACTTTGCCCATGTTTTCGGCGTGGCCGGAAACCATGTTGTCTTCGCCGGAGGACATTTTGCCGTTGTTGACCAGGAGGTTCGTGATGATGCCCATGATCATGGCGGTAGCCAGTGCGGAGATGGTGAGCAGCGCGCCGCCGGTGATGTCGTTGTGGCCGAAGCTCAGGGTCAGTCCGCCGATGCCGCACACCAGTATGGCCGCGACCACGAACAGGTTCTTGCTGTTGCCCAAGTCCACGTTCTTGAGCATCTGCAGACCGCTGACGGCGATGAAGCCGTACATGGCGATGCAGGCGCCGCCCATGACGCACTTGGGGATGGA
>JAEEGL017335301.1_pt1 | contig 11551 bp, 15 predicted proteins | sample 9134231 | NCBI WGS metagenome assembly JAEEGL01 (sample SAMN16246548, study PRJNA631951) | gut metagenome | biome: gut microbiome; feature: rumen; material: fiber-attached | host: Bos | place: Iran: Karaj | collected 2018-10 | reverse complement strand
TGTCGACCAACGGCATAGCTGAGTAGCCAAGTCTGGACGGGATAAACGCTGAAGGCATCTAAGCGTGAAGCCCCCCTCAAGATGAGATATCCCCTTCCTTTAAGGAAATAAGATCCCTTAAAGACGATAAGGTAGATAGGTTCAAGGTGTAAGTGCGGTAACGCATTCAGCTGATGAATACTAATAGATCGAAGGTTTATTCTAAAAGAAGATGTGTAGCTTGTTAATAGGATTACAAGTCCTACTGTGTGAAGTTTTGAAGTTGCTATAAGAATTTTTAGCAAGCCAATCGCTTGCTATTTTCGTATTATAGAATAGATTTGGGGGCGTAGCTCAGTTGGGAGAGCACCTGCCTTGCAAGCAGGGGGTCAAGAGTTCGAATCTCTCCGTCTCCACTAAGTTCTTGCTTAATTAGCAAGAACTTTTTTATTGAAAAAATATGTGAAAATTTTGTGATTTTCCTATTGAAAGCGACTATAAGTTATGTTACTATTTATAAGTCGCGTGGGTGAGGGACTCAAATTAACTTTGGGTTTTTCGCTTACGATTTAGGGGACTGGTCAAATGGTATGATAGGGGTCTCCAAAACCTTTGGTGGGAGTTCGATTCTCTCGTCCCCTGTTTGACTGACAGCTATAAACGTTGATTTTACAGCGTTTGTAGCTGTTTTTTGTTTTATAGGTATTTGTAAAGGAACAGCAAAGGAACAGATTATTTAGAAAGGATGCGGCTCTATAGTAACAAGCACTTGCCATTATGACAAGTGCTTGTTTTTGTTAGCGATTGTAGTTCTTTTTTATTATTGGCAATATTAATTTTTTAATCTTATTTTTTTGAGACCTTATAGTTGATGCTGGTTTTCCAAGAATTTTACTAATTTCTTCACAACTACATCCATCTAATAGTAAATCAAAAACTTTGATTTGACCTGCTGATAATTTGTTCTTTATTTCCTTTATTGTTTCTTCATAATTAATGTAGTCTTCGATAGATACTGAATCTATAGATGAATACATTGAATCACCAGCCTTTTCATATAGTTCTTGTATAGATTCCATTGATGTTTCTTTAGGCGCTCTAGTTGCATGAATTTTGTTGTTATAGTCCATTCTATCAAATAGAAAAGCTAATATTACAGATAGCAAGTCTAGAGAATCAAGCATTCCTTTATAGAGTTCTTTTTCTTTTTCACCTATTCCATATGAATTATAATTTTTTTCCTCAACTAGTTTCACTTTAAAAATATTAAAATTAGTAGTATATGGTGTTAATTCATCCCACTTATATACTTCAGCATCTACATTGCCATCTGCATAAATAGAAAATGTTATATCGGTATAATAATGAACCTTACCTTTGGGAAAGTCTTTTGCGGTATAGATAATTGTATTATCTTGATAACCATATTCGTTTTTTAAAATGTTAATGATTTCTTTCATTTTTCCTAAAGTGAGTTCTTCTGTTAACTCCTTTGGAACTAATCCATCTAAATTGTAAAATGTACCTTCCATTTTTTAATGTAAGGCTGTATACAATTTCTCTCATGAGACCGTTTTCTCCTATTCTAAATATTTATCAGTGGTGAGCTCTCCCTACTGACAAGTATTATTATCCTATCAATACCAGTAATTCGAGAAGACGCGATTTTAAACTAATGAACATATCGAGAAAATTCTCAATGTATAGAACTGAAATATGGTATTGAGTCCCACACGAGATGCTTTATAATATAATTTGAAACTTGAAATTACGGATTATTAGAAAGGAAATAATATTTTGAAAAAAATACGATTACATATAAGCGAAGAATTGGATAGAGAGGTTTTACAATCTTCTAAGTTTTTTAATATAAATAAGTCTACTTTTTATCGAATGGCTATTTATCATGGTTGTGTAAGAATGTTACGTGGATATAATCCTAAATTAAGAAATATACAGGAAAAAGAAACAACAATAGAGTTTCATTTGTCTGATGAATTGATGGAGATATGGGAGGAGTCTGTTAGTGCTAAGTATAAAAACGGTGGAGATGAAAAAATAAAAAAAATATATAGATATAAAAAGAAAAACAATAATAAGTTTTACGCTAATGATTTTTTGTTCTATCGAAGTAGACTTTTTGAAGTATTTATTCGTGATGAGATTGAATCGTTTAACAGATTGTATAAACTTGAAGTAGATAACAATAAAACTGAAAATTATATTAAATCAAAAAATGTAAATATAAGCATTCCAGCATGTGTTTCAGAAAATATAGATGCCATGAATCAGTTTGTGGGATTAACAGATACACAACTGTATAATTATATTTTTATGCTTGGATATCACGAGGAGTTGGTTATAGGTAGAAGGTTATCTTTGAAGCTGGATGAGAATATTGATTACTTGTGCAGAAGATTAAAAATAAATAATGATAATAGATTAAAGTTTTGTACTATGTTGAGCGCATTAAAAAGAACTGGGTATATTTCCTATGATGAAGAGCTTTTGAACAAAATTTTTCCAAATGCTAGTTCTTTCATAGAGAAGCAATAAGGTTTCATAAAAAATATAATTTTTTCGTCATTCCATGCCTTCACACGTATATATATTAGAAGGATTAATTCCTTCAAATAATATTTTAAGGAGGTAATGGACATGGCTTCATTACAATTAAGGGATATCAAGTTATCCCAGACAGCACTTACAGGAAGAAGGTCGGCAGAGGTCGTTGTCGACGCGATCAAGTTGAGGTATAAGGTAGACCCTCAGACTCGCACAAGAACAGAAGAGATGGATGGTGTAAATATCGACATCATCGCAAGAAACAAGATTCAAACAGTCAAGCTTCCTGACATGAATCAGTCTGTTTATGATGAAATAGCTGATGCACTTAAGGCAAACAAGACAGTAAAGGTTAACTTTGGAGAGAAGCATAGTACATTAGTTGGAAGACCATATGCAATGTTAAATAAATCCAATGGTAATCTTATTTCAGGAATCTCGTGTTCGGCATCTGAGATAAATATTGTTTCGATTGAAGAACCTGAATTAGACGAGTTCGATTCAATTGATGACCTAATCCAGTAAGTATTATGAGGAAAGAGCAGAAATAAAATTTTCTGCTCTTTTTTTCGTCATTTTTTATTTTGAGACGTATATATAGTGAAGAGTTTATTTAAACTCAATAATTGTTTGGAGGTATAATGTCATGCAATTTGATATTGAAATCAGCTGCTATCAACTTTCACCTTTGGAGAAGAACAGCTTTCCAGCTTGTGCTGCATCTGTTGTCTTTGATGAAGATGGTCAGCCAAATGGGTATCGGATAAGGTTGGCTAGAGCTGGAACAACTGATACTTGGAATGTACATATTCCATATACAGAGGAAATCGTTCGATTGAAACATGATATGTACGAAAGATTTAAAAAAAATAGGGTAGACGAGTTTATTGATGTAGGTTTTCGAAATCTTATAGTACATAGATATAAATGTAAAGATGGTCGTGAGGGATATGTTGGACATGCAGATTCATTCTTTTTTAATGAGGAGGAAGAAACAGATGAAAAATAAGTATATAGAAGGTTTTAAAGTGTTCATGGAAAAATTTCATAAAGGTACAGACAAGATGCTAGCTATGGGAATAGTATTATTGCTTGCTTATACAGTAATGCAAACAATACTTCCATATATCGTAGCGATAGTAATAATTATGGCTTTTACTTTAGAGTTTAAAGATTTATCTAAAAAGCTACATGAATATGATACTAGATTAAAACAAATGGAACTTGTTGAAGGGGTTCGTAATGTCTTCGTTCATGCGTTTAATCTTTTATGTCGTATGGGGTTACCAGATGAAAGACCTTGCTTGCATCATGAGGAAATTATAAGAGAAAAGATGGAGGTTATAGATGGTATAAAGTACTTCTCTTACCGAATTCCCAAATATAAAATTGCCCAGGTACCACTAGATTATATTGAAGCTGATTTACAGGATGAAATTAATGCAACAATGGTTATTTCCAGTTTAGCTTTACCAGTGTATAAGGATTTGGAAGACGTTTTAAGATTTGATTCTATATATCAACAGGATAACGACTACATTTTTAGATTCTATCTTGTTGATAATGAAGATAGTTATGAATTGTATAAGTTTCATACTAGAGGAGTGCCTGAAATTTAAGGAGGACAGCTATGAAAGAACGCAACAAGAAAATAGATGAAACTGTTAAGGAAATGAAGAAGATAACAATGGATTTTAGTAGGAAAAAAGAATCTGTTGGATTCTGGGATTCTGTAAAAGACTACATTAAAGAAAAAGCAGAAACTGAGAAAAGGAATAGGGTTCAGCAACAACAATTAATTGAGAGACAGTATTTTATTATGGCAGTTGAAGAAATAACAAAAGAATTAGGAATGGCTTTAGCCACTTCACAGATTCCGCATCTTCCTCAATTGAATGAGGCTGCTTTAGGAATAGATAACTGTTGGTTTGATAATAAGAATATATATGTGAGATATAAAGTCTTTGGCTCTGATTCAACGTATGTTAATAGTTTTGGAATGGATAAAATGTTGAAAGATATGAATCGAGGTATTGAGGTATTTCGAAATTTGACATTTGAAAAAATTGGTTGTTATATGCTAGCTTCGTATCCGTATATTACACATGGAATTAGGGTAATAGATATAACATATGCAGAACCTATATATATTTTCACAATAACAGCGGTACGTTTGTAGATAATTCGGCTATATGTAAAGTGATTTTGCATATAGCCATTTTAAGGGGTGAATAAATTGGAAGAAAAATCAATTTTTGATAGTCAAGCAAAAGCCTATCACGTAACTATTAATAATCCTGATAATTACGGTTTAGATGATGAGAATATAAAGGAATTGGTGCATAAGACATTTTACAAAAGTGGATTAGTTTATTGGTGTATGTCTAGAGAAAAAGGGAGCACTGAGCATATTCATATATATACATTGTTGGAACGTAAGAAACGATTTTCATCTGTACAACGGAAGTTTTGCCATGCCCATATCGAAGTGGCTCGTGGTACGCCGCAGCAGAATCGCGACTACATTCGTAAAGAAGGAGAAAAGTATCAAGAAAAGGCAGGTACTTCTATTGAAGGTTCTTTTTATGAGGAAGGAAACATTCCTGAGTTTTTCTTAAGCAATGATAAAAATGCTATGTTAAGTCAGATACAAAATTATCTTGATGAAGGATTACGTCCAGAAGAAATAATGTCTAAGCATATTGCGTTTAGAATATATGAAAGTACAATAAGACGGCAGTTTTTTGCAAAACGATACGAGGAAACACCACCTTTAAGAGATGTTATAGTTTATTGGCATCTAGGCGAATCGGGATCAGGAAAAACTTATTCTTATGTTGAGCTTTGTAAAAAATATAATATGAACGAAGTATTTTATGCTAGTGATTATACTAATGGATGTACAGCATTAATGGATGGTTATGAAGCACAAAAAATTCTGTATCTTGATGAAGTTAAATTAGATAGTTTTAAATATTCCTACATACTTCAGATGCTTCAAGGATACAAATCTCAATTACACGCAAGATACTCAAATGTTTATTCACTGTATGATGAGGTTCATATAAGTTCTATTTATACACCACATGAATTGTATGAAGCTATGGTTGATGAAGCAAATCGCTCTGTGGATTCTGAGAAACAATTACTTAGACGTATATCATATTATGTATTTCATTGGAAAGATGAAAATGGATTTCACAGTTTCACTATCCCAAGTTCAGAGTTTTCTACATATAAGGAATTGAAAGATAGAGCTATGAATAGTGATGGCTTTGAAACTATTGATGATGGAATAACATGCCCGTTTGAAGAAAGAGGTGACACTAATGGATTTATTAATGAGTAAAAATTTTATTGAGGCAAATAGTCATAAGCTAGTAGCAGCTATACCAGATACAGATGGTTTTCCATATTATCTGAATAAAGAACAGTTTGGTGAATATCCTGTTTATGGAGCTTATTATAAAATTGATTATCGTGGTATGGAACATATTATTTTTGTTGTTGGGGCAAATACTGATAAATTTATTACAATTGATGGTTTAATAGTTGGAGATGTAAATCCTAGTCTAATATATACATGGGGATATATTAAAGATGAAGATATACCGATTTATGATATGTTTAATTGTAAATTATCACGTCTGGATGTAAATTTTAAAGTAAATAATATTTTTGAGGATTTACCATTTGTTGCATTACAATCTGCTAAAGAATTTTTAACAGGAGATGCTTTAACGATGTTTAATGAACAAAAGGTTAAATAGTGTATGTACATAGTCAGAAAGATAATCTATGATGAAGTAGTGATTTGATTTGCATAGGAGGAGTTGTTTTGAAAAAGTACATAAACAGCACTATTATTTTTATATTTATAGTATGGTTAGCTTTTTCTGTTAAGAAGTATGATGATGAAATTGTATTGGCAACACCTGAAACTTTTACTTATGAACAGGTAAAGAGTGCTTGTAAAGAGAAAAGTATTTCTTTTGAACTTGTATGGACAGTATTTAAAGTATTTCCTGATGTTAATCGTCAAGAATTTATAGATGATTTTAATGATTATATAGCAGAAAATGGTGATGTTGATATTGATGAGGCTTTGATGGCTGTTTTGGGATGTTCGTCAGATGAAGCGCAGACAATTATTGTAGCATCGAATGGAGCGGTGTATTAAGGATTATTTTATGACAGAACAAGAAATACGTAACAATATAATATTAGCGAAAAAAGAAAAAATATATACATTTCAGTGGCATATAACACATAAATGTAATCTTAGGTGTAGGCATTGTTATCTAGACGAATATGCTGTTGAACCTACGGAGATTGAACTCCTAACAGTTCTTGGAAGAATTGTACAGTTTTTAAATGAGCGTGATGCTAAGTCGTTTATATGTGTAACTGGTGGAGAACCTTTAGCATCACCTGCTTTTTTTCAGCTAATGAATTGGCTAGAAAATGAACCTAGAATAATAGAGGTAATCATAGGTTCAAATGGCACAATACTTGATGAAGAGAATGTCAAATTACTAAAAAAATACAAAAAATTAAGGGCAATTCAGATTAGTATAGATGGGATTAAAGAAACACATGATTCCATACGTGGAGAGGGGAACTTTGATAAAGCAATCGAAGGCTTGAAATTGCTTGCTAAACATAAAATATGGAGTTCCGTATCATTTACAGCTAATAAACTAAACTATAGGGAATTCATTGAAGTTGCAAAGATTACAGAAGATACAGGCGGAAATGTATGTTGGACAGATAGAGTTATACCGTTAGGCGACGATAACAAAAAGGCAGATATTAATAAGAATTTAATATTAGATGAAAAAGAATTTTGTGAATACATAGAAATAATAAAAGAAGCAAAAGAAAAATATAAATGTGCAAGGGCAGAAAGAACATTACAATACTTAGCCATTGAGGAGAGTAAGAACCTAAGGCACATATGCGCGGCAGGTAAAAGAGGATTTACAATAACAGCAGATTGTGAATTAATGCCATGTAGACGCTTAGAGGAAAACTATGGTTCAGTTCTAGAAAAACCAATATCTCAGATTTTGGAGGAACACAAAGAAGATATATTGAAGATACATACCATTCCAGATGGTTGCAAGAACTGTGGAAAAGTTGAAATTTGTAAAGGTGGCGCAAAATGTTTAACATGTGCAATATTTGGTGACTATAATCATCCAGACCCTAATTGTACTTTTTATAAAGAAGCTTAGAATTGAATGTTTGCAATAGAACAAATTCGCATGATATAATTTAATAAAATAAGAGAGGAGGAATCTTTAATGAGTGCTTTAGAATTAGTAGAAAAAATCGAGTCATTAAATTATGAAGATTATAATATGATAAGTATGCTTGTTAATAGATTAGCTTCTAAGCAGGATAGTTTGTTACAGAAATTCAGCGAGGATGAGATTATAGAACAATTAACAGCCTCAATGGAAAAAAGCAATAATGGTGAGACAAAATCTGCGAGGGATGTTTCAAAGGAGATGAGATTAAAATATGGCGTTTAATGTTAAAATCTCATCATTAGCTGAGAAACAATATGATGCAATTCTTTCCTACATAGCAAATAAACTAAAGAATCCACAAGCGCTTGAAAGTGTTATGGATGACTATGATAGAACTATAGAAAGACTTGAAAAAGAGGCTAATGTCTTTGGATTTTGTTCAAGTAATAAATTACGATTTTTAGGATTTCATAAAATTCATTTTGATGCTCATAGATATTTATTTGTATACAGAATTGTGGATGATACAGTTATTGTTGAAGGATTGTATCATGAACTTCAGGATTACGAAAATGCGATAATCTAATTACACAATCGGAGAATGACGTAATGAAAAGAAAACAGGTTGCGATGCTTATAGCAGGTGCTGGAATTGTTGTTGGAGCAACAGCTGTTGGTATTTACATCAAAGATAATCAGGTGTCCATTGCTCAATTAGAGGACAGGATTGAAATAACTGAAGGCGAACAATTAGATTTTAAGATTGAAGATTGTTTTTATGTTACGCCTGCTAAAGCTATAGATAAAATAGAAGTAGATACGAGTGAAGTAGACACTTCTGAAGCAGGAACATACGATATCAATCTAAAATATAAAGACCAGAACTTCAAAGTAACTGTTTATGTTGAAGAAGCTCCTGTGGTTGAAGAATCTCCTGTAGTTGTAGAAGAAAATGTAATTGATGAAAACTATTTAGTTCTCATGAGAACCCATCTAGTAGATACGAATGGAACATACAGCATGGATGAAGAGTCAGCTGAGATAATAATGGGCCTTTTAGTTGCAAAGGGAGCAACAGAGTCTGAGGTTAATTGGTGGTTAAACCAAGAAGGAGACTATGGACTTTGGGCAGAAGCAGTTTATGGAACAGTTGATGAGCAGACAGAAAGTTTAGCACAACAAAGAATGTGGTTATTAGAGGACTTAGGGGATGTAGACTACAGAATACATGATGAGTATGCAAAAGCACATCAGTCAAGTGGTTCATCTTCATCAAGCACACAAAAGCCAGCTAATGGTTCAAACAATTCATCAAATAATAGCAGTAATGGCAATGGTGGCGCAAGTTCATCTAATGGTGGTAATAGTAGCACTACACCAACACCAGCACCAGCTCCAAGTGGAAACACTTCATCAGATTCAGATTACAATCCAGAGTTTGACGATGGAGCTCCAAATGAGCAGGGAACAGGAAATGGTGGTTCATCAGGAAATGACTTTGGCGGTTGCATTACATGGCAGTAAATAAAATATATAGGTATAGTAATAAGACTTACTCTTTTTAGAGTAAGTCTTATTTTTTATGCACATGTCCGCCAATGTCGCTGAGGGCGTAGGCGGTGTATGAGGCGTAGGCGAGAGCGGAGCGCCGCCAAGCTCATGCCGCCGTTACGCTAGGCGACTTCGGCGAATTGTTCGAAAAGGGGTACTATTACCCTTTGAGAACATTTGCCCAAAATTGATAGCTTAAGAAATACCAAGGCATAAGGGTATTAAAAATGGGATTCTATTTTTTCCCAAATCCCATAAATAATCCCTTTTTATAATCGTCATATTTTAGTCCTACACGTATATATATTAGGAGTTTTCCTAATAAAGGTACGGAGGGCGAGAATTTGGATGAAAAAGAAATTTTGCAACTAGCTATTGATAATAATATAATTGATTTGAATAATATAAGAGCCGCTGTAGATGATATGAAAAGAAGAGAATTATTATCCCAGCATACATTTGCAATAACGCAAGGTAAAGATGGCAGATGGTCTACTAGAGTTGTCCTAGATGATGGAACTAAGGTGGTTAGACATCGTAAGACCAGAGAGGAGTTAGAACAGTATTTAATAAACTTTTATAAAGAGAAACAAGAAGCAATATACATAGATTATGTATATCACGCTTGGATGAATGAAAAGCTAGAGTACGGTGAAATAAAAAAACAATCTTACGATCGTTACAATTCTGAATTTGAAAGATTTTTTACAAAGGATTGTTTGCTGATGAGTAAGAAATTCAAGAATATTTCTGAGTTGGATTTAGAATGTTTTATAAAAACAACTATAAGAGATTTAGGACTTACTCGAAAGGCTTATTCTGGATTAGTTACTCTTTTGAATGGTATTTTTAAATATGGAAAGAAACTAGGATTAACTCAAATCAGTATTTCTTCATTTATAAAAGACTTATATTTACCTAGTAATATATTTAGGAAAAATTATAAAGACCGTAGGCATGAAGTTTTTATGGAAGATGAGATACCAGTTATTGTTTCGTATTTAAAAGAACATCCAGATATGTGGAATCTAGGATTACTTTTACAATTTCAAACAGGTGCTCGTATAGGTGAAATTTCTGCATTAAAAAAAGAAGATATAGAATCAGATTCTATAAAAATAAGAAGAACAGAAATTAAAGTAAAAACAAATGATAAATGGACTACGGTAGTTTCTGAACTTCCTAAAACTGATGTAGGATATAGAAATATTATTCTACCTGAAACAGCTAAAGACACTATCCATATGATTTTAAAATTGAATCCTTTTGGTGATTACTTATTTATGTATGAAGGAAAAAGAATCCGAGAACATGCTTACAATAAAAGACTTAATGTTATATGTAAGCAACTTGGTTTGGCTCATAGGTCAACACATAAAATACGTAAGACCTATGGTACAACATTGCTGGATAGTGATGTAACGGAATCATTTGTTGCAGAACAAATGGGGCATACTGATATAACAACTACTCGTAAATTGTATTATTTCTCTAATAAAAGTTATGATTCTAAAGTTTCTCAAATCAGTAAGGCTATTAATTTTTAAAAAGGAACCAAAAGGAACAAAAAGGAACAGATTTGGATGTTCTTCTGACTTGAAACAGCTAGTAAATTCAAGGGTTTGCAGAAGGTTGAGGGTGTGATTGAATCAGTTCGATTCTCTCGTCCCCTGTTTGACTAAAGTCAGAAATGTTGAAGATTCAATGTTTCTGGCTCTTTTTTTATAAAAAATAATTATTGGAGGAGAGGGCGTAATGGAAAGAGAGTTTCTTGAAGAAAAAGAGTTTACAAAACTTTTAGTTGGTAAGAAATACAAGATGTATTTTGAGGATAATGACTGCGTAGTTGCTGAAACAGAAATAGGGGATATTGTTGTTGCGTTTAGTCAGTATGAATACTACGGGATGTCTGGGGATGAATTAGAAAAAAGGATTTTTGACGGAATTAAAAGCCGTAATAAATAGTTATACAAGGAGAATATTATGACAGATTATACATTAATCACAGAACAGATTAGATCACTTGCAGAGGATGAGAAATGGTTTGTACCAGTTATGGCAAATGCATCAGCTTTGCTTTATGACAACATGGAAGATCTTAACTGGGCTGGATTTTATATTATGAGAGATGGCGCACTTGTACTTGGACCATTTCAGGGAAAAATTGCATGTATCAATATCCCAGTAGGAAAGGGAGTTTG
>JAEEGL017124618.1_pt1 | contig 11551 bp, 10 predicted proteins | sample 9134231 | NCBI WGS metagenome assembly JAEEGL01 (sample SAMN16246548, study PRJNA631951) | gut metagenome | biome: gut microbiome; feature: rumen; material: fiber-attached | host: Bos | place: Iran: Karaj | collected 2018-10 | reverse complement strand
CTTTTCAATTCTCTAGAGAATTTGTCGGTTACTCATTGAGTAATTTTCATTAGTAGGCCACTGACGGAATTTACTCAATGAGTAATTTTCGTCAGTGGGCCACTAATTGATGTCTGATGTCTGATGTAAGATGTAAGATGTTTGCTTTCAGTGCCACCTCCAGTGTAGGAGGACAGCATTGTAACCCCTTGATACTCAGGGTCAGTGTAGGCAGTGTAGGTATATGATTTTTCTACCTAAAAGAGCCTGTAATTACAGAGACCCCACTCATACCTAGCTCACACGGGGACAGTCCCCTTGTGATATGAGTGTCAGAGAGATGCAGGATTCTCATTCTTATACCCAAAATATTTCTTTTTAAAAGAATCCATATTGAACTTTAGCGATTCTGAAATGCGAATAAGATCTTCCCAATAAACGTATTGAATCATTTCATCATCCATCAAGAACTTATCTTTGAAATCTAAGAAACTCTTTTCTAAGTCAGTACGATCTTCGGGGCAAATAAATAGCACATAGTTTTTCCCTGGTTGTGCTTTTATTGCATTTCGGAATAATTGATAATAGTTCTTCATGACAGATTTCTCTGAAACCTTGCATTTCCACAGACCAGGACATCCTTCAAATAACGGCTTATATTTTTTTTCAAATTTTTGGGTCGGATTTTTACCTCCACCAGATTTACCAAAGCACTGCTCTGAATATTTGATTTCACAATACACTTTTACATCTCCACTCTTGAGGTAAAAATCAATATTGGAATCTTCGCCTATTTCAATAAATTCAAACTGGCATTCTGCATTTTCTTCTAATTTCAACAACGGACAATAATTATGCAAAAGAGTTATCAAACTTGGGGAAGGTTTGTAATCATTGTCTATAAAACGCCTAAAGAAATTGTAGCACATAATTTGAGAAGAATTCAAATGGTGGGCAAGATAATGTAACTTTATTGGAATCCACTGCAACGTCTTTATTTCCGGAAGAAGATTGGAATTTATCACTACTTCCTCTTGCGTTTTGTTTTTAGGAATGTTCAAAATGTGCATGTAGGGATTACCTTGACTATCATATTCTTTACCTTTATAGATTCCTGGCACACCTGCTATATTGTAATTAGATCCAAGATAGCATTTAACAACTTTGTCGAATTTTCCGTAATTCATAAACTTTATTTTTACAGTTCTGCATCTGCCTCCTTATGGATGCAAATAACTTCTTTTGGTTTAACTGTCTCTATCACTTCTTTGATGGTCTTGCGGTCTGCATGTCCGGAAGTATGTATATCCACCACATTAGAGAATGCATCTCGGAATAACTTGTATCGAGGATTTTCTTTCACCAGTTCTGGATCTTTGTAATAGCCATCCCAAGACGAGTAAATGAGCAAGACCTCTGAAGGATCTAAGTCCTCACATAGTTCCTCCACAAAAGCCCGTTGCATAACTCCAGCAACAAGAACAAAACCCTTCTTTTGCATAGCGGGAATCTTTTTGTCGTCGTAGCTTACATACTTGGGATGAAAAGCAAACAATCCTTTCGATGCTTCCGCTTCACGACGCGTAAATATTCGCATGGTCCGCTTCATATAACCACCACAGATATACAAGTCCTTGTGGGCTTTCTTGGCTGCTTCCTTGATGGCGGCAAGGCGTTCAATATCGGTAGCAGAAGCCAGCACCACTACATATTTAAAAGCATCCATTACGCTGGCCATTTTGCGAGAGACCACACGCTCATGAATGCACTCATCATCACGTTTCAACATTGTCCCCTCCGTAATCAGGACATCAATATCCGTAGCATAGCGTTTGAGCGTAGGAATCAGCCCCTTACCCATGTACCCATGCTTGCGATAATCGCCTGTATGCCATATCTGTTTACCATCAGCCTCAATCAAAAGCATATAGGAATCGTAGATAGAATGGCAATTGAAGAATGGCGTTATACGAATGTCGCCCACCTCGAAAGATTGTGGTTCGGCATGCGGTTTGGAACGTTGCCATGTACGGAAGCCTTTCAGTTTGCTTATCTTTTCCTCGTCATCATTTATTGTCCTGGCCAATCGCTCGCACGATAGTTTTTGTGACTCACTGTTATTGTGGGCTGATACTGCTGAAACTACTCCGTATTCCATTTCATGCCCCTTTTTGATGAGGTCATACTTGGCAAGCAATATCTCTTTTCCGCCCTCACCGATATATTGAGGAATATCGTTAGGGACATAACTGAACAGACCCATATGATCCTCGTGTGCATGGGTATAGACAATGGCTTCATGCGCTTTAGGATTATTTCTAAAGATGCCTTCCACCAGCTCTTTGTCCTGCTCTGGTGTCGTTTTCTCCGCATTGCCAGGCAGGTTCTGTCCCATATCAATGAAAACACGGGATGTCTCTGTGCTTATTTCTGTGATGCAGCCTCCAATCTGTTCTAGGCCGCGATGGATTGTTATTTTCATTTTCAGCAATAATTTGGTGTAACCTCTATAGTTTTAAGTATACTATTAATATCACTGATTCTTTTTTCTCTGTCTGGTGTTATCTTATCATAGTTTTGAGCGATAAGCAATTGGGGCTCTGGATCTACTTCAATATCATCAATGTTAGCGACAATGGGAATTGGCAGTTCCAGATCCTGCTTAATCTGATAGAGTATTCTATAGTATTTTGTTAGGACCTCCTTGTTAACCCTAATAAATTCGCGGTAGTTCCTAATTTGATCCAAAATTTCAGGATCTCCATCAAGGTTTCTCAGTCTGCTATCACCAATTCTTTTTAGTTCCTCAAACACGAATAATCCATTTTCGATTTTCACGAGGTCTATTCTTACCGTGTTTCTCTTGCCTTCATAGAGCCTGTGTGCAAATTCCGAATCTAAATATTTATCCCTGCCGTTTAGGATAAGGTTTCCCTGAATGTACTTTTCAGATGTGTTCTCACCTTCGCTGACACCTGAGTAATACTTTTGTATATTTGCTTTCAATTCATTACGCCTATCCAATAGCCAGTCGGTACAATCCTGATATATTGGTGTATAGACAGGTTTGCCTTTCTTTTTTCCTTCTCTGTAATATCGTTTGTCTTTCTCATATCCCAAGTATTTCGGATGGGCAGTAACAACAAGTTTGTTATTCCTGTCGCATTTTATTTCTGCCATTCTGCCTCCAAGGTAGTACACATCTATGACGTTTCCCTTTCGTATTTCAATATACAAGTCTTTATCTTCTTTTAATGCTTTCCACCAAATAGGAGCATCATTTTTCAGAATCTTGTACAAAGTATGGCATGGATCGAGCAACCCCTCTCTCATTTTTGAAATAGTATCCATCTTTTTACTTGCTTATTAAAAAATGTTTTAAAATAGTTATAACTCTTTCAGCATCTTTAAGTGTAATACCGAATTGAGGATTTGTTTGTACGAAATGCCCCTGCTGTTCAGGCTACAATCTTTTACCGCTCACTATCTCGTATCTCTTGCATAATTTCCTCCTTCACCTTCTGCCTAACAATACCGCTAACCATTCGGTGTCCTTGATGCTTTACCTTATGACCACCAAATGTTCCTGACTCCTGTAACCAAGAGACCTTACTGGATTCGCATCTCAGTTGGATAAACTTCGATGGTCTATTCTTTGGCATTTCATCAAGCTTATGTCTATTCCGATTTGCCGCACTTGAATAGATCTTTTTCATCCGTTTATTTTTTAATACGCTTCTACTCATTTCCACATGATTTTGGTGCAAATATACGAAAAATAATCCAATTTAGTATGGATAAAACATTATTTTTACGATTGACTCCAAATTTGACCGCAATTAAAAGAAAAGCTGGGAGATTATTCTCCCGGCAGTTCTTTTTTGATAAGTCTTCTGAACTCTGACTTTTGGCTCATAATAAGCGTGATTCTGAGACGGTGGCGCAGTCGGTGGTTCAGCTCGTAATACCATCCGTGGCTGTAGGCGAAGCAGTCGGCCACGTTGCGTTCCAGAAATTCAAATTCATCGTCACAGAGCCGCTCGCCCAAGCGCATCCCCATCAGCAGATAGTATTCCGTGTGGCCATCGAAGTGGGGCAGTTCGTGGAGCCAGGTTGAGAAGAGTCGCAGGAATTCGTGGTCGCTCTCGCTCTCCTGCTTGAACTCGTAGGCGGCGCATCGTGTTCCCTGCTCCGTCAGGTAGTTCATTGTGTCATCACTCAGGATCTTGTGTCCTCTTACTTTCAGGCTGTCCAAATACAGCCTCATGGGTTGTTCAATCTTTCTCGTTAGCATAATCCTCTATACGAATTCGATTTTTTTACGCTGTGCTGTGTTCGGACACACGGAATTTGAATTATTATTATTTAACAAAACAACCAAAGATTTAACTTTTGTTGTGTCGGATTGCTTATCCTCTTATGGGTCAATCCATATCGTATAAAACCAACTTGTAATCACATAAACGACATTTTGGCGAATACGAAAATAGTCCATTAGGAAGCCTGTCATCAAACCAATGCCATATATGATACTTATCAGTTCCTTTCTTCCAAATATAGAAATCCTCATCTATGCACTCATCTTTATCGATGGGCACATCCTCAAATTCATTCCATAATTTTACAAATTCTTCAAATGATATTTGTAAATCCTTCTATCCTACAACTAAAGAGAATCTCAATCCCAGCGCATTAGCAATAAGCATAAACGTAGAAAGCTGCATGTCCGTTTGGCCTTGCTCCAGAGAGGAAATGTATTCACGCTTCTTGCCGATACGCTCGCCTAACTGCTGCTGAGTAAGTTTCTGGCGCTTACGTTCATCACGCAACAATTCGGCATAATACCAAGCCTTGGCCTTTGCCTCGAACTCCACACGACTGGGTGAGCCAGCAAGACCATATTTTTCATCAAAATGCTGCGACCCTGTTTTCAGCAGGGCCAGTTTCTTTTCATCAAGACTGGCATAGTATTCGTCGTACTCCACAGAGTGGATAGTTTCCCTTATATCTTCGTTCATGCCGCAAAAGTAATATATTTATTCCAATTTTACCTATATTTTGGAAGAAAAATATTCTTTTTTATATAAATAGCAAAATCAAACGGATTGAAATCGCCTGCATCTGTAGCGTTAATGTCGCTACTTGACAGTAGACTATTACCAAAGTAAATGTTCTTTGCCAAGTCTGGTAGAATGGGGTGCACCAGCCTTTATTTAAAGAAATCCCGCAAATTCTTACAAAGTTAAGAAAAGTCGAGAGAAGAACAAAAGAAATTCTTATTTTATTTTGCATTTTGCTCGGTTTGCACTACCTTTGCACCTATAAATTTTGCGTTATGAATAAGAAATTGATGACCCTTGGTATTTCGGCGGCTATGCTGTCGACATCCATGGTGCAGTTGACAAGCTGCACGGAAACACAGCGTGAGAACCCTTTGTTGCAGGAGAGCACCCTGCCTTTCGGTGCCCCTGACTTCAGTAAGATTCAGCCGACGGACTATCTGCCCGCCTTCGAGACTGCTATCCAGCAAAAGCGCGATGAAATCGCGCAAATAGTGGATAATCAGGACTCGGCAACCTTTGAGAACACAATTCTCGCCTTCGAGGAAAGCGGCAAGACGCTCGACCGCGTGAGCCGTGTCTTCTTTGCACTTGTCGAGGCCGACAAGACGGATGAGATTGGCGACGTTGAAAAGAAAGTTCAGCCGATGCTGACTGATCTTGAGAACGAAATATCGTTTAACAAACCGCTGTTCGAGCGTATCCGCCAGGTCTATGACCGACAGCACGATTCACTGCAGGGCGAGGACCAGAAGCTGTTAGAGGAAATCTACAAGCACTTCGTACGCAAAGGAGCCCTGTTGCCCGATGACAAGATGACCCGCATGAAGGAAATCAACCTGCGTATCTCGGACCTGCAGACCCAGTGGGGCGACATCGTGCCTGCCGCCACTAACGATGCCGTGGTATGGGTCGAGAAGAAGGAGGATCTGGCGGGACTCGGCGATGCCGACATTGCCCAGTGTGCCAAGGATGCCGAGAGCCGTGGCGGCAAGTCGCCCTACGCCATCGTCATCGTGAACACCACCCAGCAGGCACTGCTGTCCAGCCTCGACAACCGCGAGCTACGCAAGAAAGTCTATGAGGCCTCCATCCACCGTTCCGACGGTACGGGCAAGTACAACACGTTCCCCTTAGTGGTTGAAATCGCCAAACTGCGTGCTGAGCAGGCCGAGATCATGGGTTATCCCAACTACGCCTCCTACTCGTTGGAGAACACAATGGCCAAGACTTCGGACAATGTCTATGCGTTCCTGAAGAACCTGATCGGCCAGTACACGCCGAAGGCGCAAGCTGAGACGAAAGCCATCGAGGAGTTTGCCCGCAAGAGCGAGGGGGCCGACTTCCAGCTGCAGCCCTACGACCGCTTCTACTATTCCGCTAAGATGAAGAAGGAACTGCTGAACATCAGCGATGATGAGGTGAAGCCCTACTTCAACGTCGATAGCGTATTGCTCAACGGCGTGTTCTATGCCGCCAACCGTGCCTACGGCCTGACCTTCAAGGAGCGCACCGACATTCCTGTCTATCATCCTGACGTGAAGACCTACGAAGTGTTCGACAAGGACGGCAAGAGCCGGGCACTCTTCTACTGCGACTACTACCGCCGTCCCACCAAGCGCGGCGGTGCCTGGATGGACAACTTCATCGAGCAGAGCCGCCAGCGCCAGCAGCAGTGCGTGGTCTATAACGTCTGCAACAGTGCCAAGGCTCCTGAGGGTCAGCCCTCGCTGCTGACTTGGGACGAGGTGACCACCATGTTCCATGAGTTCGGCCACGCCCTGCACAGCATCCTCTCCGACTGCCAGTACAACCGGCTGAGCGGTACTGCCGTCGCCCGCGACTTCGTGGAGATGCCGTCGCAGTTCAACGAGTCGTTTGCCTCGATTCCTGACATCTTCGACCACTACGCCCGCCACTACAAGACAGGCGAACCCATGCCTGCCGAGCTGAAAGACCGCATGCTGAAAAGCATCTATTTCCAGTCGGCCTACGCCCTTGGCGAAAACCTGGCAGCCACCTGTGTCGATTTGGCTTGGCACATGCTGTCGTCGAAGAATATTCCCGCTGCCGACAAGGCGCTGGCTTTCGAGACGGACGCCCTGAAGAATGTGGGACTGCTCGACGCTCAGATACCTCCCCGCTACTATACCAGCTACTTCAACCACGTCTGGGGCGGCGGCTATGCTGCCGGCTACTACAGCTATCTGTGGACTGAGGTGCTGGCCGTCAACATTGCTGATGTCTTTGCCAAGCGCGGGGCGCTGAATCCTGCGACGGGTCAGGACCTGCGTGACAAGATTCTCAGTCGCGGCAACACCGGCGACCTCATGCAGATGTTCACTGACTTCACGGGCATGCAACAGCCTGATGCCTCCAGCCTGCTGAAGGCAAGAGGACTATAAGACCACAGATTGATCAGATTCTATTTTCGATAAAATATAAGGTACTGGCCCATATTTCCCCAATAATCGTTGGGGATCTCGTCCCATTCCATTTGGGTTTTTGAGAAACTTACGATTTTATATTCAAATTCCGGCTGGCCATAATAGGCGTAGATGTTGGTGAGGTGTAAAGTGATAATAATGCGAAATTACGCAAATCTTGTATGTATTATTCTGTTTTTTTAATTCTTTAACACGTCATCATGCAAGATTTCTCACTTTTATGGATTATATTTGCAGAAAGTACGCAAAAATAGGGAATTGAAGATGAAAAAGAATAGCATTGAGCATTGTGCATTATTATTGCTCCTACTGCTGATGCTGACAGGATGCAGCAGCGACGATGACAATACTGTTGTTATCAATCGTAACCAGATTGTCGGACAATGGATGGTGAGCCATCATAGTAAGAATCCTAACTATGGAGACTTTGAGGACATGTGGCTTTTCACCTTCAATGCTGACGGCACTGGCACTTGGCCTCTCGGCACGGGGACATTCACATACGAAGTCAATGGAAACCGTGTTCATGTGCGCCTCACCGACACTTACGCCTATTATGGCCAGACGGAATTTGAATATATCATCGTGAGCTGTTCGGAAGCCCAAATGGAATGGGATGAGGTTCCGAACGAGTATTGGGGTAATAGTGGAATGTATCTTAAATTATATCGACAAGATGAAGAAAAGTATTTTGTGTATTGCCATGTTGGCAACAAGTAGCTTAGTGCTGTCGTGTTCCTCGGCATCAGACGGGGCTGGGGATATTGACGAGCCGAAAACCGTAGTTGTCATGGACTCGGCACCTGAACCCGTCCAGCTGACGGCTGAACAGCAGGTGTTTGTCAGCGACAACAACCAGTTCACGCTGAACTTCCTGAAGACTGTGAACGATGCTGACCGCAGCGGCAAAAGCTTTATCTACTCACCACTCAGCATCACCTACGTGCTGGGGATGGTGAACGATGCCGCCATCGGACAGACGGAACAGGAACTGGAGCAGACCTTGGGATTCCACGAGGGAGGCATCAAGGCGGTGAACGACTACTGCAAGAAACTGATTGAGGGGCTGGCAAAGGTGGATAAGGACGTGACGCTGAATATTGCCAACGCCATTTTCCTGAACCAGAACTATACGCTGAAAGAACCGTTCGAGCAGGATATGCAGACGTACTACGATGCGAAGGCCGAAGCACTTGACTTCTCTGCGCCTTCGACCCTCGGACATATCAACGAATGGTGTAACGACAAGACGAAAGGCATGATTCCTACGATCTTGGAACAGGTGGATCCCGCCATGATGTCGTATCTGCTCAATGCCATCTACTTCAAGGCTGACTGGGCCTCGAAGTTCGACCAAAAATATACCCGGGAAGAGCGCTTTACCACAGAGAGCGGCAACACCACGCAACCCCTGATGCACCAGAACGTGCTCATCAGATACCTGAAGAACGACACCTACGCGGCTGTCGAGATACCCTATGGCAACGGCTATTGGAAAATGACGGTGATGCTGCCAGAGGACGGCAAGACAACAGGCGACATCATCAGTTTGTTGGCACAAAGGGGATTGTACGCCAAGGCTGCTGCCGGTGGCGAGGGTGAGATGCCGAGGCCGTATGAGGTGGACCTGAAACTGCCGCGCTTCGAGACGGATTCAGACACCGACAAACTGGACGGCGGGCTGAAAGGACTCATGCAGAAAATGGGCATCAACCTGGCCTTTGACGAACACTTCGCTGAAATACCCAACATGTGCGAAAGACCTGTCTATATCAGCATGATGCGCCAGAAGGCAAAAATCAAAGTGAACGAGGAGGGCTCTGAGGCTGCTGCCGTCACCATTGCCGGGGTGATAATGAATTCCATCAGAGAACCCGTCACATACCCCAAAGCCACGTTCTACGCCAACCATCCCTTCGTCTATGTGATCAGCGAGGCCTCGTCAGGCGTCATCCTCTTTGTAGGTAAGTTCACGGGGGCATAATTAACAATGCTTAATGCTTAATGCACAATCTGCCGATGCGCAGCCTAATTTTGCATTAAGCATTAAGCATTAAGCATTAAGCATTAAGCATTAAGCATTAAGCATTATGCAAAGGCAGCGGCCTCAGCCTCAGCAATGATTTCTTCGCGTGTCTTCTCGCGAGGCTGAGCGGTGATGTCATCAAGGGTAAGGTTATCGAGAACTGATGGTTGCGGTTCCGTCGCATCAGGTTCTGAAGCCTTTTCCTGCTCAATGATGAAGTTTTGCTGTTCTTCCTGCAGCTTTTCTATGTCAGGGGCAGCCATAACGGGCTCCTCCTCCATCTTGGTGCGGTCAGCCTTGGCGGCGAAGACGGCATCAATGAACTGCGGTTCACGGCGCAGGCGCTGCAGGGTGTCTTTGGCGGCCTGCTGCTGGCTCTCCTTCTTGGAAAAGCCAGTACCCGTGCATCCTTCCAGACCTTCAATCATCACCATCGTGGTGAATACGGGGCTGCCAGTTGTGGCATCTTTTGACTGGCCCTGTTCACAGAACTGCATCTTGACGCGATTCTTCTGGCTCCATTCCAGGAGTTTCGACTTGAAGTTAACCTCCTTATAGGCCACCTTGTCGATGTTGATAAGCTGTGCCAGGATGCGCTTCTGCATGAAACGCATACAGGCATCGTAGCCACGGTCCAGATAGATGGCACCCACCAGTGCCTCGAAAGCGTTGCCGTTCATGTAGCTGTTGTGCGACGTGCTGTGGTCTGCTGACTTGATGAGATCGGCAATGCCCATCTCCTTCGACAGCTTTCCTAACGTGTCGCGGCTGACCAGTTTAGAACGGGTATTGGTCAGGAACCCCTCGCGCTTGCCCTCGAAATGGCGATAGACAATGTCACCTACCACCGCATCGAGAATCGCATCGCCAAGGAACTCCAGGCGTTCGTTGTTGACGGGACGTCCTTTGGCGTTGCGCTTCGCCACACTCTTGTGCAACAATGCCTGTTTGTAGTAGTTGATGTCGTGGGGGTAGAATCCCAAAATCTCATAGAGGGCTCGGCGCAACTCTTTTTCGTCTGAGAAGGAAAAGCGGAGGGCGTCAATGAAATTTATAATTGTCATACTAATTTAAATGAGAAATGAGAAATGAGAAATGAGAAATGCCCGCCATTGATTTGGCGCAGCCTCATTTATTCATTTCTTCATTTAAATATCTCATTCCTCATTTCTCATTTCTTATTTAAACTTCTTAAATACCACACAGGCGTTGTGGCCGCCGAAGCCGAAGGTGTTGCTCAGACCGGCACGAACCTCGCGCTTCTGAGCCTTGTTGAAGGTGAAGTTGAGGTTGTAGTCAATCTCTTCGTCCTTATCGTCCTCTTCGTGGTTAATCGTCGGCGGAATGATGTCGTTCTGCACTGCCAATACGGTGGCCATGGCTTCAACGGCACCGGCGGCACCCAGCAGGTGACCGGTCATCGACTTCGTGCTGCTGATATTCAACTTGAAGGCAGCATCGCCAAACACCTCCTTGATGGCCTTGGCCTCAGAGATGTCACCAACGTGCGTTGATGTACCGTGCACGTTAATGTAGTCGATGTCCTCAGGCTGCATGCCGGCATCCTCCAGAGCGTTCTGCATCACCAGCTTGGCACCAAGTCCCTCAGGATGAGAGGCTGTGATGTGATGGGCATCGGCACTCATGCCGGCACCGACCATCTCAGCATAAATCTTGGCTCCGCGGGCTTTGGCGTGCTCCAGTTCCTCAAGAACCAGACAGCCGGCACCCTCAGCCATGATGAAACCGTCGCGGCTGGCACTGAACGGACGGCTGGCCTTCTCAGGCTCGTCGTTACGGGTCGAAAGGGCGTGCATTGCGTTGAAGCCGCCTACGCCGGTAGCGCAGATGGCAGCCTCGGCACCACCGCCCAGAATGATGTTGGCCTTGCCCAGACGAATCAGGTTGAAGGCGTCAGCCAGTGCGTTCGATGACGAAGCACAGGCAGAGGCGGTGATATAGTTGGGGCCGTGGAAGCCGTACATGATGGAAATCTGTCCGGCAGCGATGTCGGCAATCATCTTCGGAATGAAGAAGGG
>JAEEGL015859017.1_pt1 | contig 11551 bp, 8 predicted proteins | sample 9134231 | NCBI WGS metagenome assembly JAEEGL01 (sample SAMN16246548, study PRJNA631951) | gut metagenome | biome: gut microbiome; feature: rumen; material: fiber-attached | host: Bos | place: Iran: Karaj | collected 2018-10 | reverse complement strand
ATGGCATTGGAACTTGAGAACCGTGGAAACTCATATCAGAAGGCCGTATCGGAGAAGGATACAGGGCGGATGCAGGATGAATTAGATGAGTTGGAAAAGAGGACACCAGAACTTCTTGTATTGTACAGAAGCTATCAGGAAAAGCTTTCAAAAGCGGCGAAAGAAACAGTGGACGAAAAAGAGCTTCCTGAAATATCAGAAGATGAGCTGAAGGAAATGCTCACCGGCATACGTGAGTTTGCCGAGGCTTTCGACATGGACACAGTAGATAGTGTAATGGGACAGCTTGAGGGATACCGGATACCGGAAGGAAAAAGGGATATGACAGATGCTCTAAAAAAAGCAGTACGTGATGTGGACAGGGATGCTATACTATCTCTATTGAAGGACATTTGAGAAAAGGCGTGGATTATGGATAAAACGATACTTCTGATCAGTGACAGAGAAAGCTTTATGACCAAAGCGATACAGGATAATCTTAAAGAGGCCGGCTTTGAGGTATATTTCAGTACGCCAAGTGTAAATGAACTCAGCCAGAGCATGAAAGTTCCGATCACCCTTCTTTATCTTGGAGAATATGTGGAGAAGGCCGGCGAAGGACTGACGTTTCTTAAGGATAAGATACTGGAGGATGAAGCAAGGCTTTTTATTGTCGGCAGCAGCGAGGAGATAAAAGAAGCAAGGGTCTTTATTCCTGACGCTGTGATAACCCGAACCTTTGAGAGACCGCTGAATGTCAGACTTCTGGTTGATGCAATGAATGAAACGAGCGAGATAATTGAAGCTGAGGGTGAAAAGAAGCGGATACTGGTGGTGGACGATGATCCGGTAATGCTTCGTACAATAAAAGGCTGGCTCGAGGGATCATATCAGGTCACCATGGTTAATTCAGGCATGAATGCAATCACTTACCTGGCAAAGAACAAGCCTGATCTTATACTGCTTGATTATGAAATGCCGGTAGTCACGGGGGCAAAGGTGCTTGAGATGATAAGGTCAGAGCTTTCCACTGCGTCACTCCCGGTAATATTTCTTACATCAAAGAGTGATAAGCAGTCCGTGATGGAGGTGCTGAAGCATAAGCCGGAAGGTTATCTCCTGAAAACAATGACTCCCGGAGAGATACTCAAAGCTTTGGATGATTTTTTCCTTAAACAAAAAGGCGGCAGGACATCGCTGTGAGCATAAAGCAATACGGGGTGGAAATATGGATCGAAAAGAGAATGGTATCAGGGAATGTTTCTCGCTGGAAGAAGCAGTGATTTATGCATGCGGGGAGAGTGTTTCGATAGATAAGAAACAGTCTGTCCACGGCGGAGATGCCAACGAAGCGTATAAGTTATTTCTTTCAAATGGAGAAATCCTGTTTTTAAAAAGAAATACTGTTTTAAATGCTGATTTTTTCAGAGCGGAAGCGGAGGGCATAGCTGCGATAAAGCTTGCCGGAAAGATCAGAGTGCCAACGGTTTATGCAAGGGGTACGGATGCAGGTCATTCGTTTGTTCTTATGGAGTATATTGAAAGCGGAAGGCGGCAGGAAGATTTTTGGGAACAGCTTGGAGCCGGTCTTGCTGCAATGCATAAAGCGGATACCGCGCTGTATCTGGAAAGAGGGAAATACGGCTTTGACAGGGATAATTATATAGGGGCCGGGTATCAGAAAAATACTCCTATGGACAGCTGGACAGGATTTTTTTCGGAGTGCAGACTGCGTCCTCAGTTTATTCTTGCAGAAAAGTATTTTGACAGTTCTGTTGTCAGAGCTGCCGACAGGCTTCTTGACAATATCGACAGATATCTTTACGAGCCGGACAAACCTTCTCTTTTACATGGAGATCTATGGGGCGGCAATTTTATGTCGGATGAAAATGGATCGCCGGTACTGATCGATCCTGCCGCCTATGTCGGGTGTAATGAGGCAGATATAGCTATGACGGAACTTTTTGGCGGATTTGACAGAAGGTTTTATGAGTCATATTTCGATTCCATGGGAGTTGTGCCGGGATATGAAGAACGTAGGGAGCTGTATAATCTATACCATCTGACAAATCATCTAAATCTGTTCGGCAGAACATATCTTCCTTCAGTAGTGAGAATAATAAAAAGATTCAGTGTTTAGCTGCCCTTGCTAGGAGGGGTATCGGCTTGAAAAAGTAAAATTCATAATATAAGATAATAATTATGGACATCAGAGAAAAAAACACTAATAAACTGATAGAGAACCTTTTTTTTAAGATGCTTCCGGTACAGATCCTGATTTTTGCAATGGGATCGGTCAATTCTATAGTCGATGGAACTATAGCGGGACACTTCATAGATTCTTCGGCTGTCGGGGTCGTCGGACTTTATTATTCCATGGTAAATGTCCTGTCAGCAGTAGGAAACGTGCTGCTCGGCGGTACCGCAGTATTGTGCGGAAAACATATGGGACGGGGTGATCAGGAAAAGACCGAAGGAATTTTCTCTCTGAACCTCACTCTGACCTTTATCATAGGTGCATTACTGACCATATTGAGTCTTGTCTTTCCCGGACCGATCGCTGTTATCCTTGGTGCGAATGAGGAGCTTAAGGGGAGCCTCGCAATATATATCGTGGGATATGCCATAGGCATATTGCCTATGCTTTTGGCGCAGCAGATAGCTTCGTTCTTACAGCTTGAGCGTCAGGATACAAGAGGCTATGCCGGAGTTGCAGGCATGATCATATCAAATGTGGCTCTTGATATCCTTTTTGTCGTTGTATTCAGGATGGGAATATGGGGGCTTGCTCTTGCCACATCCTTCAGCAATGTTATTTATTTTCTGATACTTGCTCCCTATTATCTGCTTCCTAAGGCGCAGCTTCATTATCACTTCAGGCGGATACTATGGTCCGAGACCTGGCCGCTGATAAAGACCGGATTCCCCGGAGCACTGCTGGTATTCTGTCTTGCGCTGAGAGGTATAGTCATAAACCGGATACTTCTAAGGTATTCCGGGAATGATGGACTTTCAGCAATGGCTGCGTTCAGTATGGTAAGCGGTATTTTTATTGCTTACTGCCTTGCCAACGGTGCCGTGGTACGTATGCTGGTCAGCGTGTTTTTCGGAGAAGAGGATAAGACATCGATAAAGCAGGTCGTACGTACTGCTTTTACAAAAGGACTGCTTCTTTCGTGTCTGGTTGCGGCTGTCATATTTGCAGCATCACACGAGCTTGCGGGGATATTCTTCCCGGACAGAGTAAGTAACGTATATAAATTGACTTATAAGCTTTTTGTGATCTATTCACTGTGTATCCCGTTGATACTGATTTGTCAGATATTTACGAATTTCCTTCAGGCAATGGGGCATACTTTGTTTGTTAATGTCCAATCCGTATTTGACGGATTCTTCTCAATGGTGCTTCCGGCGATGATCCTTGCTCCGTTAATGGGAGCTGAGGGAGTATGGTTTGCCAATCCTATAGGTATAGTACTCACTATACTTACGGTTCCCGTATACAATTTGATCTACTGGAAGCGAATACCAAGGGTTATAGATGAGTATCTGTTTTTTGAGCCGGAATTCGGGGCAAAAGCGGAGAATGTCCTTGCGATCACCATACAAAGCCTGTCCGGGGTTTCTCCGGCTTCGGAGAGAGTCCAGGAGTTTTGCAGAGCTCATGATATGGGCAGGAAGTCATCATATTTTTCCGCATTATGTCTTGAAGAAATGGCCGGAAATGTGGTTGAGCATGGTTTTTCACACGATAATAAAAAACATTCGATCAATATCAGGACTATATATTCTAAGGGAAGTATACTGCTGAGAATAAGGGATGACTGTATCCCTTTCGATCCCGTTGAGATGGCTTCGCTGGTATCGGATGAAGAGTCTTCCGGAAATATAGGAATACGAATGGTATATAATATCGCAGATGAGATCTCATACAGGAACATGCTGGGTCTCAACGTGCTTACTATTACAATAAGAGAGCAGGATCTTATTGCAGTGGAGAGTACGGATTATCTTCTGGAAAAGACGCTTCGTGCACTGGATCCCGATCTGCATGGCAGATTCCGGGAAATAGTCTTTTCAACCCAGAATATTCTTTCCAGATACAGACTGCTTTTTCCTGAATATACAGATCATTCAGACCTTCACTGTATGACGGTAATAGATTCATGCAATCGGCTTATAGGTACCGAACAGGTAAATAAACTTAATGCGGATGAGCTTTATATACTGCTCGTGGCTTCCTATCTTCATGATGTTGGTATGGGGATAAGTGAAAAGGATTATGAGGAATTTAAGGATCGTTTGGGAGAGGAGGAGTACTTTAAGGAGCATCCGGATCATACACGGGCTGATTTTGTAAGGGATCATCACAATGAATTCAGTTCATTTTTTATTGAAAAGTACGCAAGGGTTTTTGATATCCCATCCTCCGAGCATGTATTTGCGGTTCAACAGGTTGTAAGGGGACACAGAAAGACGGATCTGTTTGACGAGAAGGCATATCCTTCGGACTATCTGCTTCCTAACGGCAACAGGGTTTGTCTGCCTTATCTTACTGCGCTTATAAGGATCGCAGACGAGATAGACGTGGCAGCAAGCAGGAATCCGATAATACTCTATGACATAGGTCTGCTTACGGATGTTGTGGAGATAGAGGAGAATAAAAAAGTTCAGGCTATCAGAAGCCTTAAGATGACACAGGATGCTTTTGTTCTATATGCGGAGACGGATGAAGAGAAGATATACAGGTCGCTTAAAAAAATGGTGGAAAAGATGCAGAGAACTCTGGATGTATGCCGGGAAGTAATCGAAAAAAGGACTCCGTACAAGCTTACACAGCACAAGGTTATTCTGAGAGCAACAAAAAATAGTCCCGAAAATGACTGATATACCGGGATAGTTTAGAGGAGATATCAATGAACAGCAGATTTATCATTGAAGGGATCGGATATCTTGGATCGATACTGGTTGTGGTTTCGATGCTTATGACATCTGTAAAGAAACTCAGGATAGTTAATACTACAGGGTGTATCATTTTTACAGTATATGCATTGATAATCCATAGTTATCCCGCGGCCCTGATGAATTTTTGTATTATTTTGATCAATATATATCAGCTGATCAGGCTGGGGAGGCAGGAAGAAAACTACAGACTGATAAAAGGAAATACGAATAGCGGTTCGGTACCATATCTGGTGGATTACTATCTGGAGGACATCAGGAAGTTTTTCCCGGAGGCCAGCATGGAGGGATTGTCAAAATGTGACACGGCATTCTTTATCATATATGAGACTACTCCGGCAGGAGTTTTTATAGGGAATATGGAAGAGGAAGGATGTATGAAGATCTGGCTCGATTATTCCCTGCCTGCCTACAGAGATTCTACAGTGGGAGCTTTCCTGTATAAGCATCTTCCGGATGTGGGGATAAAGAAGATAGTCTTTACGGGAAGGTCGGAAGGACATGAGAAATATATGATGAAGATGGGATTTGTGAAGACGGATGAGGGATATGTGAAGGAATTGTAAAAAGGTTTTGACTTTGACAGAGTATTTGATATAATAGGGAACGCAGAATGGCGACCTCGAAAAATACTAAAGCATTTTTCTCGGTCTGGTGCTGTCGCACCATACAATCTGCACATAAAACAAAATTGCCCGCAAGCGGTCATTTTGTTTTACGCTTGATTGCATTCTGCTCGTAGTTACTGGCGACATAGCCAAGCGGTAAGGCAAGGGTCTGCAACACCCGTATCACCAGTTCGATTCTGGTTGTCGCCTTGAAAATGACCTGAGAGAAATCTTGGGTCTTTTTCGTTATAAGGGAAAGATAAGCTTCGAAGAGGGATCGACTAGATCTGAGGCAGGATCTCTTCGGTCATTGTACAAAGAATCAGAGGATGAATAACAGAAATTATCAGAGAGAGCTCGATTTTATAATCAAAGAGAATACAGAAAGAAAAGTCAGGCCGTCTCTTTTACTCCATGTGTGCTGTGCACCCTGTTCATCTTATGTACAGGAGTATCTTCAGGATTACTTTGATATCACTCTTTTATTCTATAATCCTAATATGGATACCGCCGGAGAATATGAGCACAGAAGCAGGGAACTCGAAAGACTTGTTGCCGAGGCGGGGTATGCTTCTAAAGTGGTTATATGCGGATATGATCCGGAGAACTTTGCAGATATATCCCGCGGGTTTGAAGAGGAGCCGGAGGGCGGAGCCAGGTGCAGAAGGTGTTATGAACTTCGCATGAGAAAAGCGGCAGAGTATGCATCTGCCAGGGGCTATGATTACTTTACCACTACGCTTTCGATCTCTCCGTATAAAAACGCCGACTGGATCAACGAGATAGGAGAAAAGCTCGCTGTGGAGTATAATATTAAGCATCTGACATCAGACTTTAAGAAGAGGAACGGATATAAGAGATCAATAGAGCTTTCCAAGGAGTATAACCTGTACAGGCAGGACTACTGTGGATGCAGAATGTCTCGTAAAGGAAGAGAAGGGGAGATGAAATGAAGGAACTGCTGGATATACTTGGAGAAGAATTAAAGAGGGGCTTCAGGGAAGCCGGATATGATGATTCAAAGATCAGCGTTAGTGTATCGAACAGACCAGATCTTTGTGAATATCAGTGCAACGGGGCTATGGCGCTGGCAAAAGAAGCGCATAAGGCTCCATTTATGATAGCCGATGAGGTGATAGAAAAGATCAAGGGGTCAGAGTATTTCAGCAATGCGGAGTGTGTGAAACCGGGATTTATTAATCTGAATATAAATCCGGCTTTTCTTGCATCATATTTATCGGAGGAAGCTTCTTCCGAAAAGTTTGGGATGGAGATGACCGTAAAGGAAAAAGCTGTCATTGATTACGGCGGACCGAACGTAGCTAAGCCTCTTCATATCGGACATCTCAGAGCTGCGATCATAGGTGAAGCTGTAAAACGTCTTTCGAAATATGTGGGCAATGATACCCTTGGTGATATACATATGGGTGACTGGGGACTGCAGATGGGGCTTATTATTGCTGAAATGAAGGAAAGGGGAATGAATCATATGCCGTCCCTTGACGAGCTCTCGGAAATATACCCGGCTGCTTCCGAAAGATCAAAAAATGATGATCTCTATAAAGAGAAGGCAATGGATATTACCTTTGATCTGCAGCACGGCAATGAGGAATACCTGAAGATATGGCGGCATATTATGGATATTTCCGTAGCGGATCTTAAGCAGAACTATGACAAGCTCAATGTATCCTTTGAAATATGGAAAGGCGAGTCGGATGCCGATCCTTATATAGCTCCTATGGTGGAGAAGATGAAAAAGGAAGGATATGCATATGAGTCACAGGGAGCGTTGGTAGTGGACGTTTCTGAAGAGAAGGATGCCAAGGAGCTTCCGCCCTGTATGATACTCAAGTCTGACGGAGCATCACTTTATACGACAACAGATCTTGCAACTCTTGTGCAAAGAGAGCAGGATTACGATCCGGATACTGTGATCTATGTTGTGGACAAGAGGCAGGATCTCCATTTTGAGCAGGTATTCCGCGCGGCAAAAAAATGCGGAATAGTTCCGGAGGATACAAGGCTCAGTTTTCTTGGCTTCGGAACCATGAACGGAAAAGATGGAAAGCCCTTCAAGACAAGATCCGGGGGAGTGATGAAACTCGAATCACTTTTGGATGAGGTGTACGATAAGTGTCTGGAGCGTATGAATCAGAGCGGTGCCGATATTCCTGAGGATGAAATAAAGGATACTGCTGCGAAAATCGCACTTGCTGCGATAAAATACGGAGATCTTTCAAATGAAGCAAGAAAAGATTACGTATTTGATATAGATAAGTTTACTTCATTTGAAGGCAATACAGGTCCCTATATTCTATATACAATGGTACGGATTAAATCCATATTAAGGAAGTATCAGGAAAACAAAGGCGACAATGGTGATGCGGATATCAAACCGGCGCATGATGAAGTGGAAAAGTCGCTTATGATGACTCTTGCCGGATTTTCTCCTATGATCAAAGGCGCCTGGAGAGAGCTGGCGCCCCACAGGATCTGTGCATACATCTATCAGGTCGCTAATGATTTCAACAGATTTTATCACGAAACCAAGATACTGACAGAAGAGGATGAAACAAGGCAGAGGAGCTACATAGCTCTCATTACCCTGACTTTGAGGATCCTGGAGGATGCGATTGATATATTGGGCTTTGAAGCTCCGGAAAAGATGTAGGAAGGCAAAGTGTCTGGGTGAATATGGAAAAAGCCGGAAGGAAAGAAAAGATCATTAATCTCCTTATCATACTTACGGGAGTTTTGTCAGCTCTGATAAGGCTGTATTACATCTATTACACTCCCTCATGGCGGAGACAGCATGATGTTATTGATTTTGGAGCCGGCGAGGGACAGGCTGCATTCATTGAATATTTTCATCAGGGACATTTTCTCCTGGAATTTGACCCGCGTGAAAAATGGGGATTTTTCCAGCCTCCTTTGCATCATATGCTTGCGGCGGTCTGGATACATGCACAGGAATTATTCGGAATAGCATATGAAAACGCCTGTGAGCATGTGCAGGTCCTTACCTTTTTCTACAGTCTCTTAACTTTGTTTTTTGCTTTTCTTATCTTCAGATATATCGGTCTTAAAGGGGAAACACTTCTTTTATCTTTTATTATCACTGCGCTCCATCCGGGCTTTATCCTTATGTCGGGCTCTATCAATAATGACATGCTTTCAATATTATTTACCGTTATGACAATATTTCTCGGATTGAAATGGAATGAAGATCCGTCCTGGGTACATACGGTATTAATGGCATTAACACTGGGGTGCGGTATGATGACGAAGCTTTCATCGGCGTTTATCGCACCGGCGATAGCGCTTCTATTTCTTATAAAGCTTATCAGAGGAGGCGTGAACACATTTGTAAGCTATATGACAAAGATCGTGGTTTTTTGTTTTATATGCGGACCGCTGGCATTATGGTCTCCGATCCGGAACTATATTATGTTCGGGGTACCCTTTGGATATACTCCGGAGGTGGGAGAAGTGATCCAGGCTTCGATAGCAGCCAGGATATTTGATATCAGATGTCACATACCGTACCTGTCAAGGATCACGAACGGTGACCCGTATGATGAGTTTAATATGATCCTCGGGATGATGAAAACATCGTTTTTCGGAGATGAAAACTTTGCTCATGCTATGGCGGAGGCTGGTCACAGCGGAGCGGGTTCTGCGCTTATGACAGTGTTTGGATGGGCTCTCTTCTTTTCGGGAACCATGCTTGCCCTGATTTGTCTGTACTGCTTCATCAAAGTGCTGAGATCGTCCGTATTTATACCGGCTCTGTCCATAAGGGCGTACCTTGCGGTTTTATATATTGTTTCTCTTATGATGTATGTAAGCTTCATGTTAAAAGCGCCTTATTCCAGCTCTATGGATTTCAGATATGTGATATATCTGATTCCTGTCCAGGCACTGGGAGCAGGTCTCTATGCAGGCGGAGAAGGCTGCAGTATCAGGGGGAAATGGATAATTTACGGAGTGACTGCAGCGTTTGCTTTTTCAACTCTTGCGCTTTATCTGATGCTTGGAAGAGGGTGAAATGCAGGTTTTGTCAAGCATGTTTTATGATGATAAAATGTAACGAAGTAAAACAAAGGAGTATTGAAGAATGAAAAAAGCGCTTATCACCGGTGTGACCGGTCAGGACGGATCATTTCTTTCCGAACTGCTGCTTGAGAAGGGATATGCTGTATATGGAATGATACGAAGAACGTCCGTGGATTTCAGAGAACGGATCGCCCATCTTGAGGGCGCACCAAATTTTCATCTGAAGTTCGGTGATCTGGGAGATTCCATAAGCCTCGTGAAGCTTATTGCCGAGGTAAGACCGGATGAAATATATAATCTTGCAGCCCAGTCACATGTTCAGGTATCTTTCGATGTGCCGGAGTTTACGGCTGATATAGATGCCACGGGAGTGCTCAGGATACTGGAAGCCGTAAGGGTCTGCGGCCTTGAAAAAACCTGCAGGATATATCAGGCATCCACATCGGAGCTGTACGGCAAGGTGGAAGAGGTACCTCAGAGTGAAACCACGCCGTTTCATCCATATTCTCCATATGCCGTGGCAAAGCAGTATGGATTCTGGATCACGAAGGAATACCGTGAGGCATATGATATGTTCTGCTGTTCGGGAATATTGTTTAATCATGAATCAGAGCGCAGGGGAGAGACCTTTGTCACCAGAAAGATAACTCTGGCAGCGGCGCGCATCGCACAGGGAAAGCAGGATAAGCTGTACCTTGGTAATCTTTCTTCTCTTCGTGACTGGGTCTACGCAAAAGACTATGTGGAGTGCATGTGGCTGATACTGCAGAATGATAAGCCGGATGATTTTGTCATAGCAACAGGTGTGCAGCATTCAGTCAGGGAATTTGCGACTCTTGCTTTCCATCATGCCGGAATAGAGCTCGAATGGAAGGGTGAGGGACTTGAAGAAAAAGGAATAGACAAAGCTACCGGAAAAGCTTTGGTGGAGGTGTCTCCTGATTTTTACCGTCCGACTGACGTGGTAAATCTGTGGGGGGATCCTTCAAAGGCAAAGAGAGAGCTGGGATGGGATCCTCTTAAAACCAGCTTTGAAGAGCTCGTAGAGCTGATGGTAAAGCACGATATGGAGAAGGTTGCTGTGGAAAGGGCTGAGGAACATATCAAGCTTAATCTGGAGGAGTATCTTGAAAAGGGCGTTGTAAAATAATCGTATCAGCATACGAACGGACTAAGTCAGATATAAATTGGCGATTACAGCAGGAGGTATGATAATACGTGTCGCTTTATGAAGCAATAAAAAACAGGAAAGAGAAAATTGCAGTAGTCGGACTGGGCTATGTAGGAATGCCGATAGCTGTGGAATTTGCAAAACAGGCGGATGTCATAGGCTTCGATATCAATGCCGGGAAGATAGAACAGTACATAGCCGGTATCGATCCGACAAATGAAGTGGGAAACGAGGCGATCGCTTCAACAGGGGTCAGGTTTACCAGTGATGAAAAAATTCTGAGGGAAGCAAAGTTTTTTATTGTCGCGGTACCTACCCCGGTGAATTCTGATCATACCCCAGATCTTTCCCCAGTGGAGGGCGCGAGCGAGGTGGTGGGCCGAAATCTGCAAAAAGGCTCCATAGTAGTATTTGAATCGACTGTTTATCCCGGAGTTACCGAGGATGTATGTATTCCCATATTGGAAAAGAACTCCGGACTGAAATGCGGTCAGGATTTCAAAGCCGGATATTCTCCGGAGAGGATCAATCCGGGAGACAGGATCCATACGCTTACCAACATAAGGAAGATTGTGTCTGGGATGGACAGAGATTCCCTTGATGAGATAAAGAATATATATGATATGGTAATAAAAGCCGGCACTTATCCGGTCTCTTCTATAAAAACAGCTGAGGCAATAAAGGTAGTGGAGAACAGTCAGAGGGATATAAATATAGCTTTTATGAATGAGCTTGCCATGGTGTTTGACCGTATGGGCATAGATACCAGTGAGGT
>JAEEGL014777374.1_pt1 | contig 11551 bp, 10 predicted proteins | sample 9134231 | NCBI WGS metagenome assembly JAEEGL01 (sample SAMN16246548, study PRJNA631951) | gut metagenome | biome: gut microbiome; feature: rumen; material: fiber-attached | host: Bos | place: Iran: Karaj | collected 2018-10 | reverse complement strand
TCCTGCAAGGAAGATGCAAAGGCCGACACCTGCACCCGTTCTTATATTCCTGATGCTGTCCTTGAAGCCAAGCCTTCTGTTGATACTGCCTCCCGCCTTAGTAAGAGGAAGCACATTGCGTCTGAAGTTATGCGTGCGTATTCCACGGCGAAAAGCTACAACCGGAGGAAACTTCTTTACCATAGCTGCTTTATTAATGGCGAAGATAAGTATCAGTCCGATGACGCCGATAACTACCGGCAGCACCATATATACTTTCGCAGCAGATACCACTTCACGGCCCAGCATAACGCTTATGATGTTGTTCATAAAAGGAGTGGCAGCAAGTGCAATGACACCTCCGATGACACCGCCGATGCCGCTTGAGACCACATACTCGAACACATATGATAACGAGATTTCCTTCCCCTTATATCCCAGAGCCTCGAGGACACCTATCCTCTCCATCTGGTCTTCGATGTCGGATCTGATCTTATTTCTTACCATGAAGATCGATGCAACAAATGTAATGAGCGAGAGTACGATGCTCATGTAAAGGAACATATTAAGGAAGTTGGTCTCGTTTGCCTTCTCCTCTTCTTTTGTAAAACCGTATCCTTCAAAGCTGTCACCGGATTCATCCATGCAGATTGTAAAATAATCTCTGTAATTGAAATCATCGTCAGAATTAAAGGCCAGGAAAACATATTCTTGAAATACAGGTGTCAGAAGTCTGTAGTCCTCATTCGAGATAATAACCTTAAACAGCATTCCTGATTCATTCGACAAACCTGTGTTATAGAAACCTGCCACAGTGAACGGATACTGTCTTCCTGCGACTACGGGAATGAATTCATCACCGATCTCGTATCCCAGGTTATATTTATAGAACGAAGGCAGGATAACCCAGTGATCCAAAGATTCGATCTCATCATCAGTCATTGATTCAATGATATTGCCGTCATCGATCTTCTGATTCTCTGATTCTGTAACTAATGCAAGGTTATAAGCAATCTTCTCGCCGTCATGGAAAACGCCCGTTGAGAAACCGAAGAGCATATCTCCTCTTCTGACATCGTCTAACCCAAAGTCTTCTTCGAGAATATTAAGGTATGCATCACGGTAATCATTGTCCGTGATACCGATAAACGTATCAACGGATCCGCTTTGGGCAAAGCTTTCATCGAAAGCATTGCTTACCTTGCTTAAATTGATAGCGAAGATGCCGAGCATCATCGTGGAGACCAGAGTAAGAAATGCGATCGCTGCCGCTTCTTTCTTGTTCTTTCTTAAGTTAAAAAGTGAAAGTCTTAATATCTTTCCCATCTTTACCACCCCATATCCTCGAGGAAGGAAGTCAGGTTATTTCTTCTTTCCTTGATATCGTCCTCACCATAGTTCGGCATCCTGTAATCGCCTACGACGCCGCCGTCTCTTAAGTAAAGGACGCGCGTTCCTCTTAGAGCAGTTTTAAGATCATGCGTTACCATGACGATGCTCTGACCGTTCTTATGAATGTCAGTAAAGATATCGAGGACATCGCGGCTTGATGCGGAGTTTAACTGTCCTGTCGGCTCATCGGCGAAGAGGATCTTCGGGTCGTTGATGACGGCTCTTACGATTCCGACTCTTTGTGACTCACCGCCCGAGAGCTGGCTCGGATACTTATTCCATGATTCCTCATTAAGTCCTGTCTTCTTAAGAAGCTCCTTCGCCTTGTTAACAAGCTCGGGCGAATTCTTCTGTACGATAAGGGCACCTGTTAATACGTTATCCAGGACTGTCTGATTCTCAAGAAGATAAATACTCTGGAATACGAATCCGCAGTTGCCTCTTCTGAAGACTGCAAGTTCATCATTGCTTAAGTCCTGAATCTCTTTTCCGTTGAAGATGACCTTGCCCATCGAAGGCTTATCCATACCGGACAACGCATAGAGCAGTGTCGATTTACCTGATCCCGATGAACCCATGATGACCGTGAAGTCACCTTCCCTTATTTCCATGTCGAGGTTCTTGATAACGTGCTGCTGTACGCCGCCGTTCGAGAATGATTTACAAAGCTTCTCTGTTCTTAAGATTGAATTTCCCATATATTCCTCCCACGCATGATCTGCACTTTATGATTGGAGTATATGGGTTTTGTTCTCCGACTTCTTTGCCGAAGTCCTATCAAATTCTTATCAAATTCTTAATTGATCCGTGGCGATTCACCAAATCGTTCACTTTTTGAGTCAAGTTGGTGAATGATATGGTGAAAATAGGCCATTTTTCACTAATTGATTCACCAATTCAATCATTTTGGATGACAAAAAAGTGAATCAATCGACGCCCAGTGCGTAATGCGACGATAAAACGTTAATCGCAGATACAACTGCATTCCTCATCAGTTCTGGAGACGGCATATGTGTTCTGTCACCTTGCAAAACCACAAGAGTCATTCCGAAGACAAGGCCCGCATACAAATATTCGGCGAACTTAACACCATTTCTGTTAACATAACTCACTTCGTCGGTCATACCTTCACATTCGACAATGATACAGCAGTCAAACTCAGGAAGATATACTACAAAATCCGGACTTACCTGATATCCGTTAAGTATGATTGTCGGTTCGTATTTATATTCAAGATCAAGGCTGTCCAAAACACCGGCCATCGCAACCTCAAACCTTGAACGCATATAAAACTGTTTGTGTTGATACGGGTGATTACCATCTGAATTGTCCGTTTTGGGTATCATTCTCGAATATAAATCGTGACTGATAACAGGAACAATATCCGTTCGTATTTTGACCGACGGATTCACTCCGGGAACCGACTCAAGCTGCTTCTTAATCATTCTGAGGTTTTGTGTATCCAGATATACTCTTTCAACATCTTTGAATCTTGGAGATGACGATTGTATCTCGTGACGTTTCCCATTGTCGTAATATCTGATTACAGGTTTATCTTTCCGTTTGTTGAGATAATAAACCGGCTCATTCTTAAGCTTTCTGTTTACACATTTAAGCTTCAAGGATAGGTATGTATTTGTATATTCAAGTTTCATATTTCTCCTCCCCCTATTCCACTATCATTCTCTACGGTTGCCAAAAGGTTTTCCACCGTTTGAATAAAAATGGGACAAAAAAGGGGGTGTGAGACACCAAAATGCCGTAAACACCGGGGTTTAAACGAATAAGTGGGATTATTGCCGGTGATTTCTTAACTCAAGGGAATAAGGAGAGTAATAATGAGGCCGTCACGGCTCTCGGGAATCAGTTCACCGTTCATCTTCTTCATAAGTGAATTAGCTATATACAGACCTAAGCCGTTTCCATCCTGCTCACTTCCGCGCCAGTTCTTTCCGCGGTAGAACTTATTCGCGATCAGGCTTAATTCGTCCTCGGGAACGCCCGGGCCGTAATCTCTTATCTTCATCTCGAGGAATCCGTCGATAAGGCTGTACGACACATCGATCTTCGTGCCGGCGTACTTATAAGAATTAGTGATTATATTACCTATTACCTGGCTTAGACGCTTCACATCGACATTGATAATGACCTTAGGAAGCTCGCCTTCCGTAACTAACGACTTATCATCGTACCGCCTGATAATCTCCGGGATAACGCCCGACTCTTCATCACGGCAGTTGACCTTAAATTCGCCCAGATCATCCAAAGTAGATGAGAACAGATCGGACACAAGATTATCTATCTCGTCAGCCTTCTGCCAGATGTTATCAAGCTTCTCCATCTCGGGATCCACCTCCGAAGAAGCATTCATCTCGTGCTTGGCTTTAAGAAGTTCAGTAGTCAGTTTAATACCTGTAATAGGAGTCTTAAGGTCGTGACTTAATGATGCGACCAGTTCACGCTCTTTGCGCTGAAGTTCAAGTTCCCGCTCACGTGATGTCTTCAGTTCTTCACGCATGATATCGAAGCTCTCCGAGAACTTACCGAATACATTTTCCCGATCCATCAACAGAGGTTCATCGAGATTACCCTCTGCAACTTTGCTTGCAAATCCCTCCATGCTTTTAAACGGAGTGATCAAATTCCTGTCCATGTAGATAATAAGAGAAAACGCTCCCAGAATTATAAGCATTCCTGCAAGCGAGAGACATACTATAAGCGTAAGCCTCATGCTGCTGTAGACAGCCGCGCCGTCATCTATGAGGATCGCATATCCCGTGATCCTGTCGCCGTCCGTGACCGCAACATAAGGATAGCGGTTCTTTATAGCTGTCTGAACAGTAAAAGTCCCTTCCGTTTCTCCGCGTGAATCGTAAATGACATTCCCGATAGTGTCCGTAACGACATAATCCTTATCACCGGCGACGGATTCGAGTGAACCGTTCTCCTTCACCGCATATGCTATGTCGTTAAGAAACAGAACATCCTGTTCACTTATAGAAGATCCGCCTATCTTTCTGCCGCTAAGAAAAACAAACGCGGCTATTACCGCAAGGTAAACACAAGCAACGATGATTATGACCTTATAGAACTTACGCATCGAGGATGTACCCGACTCCCCAGATAGTCTTGATTATCTTCGGGTCCTTTGGATCGTCTTCGGTCTTCTCCCTTAAGTGTCGTATATGAACAGCAATCGTTCCTTCTCCCGTGAACTCATCTTCCCATACATTCTTCAGAAGCTCGTCCTTCGTAACAACGCGGCCACGGTTCACAAGCAGATAGAGTAAAAGTTTGTACTCCATATCCTTGAGGCTCCGGGGCTCGCCTCCGACCATAAGCTTGTGTGTATTGGTATCAAGTGTAATATCACCGGTCAGATTGTAAGACAATGCGGAAGGAACGGGATCAGATGATACGGCAACCGAGGAAGCAGCCTTTTCGTAACGGGTGAGGATGGTCTTAACCTTGGCAAGCAGAATGCTTAGGGTGTAAGGCTTTTTGATGTAGTCGTCGCCGCCGATGTTGAGCGCAATCAGAACGTCGTCGTCGGATGTCCTCGCACTTACGAAAAGTATCGGCATGTCGTAGTTCTCGCGCACCTTCTTGCAAAGGTCGAAGCCCGACTTGTCACCCAGATTGATATCGAGGAGCAAAAGCGAGACCGTGTTGTTCTCAAGGAAAGCGACAGCATCTTCGAAGCTCGTGACGTAAGCCGTCTTAACATCAAACATGTTGAAGTACTCGGCAGTCGAGGCCGCGATTACTTCGTCGTCATCGATCATCAGAACCTTGTAATCCATATTACTCCTTGCGCTCCGCTCTTCCCTCCCTGGTATTGGAATAAACAGGACGGATCACGCGCGTGTTTGAGGTCTGAAGGTAGCCGTTAACAACGACGGGCTTATCCTCGTCGTCCTCCTGCGGCTCCTCATTTTTGCCTTTAAACTTATTAAGTAAATCTTTAAGACTCATATCATTTATTTTAAGTTAATTTGCCGCAAAATTAAAACCCCTTCAAACCTGAAGGTTCAAAGGGGCTACGCGGGTTTAGAAAAAATAAGTTTTAACTATCAGAGGTTATCGAGATAATTCTGAGCCTTTGTTAAAGCTTCTCTGTGCAAAAGGGGCTTACCTGTCTCAGCATCCGTATAAATGATAGGACCGTCAACACTGAAGTCAGCGTTGATACCAACCGTTCTAAGGAATTCGGGCAGATTACCTCTGTCTATATCGTGCTTCTCAAGAACATCCACATTGCATCTTACAAGTGCGAACCAGTTAAGGGCCTCGCTTGAAGTACCGCCGTAGACGCTCTTCAAATCATTAAGATTCAACTGCTGTGTTTCATTGATTGTATTTTCTTCCATTTTCCATTTCCTTCTTTACTAAGATTTGGTCTTGGTTGTCTTAAAGTATAGACTCCCCCGCTGGAAGAAATTCGGTTATTTAGTGGCAAAATTGTGTTAAAGATTTTTAAGTAACTCTCCTGTCACATAAAAGAAAGAAACCGGCGCCCGTGTGGCCGCCGGTTTCCCTCTTCTTTTCCCCTTTTTTGATGAGCCTGAGTAATCAATAAAGTCATCAGCATCTATCTGACGGTATACTACCATGATGCTGATAATACATGTGTGTTTTGTGGTGAACTGACATAAAAGAGTTGTGAATTACAAAAAATCCCCCGGGATCAGTCCTGGAGGATGCTTTGTTTATACTTTTATGGTATTTTTGTGGCAAAGGAAGCTTGATAAATGAAAAAAGCAATAAAAACAACAGCTGCATTAGTATCTGCTGCAATGGTAATTGCATGGTGCCAATTTCCTTCTTTTGCAGATGATATAGGCTACATAACAATATCTTCAAACTATAGCGAAGGCGTTCAGGGCGACACCATCATACTGACTCCTGAAGATGTCGATCCGGAATACGTCGATGATTTCAGATGGGAATCTGCTGAACTTGGATCTTCTGACTGGCAGATAGTGGAAGGGGCCGATGAACTCGTTTACTCATTCGAGCTCACATACGATACGGCACGTCAGTACAGATTAATATTAAATTCTTTGGGAGAAGTATTTTATTCCAATGAACTTCCTATCCTCATTGTTGACCCCAACTTCGCCCGCGTGGCAAGTGTCGGAGAAACGTCCGTCAGTCTTGCCTGGTCATTATCGAACCGCGAATTTTCCATAATGGGAAGAGCCGAGGGCGAAGAGCAGGATACCACTTATGCATCCGGTATCACTGCATCGGATTACATCCTTGACGGACTCGACCCCGAGACAACCTACACAATGTACGTCTGTCACACTGTTAATGATGAGGTCCAGGTCAGCAACACCGTTGAATTTACTACGGGAAACAGCTCTTTCATACAGATATACTGTAACAATGTTACTGACACTACTATCGGCATAAACTGGGACAATTTCCCTGTACAAAGCTACCTCCTTTCGATGTGGGAGCCGGGACAGACTGACCCTTCAAGACAGATTCAGTTAACAAGCACGTTCTACGACTTCTATGATCTTGAGCCGGACACCGAATACACCTTCGGAATCGAAGGATATGTCAACGGAAGTACGGTTGAAGGCGGTGTAATAACAGTAAGAACCGGCTCTGCACCCGTTGTGGAGACAGCCGACTACAGAGCGCTTCTTATAGGTTCTTCCAACACGCAGGATAAGCCTTACATCAACCTTCTTGATGTTAACGCGATGAACGGCATGCTCACGACCGTTTACGGTGAAGATGGTGGAAGCTACTCGGCACTGCGTCTTCCTGACCCGACAGCAAATAATGTTTTCGATACCATTGAAGGCTTTTTCGAGGGGGCAGATGAGTCTGATGTCTCACTTATCTACTACTCAGGTCACGGTGATGAGGTGTCGACAGGGCGCGCCGCGGGTGCTCTGTGTCTTTCCACGCCCTCAGGCCGGCCCGATTATGTCTACCTTGACGACCTTGGTGATGCGTTGGATGAGATTCCCGGTATCAAGATCGTTCTTATCGATGCCTGCGGTTCCGGTGCTGCTGTTCATGTGGATGAAGCAGCGGGTGAGCTGGCAAGGCACGGAATCATTGTGCTTACCGCTTCTGATTATCACCAGTATTCGTATGCATCAGGAACGGGCGAGTTTGGTATTTTTACACATTGCATTACCACCGGTGTGGGAACAGAAGGCGATATGCCGGCGGACATCGAATGCGGTGACGGCGACGGTTACCTGACAGCGCAGGAGCTTTACGACTTCATCGTGGCGCATGTTCAGGATTACCTGGATCCCGGTACAACCATGGACCCGCAGATGTATGCTGAGGATCCGGGTTTTGTACTGTTTACAAGGACACAGCCCACCCCTACACCTACTCCAACTCCTACTACTACACCGACTCCCACCCCGGGTCCTTCTCCGGAACCGACGCCTACACCGGAGCCTACTCCTACGCCGGGCCCCGCTCCCGAGCCGCCCGCCGGCGACTATACTATTCCTGACGTTACCGGGCCGGAATTATTCATCGACAGGCTTTACACATTAGCTCTCGGCAGAGAGGGTGACCCTGTCGGCACCGCTTACTGGCTTACACGCCTTAACTCAGGCGAGGCTACCGGCTCTGATCTTGTAAGAGGATTCCTGTTCTCACAAGAGTTCCTGGGCAAGGATATGAGCGATGAGTATTTCGTGGAAACTTTATACAGAGTGATCTTCAACAGACAGCCTGATCCTGCGGGGAAGGCGTACTGGTTAGGAAGACTTGCCGGTAACGCGACAAGAGCAGAAATCATAAACGGCTTCATCCGCTCTTCCGAATGGTATGCTATGTGCCGCTCTTACGGCATAAGGCCGTGATAAACGACAGCCTCGTACTCCGCGTATTTCTTTGTCTTAAGAAGACGCTTGATATCGCGCTCTTGGCCCGGGAATAAGTCCTTCCAGTAAGACCAGAGCTCCTTCATCCTGTAAAGGACGTTGATGTCGGGTGACATGACTTTCTGATACTCGTGATATAAAGTGTCGTGAAGTTTCCTGAATTTTACGAGATCTGTGGCGTCTGTAACATTGTTAAGCTTGTCCGCAAGCGACGGATCGGCAAGAAGACCTCTGCCTATCATGACGGTATCAAGCCTGCATCCAAGCGCATCCGTCAGATCCCTGTAGTCCTCCACGCTGTAAATGTTGCCGTTATACACGAGAGGGCACTTAGCATGTGTAAGTGCATAAGCGAAAAACTCCCTTCGCGGCTCACCCTTATAGAAGTCAGAGCGTATCCTCGGGTGCACGATAAGCTCGCTTATAGGAAAGCGGTTAAAGATCTCCACAAGATCGTAGAACTCGTCAGGATTATAGTAACCCAGGCGCGTCTTAACCGAGATCTTGACGCCCTCCTTGTCAGCGTAAGAGCAGATGTCATCAAGGAACTTGGAAAGCTCGTTAGTCTGAGGCAGAAAACCCGCTCCTTTTCCCTTGGCGCATACGGTTCCTGACGGACACCCGAGGTTCAGATTAACCTCCTTGTACCCCATCGCCTGAAGCTCACGTGCAGCCTCGATGAAGCAGTCAGATCTGCACGTCAGTATCTGCGGAACGAGGTTGATGCCCGCGTTGTGTTCAGGCGTGATGTCTTTTCGCTCACGCGGGGTAATGGGGCAATTCTCGGAAGGCGAGATAAAAGGCGCGTAATACTTAGCGATGTTCCCGTAGATCTCATCGTAAGCGTTGCGGAAAATGTAACCGGTAATGCCTTCCATCGGCGCGAAATAAATCTGCATGCTTATATTTTGCCACATTTACTTAAAATTTCTCCCGCCTTTGTGTAATACAATACGCAAGTTTATGTTTTTAATTAAGGAGATTACTATGAAAAAGACAAATGCTATTATGGCTTCATGCCTTGCTGCTGCAGTTCTTTTTTCTGCTTGCGGAAACGCACCCGCTGCTGAGACTACTGCCGCAATGACACAGGCAACAACTCAGGCTGCCGGAGAGGCACAGAACACAACGATGGATACCACAGCCGCTTCTGCCGCTGATACGGCAGCAGTCGCAGGAACACCTGTTGATCTTAATGCATTCTGTGAAAGCCACGCTACGGTACAGGGCTCCCAGATTTTGGCAGACCGCACCGCCACAGATGAGTGGGGTGAGATTTATATACACTCCGACGGAACATTCTTCTATCACGAATGGGCTGTTAACGAAGGAAACGCTGATCCGGTTTGTATAGGAAGCTTCAGTGAAGTTTCCCAGATAGGCGACCATATTTATGCTCTTACTATCGGAGAAGTTAACCAGGAGCATCCCGCAGGTGAAACATGGACGGAAGCAAGACCTGAAGATGATTTTAATAGTGAGGCTACTTTCGTTGCTACTGATTTTGATTTCCTTGCGCCCGGTACTGTATTTACCGTCTATGACAGCGGTGCAAACAAGTCTGATATTCCCGAGGAATTACTTGCTATTCAGGCACAATGGAATGGTTGCACAGTTGAAGAGCTTCCCGATCCGTTAGTAAGCGACCTCATCATCCTCGGTATGCGCTGCGAAGCAAACGGTCATATTTTCGCTTAAGTTATTTGTCTTAGAATAGACAGTAATAAAGGCACCCATTCGACAGCGATGTCGCGGGTGCCTTGTTTTTTTACCAGCCTCCGGTTATGGCAAATTCCGGTAGGTGCCTGTAACATACCCGTATGCGAGCACATTACCATACAGTTCAGGAGAAGATGATCCATCGATCACGTTGAGAATATCATAGTAATAAAAGTCTCCTGATAAGGAAGAATCGCTGAATTCCAGATCTATGGATCTTCCGGGTTCGCCCTGCAGCGCATAGACATATACAGTCAGATTATGTCCCTCTTCGCCTGCCGTAACATCCGGACCCGAATATTCGCCGGTTACGCTTCCTTCGGGAATTGCTGTGTCACCGACATGCGAAGCATACCACAAAAGCCGGTTGTTACTGCTCTCATCAACCATATAGATAACATAGAATTCTGCTCCGTCAACAGGTTCAAAAGACAGTTCCGGAGATATGTCAGATATCTCAGCATTCCAGACTCCGTCTGTAAGGCTGTCAGATGTAACATCCATAGATGCACCGCTCAAAAAATCTTCATAAGTCTTCTCATAGCTTCCGTATTTACTTTTGTAGATATAGGAAGTCATGGAGTTTGCCTGGATTACGCCGAACGCTCCTATGCCTGACAGGATCGTCAGCAGAAGGATTGAAGACATGATACTCATCCTGGGTTTACGCCCGTCAATAATATCAACATTATCGATATACTTATTTGTATTTCTCTGAGTAATGAAGATTAAGGCGGGAATCAAGAAGATAACCGCATGGAATATAAGAAGCATCACAAACAATATGCTTGCACCTTCAAGTTGATACCTGCTCCATTTAAGAAGATACCAGATATCACCTGCGATATCAGCGAGGAAGAATATGATGCAAAGAATCAATGAACGAACACTGTCTTTGCAGTAGTTATTTGTAACAGGATCTCCCGTTCTGCTCAACTTCTCAAGCATACCGCCGCATTCAGCTTTGGTATTCGGAACAACGAACCCGTTGTGGCTTAATCTTCCAAGGTAGATCTTCGCATCGGCATATTGATAAGCAAACAGCAATGTAAGGGGACCACCGATCATGAGGCCGAGAGTTGCCGTAAAGATCAACCAAATCGGCGCCCGATTATCATCAAAGAAAAGAACACAGACCAGACCATATGCAAAGAATGCAGCTGCAACAATCAGAAAGAATAAAAGAGTCTTACAACTGCGGCGGTCATATTTCAACTTTGTCCCCATTTGATGCACCTCCCTACATTTTTCATTGTACTAGGCGTTAAATCGTTTTGCAATATGAAATTATCGTTACTCGATATATTTGTGCATCGGTGAACACGAAAAACAAAAAGCCCGCAAACGCACTTTCTTTTCTTACTTAACTTAATGTTGAGATTTGGGTAATGTATTCCGGCTCACAAGAAATAACCATTCATCATACCCTTGCCCTTAACATCGACCGGGACGGAACTAAGGCCGGGATAACTTGAACTGATCCTGGAGTACGCAGCCTCCGACAGGTGAATTCTCATCGGGTCACCCGTGGACTCCATGCGGCTCGCGATGTTAACCGTGTCACCCCAGACATCGTAGATAAATTTGGT
>JAEEGL013545204.1_pt1 | contig 11551 bp, 10 predicted proteins | sample 9134231 | NCBI WGS metagenome assembly JAEEGL01 (sample SAMN16246548, study PRJNA631951) | gut metagenome | biome: gut microbiome; feature: rumen; material: fiber-attached | host: Bos | place: Iran: Karaj | collected 2018-10 | reverse complement strand
CTGCGTGAAAAACTCCGGGAGATCGCGGAACGCGACGGGGCGGAAAAGCTCCACGGGATGCTGCGGGAAAAGGACCCGGAGGCGGCGGAGGCGATCCACCCGAACAACGTGAAAAGGGTCGTCCGCGCCCTGGAGGTGTGTCTCGTCACCGGACGGCGCAAAAGCGAACTGGACCGGGAAGCGCTGACCGGTGAAGGTCGGTACGACGCGGACGTGGCCGTCATCGATTTTTCGTCACGGGAAATCCTTTACGATAGGATCGAACAAAGAGTCGATATCATGCTGGAGCGCGGACTGAGGGACGAGGTCGCGTCCCTGCTCGATGCGGGGATGCTCCCCGACGGCTCCACGGCGGCGCAGGCCATCGGCTACCGGGAGATGATCGCCCACCTGAGAGGTGAGACGACCCTCGACGAGGCGGCGGAGCTGATAAAGAAAAACACCCGCAACTACGCGAAGCGGCAGATGACGTGGTTCAGGCGGTATGACGCGATCCGCGTTACGCCTGACCGGGACGGCGTTATCGTCCCGCCGGATGTTCTGGCTAGGGAGATCAGAGATAGATTATAAAAAAGCAGGCGCGGCCCCGACGGGGTCGCGCCGTTTTTTTACAGAATATATTCGAGCATCCGTTCTTTCGTTTTCATGCCCATTTTTTCGTAGAAACGCTCCGCGGCGTCGTTGCCGTCCCAGACCACCAGCGTCACCTCGTAGCACCCGAGCCGCCGCGCCTCGTTCTTCACGTGCTCGAACAGCCGCGTCCCGACGCCCGCGCCTCGCGCTGTCTCGTCCACGCACAGATCGTCGATAAAAAGGGACTTAAACTGTACCATGCGTCCTTCGGCGGGCTGTTCTCTGAGGCGGCACATGACGTATCCCAGAACCGCGTCGTTATCGTCCGCCGCCACGTAGATCGGGCTGTTATCGTCGGCCATCAGCTCTGCGATTTCCGCCGTTCCGTATTTCGTCGTGCCGGAGACGAAAATATCCGGCCTTATCTTTGCGTGTATCTCAAGCACCTGACTCAGCAGGGTGAGTATTTTCTCCGCATCTTTCGCTTCCGCTTTTCTGATAGTCATTTGTCTTTTTTATTCTACCTTTCAAGAATCATTCTTACTTCCGTTGCGGGCGCGCCGAGCGTCACCGTCTCCTCGCGTCCGTCGAAGCGGTACCCGAACCGCTCATAGAATCTGATTGCCCTCTCGTTTTCCTTCAGTACCCACACGGCGATCCGGTCGTGATCCTCAAGGCGCGCAACGGCCTCTTTCATAAGGCGGTATCCGACGCCATGTCCATAGTAATCGGACAAAATATAGATCGCGAAGATTTCACCGGCACCGTCGAGATCGTCGTCCCTTGACGTGCCGTATCCGGCAAATCCCACGACGCGGTCACCGTCCTTTGCGACGATTATGTTCTCCGTCCAGCGGTACGCCATCTCCTCGCACTTCTCAAGCGTCAGTTTCTCAAGGTACGAGTCATCCACGATGCCGCGGTACGCGTCGTGCCATGACCGCCAGTGGACGAACGCCTTCCCTTTTATCTCGCTGTCAGTCTCCATCTTTTTAATCGTAATATCCATTTTAATACGCGGCCTTTCCCCGCCGGTCCCCGTTCAGTCCGCGTCCTCAATCCGTGGACGACGCCATGATCACGGCGAACCGGTCGAGAGACCTGTCGTAAACCGTGAGGCACAGCGCGCCCCACCATTCGTGACCTTCGTCGAAATAATCCGACCAGTCGGAGGACCATTTGTAAATCTCAAGCCCGTCCGTCCCGTTCGGGAACAGAACGCTGTTGATCAAATCGAAATCCGAGTCGCCGTACCCATTCCCGTGAGGCGGGTCGAGAAACGCTCTGCGGTAGCTCAGTTCGCCCGTTCCGTCGTCAGCGGCGAAAAGCGCGTCAGGAGCGGCCTTCCTGCCTTCCGCACGGCCCGGATAGCCGCGCCAAAGAGTATTCTCTCCGTTCTTCGTGAAAATTCTCCGGGAGGCAAGCGCCAACGCCCGCCAATGGGATCCGTACCCCTGATAAGGCAAACCGTCCTTCACGATACAGAAATCCACCTCCGAATCGGGGTACGATGCCATAACGCCGTAGAACGGATCGTCCGGGCAAAATATCTCCTCGGGTGCGGACTCAGTCCGTTCTTTTTTCTTCGGGCTGCCTCCGAAAACACGCTCGGCATCGTCTATCGCTATGTCCGTCATCCCTGCAGCGTATTCGGCCATCCGGCAGAAATCCTCCGGTCCGTATTCGCGTCCGGTGATCGAGGAAACGGTCTTCCCGCCCCGAAAGGAATCCAGCGCGTATTCCGGAACGAAGGCATTATGGACCGCCGTCTTTATACCGCGCTCGTCGGTTATATAGAGGCACGGCTCGAATGGGTGTGAGGAGAGCGTGAACCGTCTCGCGCCGGCGACAAGATAAGGCGTCCCGTCGCTGAATCCGAGGACGTACCTGCCGTCGCGGTATACTTCACCCTCCCGGACCGGAGTGCCTTTCTCATTAGTCATTTTTTGCATCGTCCCCCGTTTTTTACGTTGCCGTCCGCTTCGTTCTTCCCTGACCCGAGCACTTCCGCCACCGACCCCACAGCGGCGACGACGGCGCGATAAATATCGTCCAGTTCCATAAACGGCTTGTCGGCGTGTCCCTGTTCCCTGACGAACGGCACGTGTATGAACACCGTGGGGACCGTCCCGCCGTTGTGCTCAAGCATTCCGTAAAGCAAAGCGTTACAGACGTACGCTCCCGCGTCGTCGGAGATCTCGCAGGGAATACCGAGGGCGCGGACTGCGTCGACGATCCCGGCGACGTCGGCGGTGGAGCGCAGCGTTTCCGGCCCGCCCTCCGACACGGGAACGCCGCGGGGTTCGTATCCCGCGTTGTCGGAGATCTTGGCGTTCATCAGGTTCTTTCCGGTCGTCTCGGGGGTGACGGACGTTCTCCCGCCAGCCTGACCAAGCATTACCACGGCGGACGGGCCGAGCTTATCGTACTCCGCGCAGGCGATCTCCCGGGCTCTCACGAATTCCACCGGCAGGAGCGCCTTTTTCAAAGCGAAGGCTCCGATACGGTCGGGGAGCTGCCGGAGGATCAGTTCCGTCGGGTTGATTTTCTCCCCTCCGAAAGGCTCGAACGCCGTAACAAGGATCGCGGGAGCTGTCTTCCCGTGGTCATAGTAATAGACGTCGATCCCGCCGTAACCGGCGATCATTTTGTTCTCTCCCGATTTTGTAATAAGGTTCCCGAGCCGTTTTTCAAACTCCGCGGGTCTTTTCCTCGCCGCGTCCACGTAGGCAACGCGGATCCTTCTGTAAGGCTCCGGAAATGAGAGAAAATTCTTCCATGCGGTACCGTCTCTGCGGATCGCTTCCAGAATATCCTCCGGAAAAACGAACGGAGTCTCGATGAGGTCTGCCACGGACTCTCTCACCTTCGGGTGGATCATCCCGAGGCCGTCCATGCGGATCAGCCGCTCGATATTCGGGCGTGAGTAGCCGCTTCCCTTTCTCCTCGGCGTAAAGCGGCGGATGTGGTGGGTACAGTCAAGCGTACCGGCACGTCCGTCGATCCAGCCGAAGCAGAGGGCTTCCTCCACCGCGTCGTTATATGAGATCGAAGGCTCACCGGACTCCTTCGCGGGGAAGACGAACCAGACCTCGTTCTCCTTCTCGAAATGGTCGGAAAGCCACCTCCGCCACTCCCGGCGGTCCGCCGTGCGGAACAGTTCCCTCTCTTCCGTAAGATCACCTCCCGCGGAACGCACTCTCTCAGTCTTCAAGCAAAAATTCTCTCATTTTTTCGAGTTTTTCCCGGTCGATCCCGAACTTTGTCAGATGGAACATCACCTGTTCCGACATGGAGCGGCCGGGGCATATCTCGCTAAGATAGCCGAAATATCCCTTCGCGTCGTCGCACTCGTTCCAGTTCCGGTGCTCGTACAGCGACGTGAAGTTGTAGTTCAGGCGGATGTCGTCGTCGGGGATCCCGAGAACGCCGTCAAGGACGATGGAAAGAAATCCCGTCCGGTCCGCACCCGAGTGACAGTGGAAATAGACCGGGTACGACGACGGATCGAACAGCACGTCGAATATTCTTCTCAGCTCGCCCATGCCGCGCTCGTTGAACGTGCCGCCGAAGGGGTTTTCCATGGGTATCAGCACGTACTTTATCCCGTCCCCAGCGGGACTGGTCTTATGCCTGCCGAGGGCCTCGATACGGAGGTCGATCTCGGTCTTTATCCCCAGCTCCCGGGTGAAGGTATTCTTTCCTCTCCAGGTAAGGCCGCACCGGTCGCCGCGCCAGTCGATGAAGGTGCCCCGGTAAAGGAGGCCCTGCTTCACGCGCCTGCCGAAGGCGGTCATACGGCCGCCGAGGTCTCGGAAGTTCGGCACGAAATCCACGTCCATGACGCGGATATCGTCCCAGGGGGTTGTGAAGGTGCGCGTCCCGGACGTCTCGCCGCCGGCTCTCACTCGCCAGAAGTATTTCCTGCCGAGGAGGAAATTCGTTACCTCGGCGTAGTACACGCCGTCCTCCGCCGACTGACGGACCCGACTGACGTTGAGCCCGGAAAGGGCAGAAAAGTCCTCTCTCCCGGAGATCTCAAGAGTCATCAGCGATACGGGAGCGTCGCAGGACCAACTGAAGACCGCAACCGCGGGAGTGGACGCATCGGTGGTGTCTCCGTCCGCGATGATCCGGAAAGGATCGTCTCCGTCGTTAAGTTCCCCGGCTCTGTGGCGGCGGACAAATTCTTTCTGCGCCTCCGTCATAACTGAGACGGAAGCGCCGTCTTTCGGTGATATAAGCGTGATCATATCTCCCTCTCGTATGTTTCAGGCGGTCCGCCTCACAAAAGCGATTTTCCGAATTCGTACGCCTCGATCAGCTCCGTTTCCTTTCCTTCCGCTTCCGCTGGATCGGTGATGCCGCCGCAAAAGAGGGAGCCCGCAAGAGTTGCCTTGTCAAAGCAGTCCACCCAGCCCTGAAGGCCGTTCACCGCCTTCACCGGAGTGATCTCCTCGTCCTCCGCCGCCACGGAGAGCATATATACCTTTCTGAATTTGTAGTCGGTGGAATAAAGCGGATTCATACGGTCCAGCAGCGTCTTCATCTGACCCGTCATCTCGTAGTAGTAGATCGGCGTGACGAAAACCAGCGAATCGGCGTTTTTGATCTTCTCCGCGATCTCCGCGGCGTCATCCTTTATGACGCACTTCTGCGTCCTGAGACAGGTGAAGCATCCGATACAGAATCCTATTTTCTTACCCTTGAGGGAAACGCACTCCACCTCGTGACCGGCGTCCCTCGCGCCGGCGATCAGCCGTTCTGCGAGAACGTCGGAGTTGCTTTTTGCCCTGAGGCTCGTTTTGATCACAAAAACTTTACTCATTTTATCTCCCTTTCACTCAGTCTTCGAGCATTATATCCCGCACTTTTTCGATGAGATCCCGGTCGATGCCGTACTCCCGCAGGTGGATCAGCACCAGCTCGCCCGGCGTGTGGCCGGGGTACTTCTCGTCGAGGAATCCAAAGTATCCTTCAGCTCCTTCGCACCTCTCCCAGTCGCGCTCCTCGTGGAGCGAGGTGAATTCATAGTCGAGAATGATCTCGCTGTCGGGAACGCCCAGTATCGCTCCGAGAACGACGCCGAAAAATCCCGTTCTGTCCGCGCCGGTGAAGCAGTGGACGTAGACCGGGTAGTTGTTTTTATCAGAGATGACGTCGAATATCATCTTCAGCTGACCCATGCCGCGGTCGTTCAGCGTACCGCCCCATGAACTGTCGAAGGGCACGATGGCAAGGCGCACGCCCTCCCCCGCCGGGGAAAACTCCACTTTTCCGAAGGATTCCTCCCGGAGGTCAAGTTCCGTCTTTATCCCCAGTTCCCGGACGAATATCTCCCTGCCAAGCTCGGTAAGCCCGTTCCCTTCTTCCTCATCAAGATGAGTTCCGCGGTACAGAAGGCCCTGCCTGATCCGCCTGCCGGATGCGGTCATCCGTCCGCCGAGATCGCGGAAGTTCGGAACGTTGTCGACGTACACCGGCCTCAATCCTCCCTCCGGCGTGGAAAAGATCCGGACTCCGGAGGTCTCCTCCCCGCAGGTGACGCGCCAGTAGTATTTCGCACCGGTATAAAAATTGGTGACGGGGACGAAATACGAGCCGTCCTCCGCAGACTGGCGGATCGTGCCGATATGTACCGGCGCGGGACCGTCGAAATCCTCGTTCTCGGAGATCTCAAGGGTCATCGTCACGGTGGGATCGTCGCAGTTCCAGCTGAATATCGCCTCCGCGGGGCGGGAGAAATCGTGGGCGTGGCCCTCGGTCAGCTCTCTCAGACGGCGGTCGATTTCCGCGCAGTCGCCCGAGCGGTGGAGTCGGACGAATTCCTTCTGCACGTCCGTCATGACGGAGATTAAAGCTCCGTCTTTGGGTGAAATAAGTTCTATCATATCTTTTTCCTTTCGATCATTCGATCATTATCGAACGGAATTTTTCAATCTCAGCCTCCGACACGCCGAGCGAAAGAAGAAGAGCGCGGACGGACGACCGTCTGTCCGATTTGCCCGTCTCTTTTGCTGCGGCGTCGAAGAATCGCGGGATCAGTTCGTTTTCGTCCCAGCTTCTGACGGCAATAAACGACAGAGTGGTCAGGTTATAGTCGAGTTTTACGTCGTCTCCGTCCATCCCGAGAATGGTCTCGGCGATGAACGCCACGGTCGCCGTTCTGTCGGCGCCTGCGCCGCAATGGACGTAGACGGGATATTTTGTCCTGTCGCACAGTATGTGAAAAACTTCCGCGAGTTTTTCTCGACTTTTTTCGCCGAGGACCGTCTCATAAGGATCGATTGGAAGAACGTGATATTCCACCGACGGGTCGGCGGGTCTCGCATCCTCCGTTCCGACGACCTCGGCGCGCAGGTCGATCTCCGTTTTGATTCCGAGAACGTCGGTGAAAGTGCGCTGCCCTTTTTCCGTCAGCGCCGTCTGCTCGAAGTTACCGAGGGGACAAGTGCCGCGGAAGATCATGCCCTGCTTTACTCTTTTCCCGTCCGGCAGGGGGTATCCGCCTATATCCCGCACGTTGGAGAGGCCGTCCAGCGCCACGAATCTCACGCCGTGATCGGTAAAGAGTTCGCGTGTTTCGCTGACAGCGTTTTTTGATCTGACGCGCCATTCGTACTCCGTGCCTGTCATAAGGTTCCTTACTTCGACGGAGCAGACGCGCACGCCGTTTTCACAGCGGCATATCCCCGGTCCGATCTCAGCCGCGGCGGGAACGCCGTTCCGGAACAATTCGATCTCCTCGTCGCCGTCGCTTATCCACTCGAACGTTACGGCGGAGGGATGGGACGGATCGGCGCCGTCCCGGTCAAACTTCGGGAGCCAGTCGTATTCGTGTGCGTTTCCGTCCATCTCCCCCGCCCGCAGGCGGCGGACGAATTCCCGCTGAAGGTCGGTCATGACGTCGACATGAGCGCCGTTTGACGGAGATAAAAGCTCAATCATCCCTTATTCTCCACGTCCTCGAGGAAGATCCGGCGAAGCTTGTCGAAATCTTCCTCCGTGAAGCCGAGATCCATCAGATCGAGTTTCATCAGCTCGCGGAAGGGTACGTCCTTGCCGTACTTGCCCCAAAGCAGGTCCAGGTGTTTCTCCACGTCCCTTTTATTATGCCAGCCTTCCATCTCGTAATCGTGAAGGGACAGGCCCGTTATCCTGTATCCGAGCAGAATATCGTCCTCGGGCACTCCGAGGATCGATTCAAGATAATACGCCACTGTGCCGGTGCGGTCCGCTCCGGCGGCGCAGTGCATATAGATCGGGTAGTTCGACTCGTCGAGGAGCACGCGGAACGTGCCTCGGAGCGCCTCCCGGTAATCGCACTCCGGAAAGGTCTCGTAATATGAACCGCCCAGGAAACGGTACACGCGAAGCTCCGGTACGACGGGGTGCTCGTCCATGTCGTCGTCTCCGCGAAGGTCAAGTTCCGTTTTTATGCCCAGATCGCGCAGGATCATGAGCCGTCCGTGGTCGTTGAGCTCCGATTTGTCCTCGGGCATGTGCTCGAATTGCGTTCCACGGTAGAGAAGGCCCTGCTTTATTCGTCTGCCCGAATCGGTCATCCTTCCGCCCACGTCGCGGACGTTGTAGATCCCGCTGATCTCAATGGGGCGTATCTTGTCGGGGTACGTCTCAAAGGAGCGCACCGCGGAGACGGCGTCGCCGGACGTGACACGCCAGAAGTATTTATGTCCCACCCGGAAATTGGTCCCTTCGGCGAAGTATTCTCCGTCACCGTCCGCCGCCTGACGGACGGTGTGGATCGTAACGAGCGCCGGCGCGGCGAAGGTTTCGTCGTCGGATATCTCGAGCCGTGTCCGGGCAAGCCGGCTGTCCGTTCTCCACCGGAAAATGAGAGACCTCGGATACGTGCAGTCATAGTCGAGGCCGTCCCGGTGGCCGAAATCTTCCATCACGCCCCGGTCGTCACGACCTTTTTTCGCGTCGAACTGACGAATATACTCCCGGTACAGGTCGTTTGGAACGGAAAAGTGCAGTCCGTCGGCGGGTGATAAAAGCGTAATATGCATAATGAGTCTCCTTTATGTTATTCGAGAAAGAAATCCCGGAGTCCGTCAAGCTTATCGGCGGGAATGCCGATCGTGTACAGAAAATTTCTCAGCGACTCCGACACCGTTTCCGCGGGGGAAAGCTCGGCGAGAAGACTGAGATACTCGTCCATGTTAAAGTTCCCGTTCCAGTCGCGGCGGTCGTCGATGGAAAGAGACGTGACGTTGTAATCCGCCTCGATCACGCCGTCCGGTACGCCCAGCAGTCCCAGAAGGAACATGACCGCCACTCCCGTGCGGTCGGCTCCCGCCTGGCAGTGTATGTAGATCGGGTAGTTTTCCTCGTCGCAGAATATCTCGAAAATGCTCTTCAGAATGGCGGGGCCTCCTTCGCGGAGCATATCGCTGTAGTGGAGTGCCGGGACCGTGACGTAGTTCACGCTTTCCCCCGCCTCGCTTCCGGTCAAAACGGCGTCGTCTTCCCCGCGGAGGTCGATCTCGGTCCTGATCTTCAGGACCTCGTTTACCGTCCTCTTTCCCTCCGCGGTGAGGAAATAGCGTTCCTCCACCTTGCTGTCCAGGGCGCCTCCACGGTAAAGGAGACCGTATTTTATCCGTCTGCCTCCGGACGCAGAATATCCTCCGATATCCCGGACGTTGGCAGTGCCGTCCACTTCCTTAGGGCACATTTCCTCATCCCGGACGGAAAACTCGCTCGTAGCGGACTCGCCGTCTGCGGCGACGCGCCAGAAATACCGTCTTCCGGGGGTGAGATTGGTGAGGATCGCATGGAAGACCCCGTCTTCCTCCGCGGATTGCTCGATCCTGCCGACCGTTACGGCCGCGGGGACCGAAAAATCGTCCCCCTCCGACACTTCCACCGTCATGGGAACGAGAGGATCGTCCGTTCTGAACCGCAGAAGGACTGCGGCGGGGGCGGTGAGGTCACGGCGCGGATCGCGGCTGCCGGGAAGCCACCCGAAGGCGGAGCTGTCCCAGTAATGCTTTTCGGAGGAGCCGTTTATCAGTCCCGCCTTCTGCCGGCGCAGGAATTCTCTCTGCACGTCGGTGAGTACGGACAACACAGCCCCTCTCGCGGGGGATAACAATTCTGTCATAAATCTTCTCCTTCGCCGTCGGCGGGGCGGGATTTTGATCCCGAGTATTTTTTAAGCAGTTCCGTGACGAAATCCACGGTTTTCGTCCCTCGGGGAACGCGGCAGAGAAGCGAAAGCGGATTGCCCGGCACTGCGCGGACGGTGCCGCGAGGGTAATCGTCCGCCACGCGGGTGATGGCCCCGGGATCCGGCGACGTCGGATAAAGACGTACCGTTCCGTCCCTCTCGTCGATCTTCGTTATCCCGGACGACGCGCCGAGGGCGCGGACCAGCGCGATCCTGCAAAGGTTCATCGCCGTGGTCGGCGGCTCGCCGAAGCGGTCGCACATCTCGTCTATCATATCCTCGTAGTCGTCCTCCGAGCCGATCCGGGCAAGTTTTTTGTAAATTTCCATCCTCTGGGGAGAGGACGGGATATAGCTCTTCGGCAGATACGCGTCGAGGCGCAGATCCACGGCGCACTCCGCGGGCTTCTCCACGATCTCGCCCTTTTCTTCGATGACAGCCTCGCTGAGCAGCTTCATATACAGATCGTAGCCCACCGCCTCCATGTGGCCGTGCTGTTCCGCGCCGAGAAGATTTCCCGCGCCCCTGATCTCCAGGTCCCGCAGGGCTATCTTGTACCCGGCACCGAACTCCGCGTATTCCTTGATGGCGGAAAGCCGCTTTTCGGCGACTTCGGTCAGTTCCTTGTTCTTGCGGTACGTGAAGTACGCGTAGGCGCGCCTGCCGGACCGCCCGACCCGGCCTCTTATCTGGTGGAGCTGTGCGAGACCGTAATTGTCGGAATTTTCTATTATCAGCGTGTTTGCGTTGGGAATGTCGACTCCCGTCTCGATGATGGTGGTGCACACCAGCACGTCCACCTCGCCGCGGATGATCGCCTCCCATATCTCTTCAAGCTCCTCCCGGTCCATCTTTCCGTGAGCCACGGCGATTCGCGCCTCCGGGATGTTGTCCTGTATCCTGCGGGCGACGCCGTAGATGCCCTCCACGCGGTTGAACAGATAGAACACCTGCCCGTCGCGCCTCAGCTCCCGGCGGATCGCCTCGTATATTATCACGTCGTCGTATTCGAGGACGTAGGTCTGCACCGGCGAGCGCTGGCCCGGAGCCTCGTCCAGGATGCTCATGTCGACAATGCCGCCCATGGCCATGTTCAGCGTCCTCGGAATGGGCGTTGCGGTCAGCGTCAGCACGTCCGCGTTCGCCGCGATCTTTTTCAGTTTTTCCTTCTGCGCCACGCCGAAACGCTGTTCCTCGTCCACCACCACAAGGCCGAGATCGCGGAACTCCACGTCTGCGGATATGAGCCGGTGAGTGCCGATCACGATGTCGGTGTCTCCCCTTTTAAGCTTGCGGAGTGAGGCCTGCTGCTCTCCTCTCGTCCTGAAGCGGGAGAGCATATCAACGGACACAGGGAACGCCCTGAGACGGGTCACGAAGCTCTTATAATGCTGGTACGCCAAAAGGGTTGTGGGCACAAGGACAGCCACCTGCTTGCCGCTCATCACCGCCTTGAACGCGGCGCGAAGCGCCACCTCTGTCTTGCCGTAACCCACGTCGCCGCATATGAGGCGGTCCATGGGGTACGGCGCCTCCATGTCGCGGCGCACGTCGTCGATGGCGCGGGTCTGGCCGTCGGTCTCCTCGTATTCGAAGGTGGAGGCGAACTCCCGGCTCATCTCGTCGTCGGGCTCGAAGGCGATGCCTTTGGTCCTGCGGCGGCGGGCGTAAAGCTCGATAAGCTCCTTCGCCATCTCCTTCGTGGCTTCTTTTGCCTTTGTACGGGCTCTGTTCCAGTCGGCGCCGCCCATCTTCGACAGCTTTACCGCGCCCGAATCGGCG
>JAEEGL012090887.1_pt1 | contig 11551 bp, 5 predicted proteins | sample 9134231 | NCBI WGS metagenome assembly JAEEGL01 (sample SAMN16246548, study PRJNA631951) | gut metagenome | biome: gut microbiome; feature: rumen; material: fiber-attached | host: Bos | place: Iran: Karaj | collected 2018-10 | reverse complement strand
ATTATATGGAAGAAGCTGCTGTTTTAGGTAAGAGAATTGGAATTATTTCTGATGGGAATATGGTTTGTATGGGAAGTACTCTTTTTTTAATTGAAAAATTTGGGAAGTTTATTTCAATTAATATTATTAAGGATGTTGATTCTAATAATGATGATATTATTAAATTTATTAAAGATATTTCTAAAGATAATGATAATGAAATAGAAATTGAAGTTTTAAGTGAAGAAATTTTTTTCAGGATTCCTAAAATTAATAATAAAAATGAAAAGTTTGATTTTGAAAATTTTTTCAATGAATTAGATAATAATTTACAAAAATTGAAAATTAAAACTTATACTGCATCAATGCCTACTTTAGAAGATGTTTTTCTTAATGTTTCTTCATTGGAAAGAATGAGAAATAAACATAAAAGTGATTTAAGAGAAAAATTAAATATTAATACTGAAGAATTATTATATGATGATAATAATTATAATCAAAAATATTCTTCTTTTAAAAAATTTTATATTGATTTATCTGTTTCAGTTAAAAAAAGATTTAGTCAAATTTATCGTGATTCAAAAACTTTTATTTTAGAAATTTTATGTCCAATTCTTTTAATTATATTTGGATTAGCTGTAAGTTCAGTTGAATATTTACCACATCCTCCTTCAGTTATTTTAAATCCAAAAGAAATAACAAATAAAACTCAAGTTTTTTTCTATGATAAAAATTGTTTTAATGACGGAACTGAATTTCCAATAAATATTATAAAAGGATATGATAATTCATTAACAAATATTGAACTTGAAAATATTGATTCATCAGGATATTTAGATTTTTGGAATAAAGTTTATTTGAAAAATTATACTAATTATTATGGTTCTTATTATTGTATTTCTTTTGATAATAATAATAAAATTTATACAATGTTAACAGTTATAAATGCAATATCAAGACAATCAACAATAGTATATCCTGGTTATTTATTTAATAATATTATTAAATATGCAACTAATAATAAAAATTTAAATATTAATTTTATAAATTCACCTTTACCAATGACAAGAAAAGAAAAAGATGATCATCAAGCAAGAAATAATACAACTTTAGTATTTTTTATTTCAATTGCTTTTACTTTAATCCCAGCAAATTTTATTACAATTATAATTAAAGAAAGAGAAACAAATACAAAACATTTACAAATTATATCAGGAATATCCTTATTATCATATTGGTTTAATAATTATTTATTTGAATTAATAAAATATTATTTTATAGGAGGATTTAATATATTTTTAATTTGGGCTTTTGGTTTCTATAAAAATTATTTATATATTTTATATTTATTATATGGTCCTTCAATGGTTTCATTTACTTATTTGTTTAGTTTTATTTTTAGTTCAGAATCTTCTGGTCAAAATGCAGTTATAATTGTTAATTTTATAGGAGGTGCACTTGCTGGAAGTGTTGTTTTAATTTTGAGAGCTTTAGAAGATTTAGTTGATATTGGGAAAAAATTACAATATTTTTTTAGAATTATTCCTTCTTTTTGTTTTTGTTATGGATATAATGAATTATTATCAATGTATAGTTTATTTTATATTGATTATCCTGATAATTGGTATGTTCATACTGAAAGTGAAATGATTAAATTAAAATATGTTGGTGCTGATTGTATATATATGTCTGTTGAAATTGTTGTTTATTTAGTTTTATTAATTTTTTTAGAAAATATAAAAAGTATTTGTAAATGTTGTTATAGTCCTCAAATAAAAGAAGAAATAAATATAAATCACTTTAAAGAAAATATTAATGATAGTGTTGTATTAAAAGAAATTGAAAAATCAAATAAAGATGATATTGAAAACTCAAATTATGCTATTGTAGTTCAAAACTTAACAAAAAATTTTAATAAAAATATATTTTGTAATAATGAAAAAACCAAAATAAAAGCAGTAAGAAACTTATCATTCTGTTTAGAATATGGAGAATGTTTTGGTTTCCTAGGAGTAAATGGAGCAGGTAAAACAACAACATTTAAATGTTTATCAAATGAATATATACCAACTTTAGGAAAAATATTAATAGATAACAAAGAATTAAATTCAAATTTTCACACAATTCGTTCATTAATAGGATATTGTCCTCAATTTGATTCAATATTCGAATATATGACAGTAAAAGAAAATTTAGAATTCTATTCAAAAATAAAAGGAATGAAATTAGATAAAATGAATGAAATAATAAATGCATTATTAATAGAAATGAATTTATATGAATATAAAGATAAAGTAAGTGGACAATTATCAGGTGGAAATAAAAGAAAATTATCAGTATCAATAGCAATGATATGTAATCCACCAATTATTTTATTAGATGAACCTTCAACTGGAATGGATCCTGAAGCAAGGAGATTTATGTGGAGTGTTATACATAAAATTTCAATTAGGAAAAAAAAAAGTTCTGTTATTATGACTACTCATTCAATGGAAGAAGCTGAAACTTTATGTCAAAGAATTGCAATTATGGTAAATGGACAATTTAAATGTTTAGGAACTTCTAATTATATTAAAGAGAAATATGGTGAAGGTTATGAAATTAATTTACATATTTCTGCTTTAAGTAATGAAAAAATGAATACAATGATTTCTAATTTTGATAATGAGAAATTTAAAGAGATTAATAATGAGAATATTAATGAAGTTTTATGTTATTATGGAAAAAATGGGTTTGTTGATGAATTAAAAAATGGGAGATTTGGATATAAATTAATGAATGAATTAAGTGTTTGGGGAAGTATTACTTTACATAAGTTGTTTACTTGGATTTATTATATTGAAAATGTTTTGAAAATTATTAAAATTGTTAAAGAATTTTATCCTAATATTAAATGTTGTGATTTTGTTGATAATAGTTTTGTTTTTAGAATTAAAAGAGAACATGCTGAAAATGAAAAAACTATTGGATTTTTATTTGGATTAGTTGAAAAAAATAAAAATAATTTTAATGTTGAAGAATATTCTATTCAATTAACTTCTCTTGAACAAATTTTTAATCAGTTTGCTAAAGAAATGGAAAATAATGAAAATGTTTATGATTTAGAAAAAATTGATATTGACATTAATTTTGAATTGTTTAATAAACTTGGGATATAATTTTTTATATTTTATTTGTTTGTAATTAAATTCATTCAATTTATTTAATTAATAATATTTTTTGATTATTTAAATTATTACATTATAATAATAAATATTTATATTTTTTAAAATGATAAATTGTTTTAATTTGGATTTTTTGGATTTTAATTATTACAAAAATAATTAGTTAAAATTTAATAAATCTATGTTTTTAGAATCAATATTTACAGAATTATTGTCATTATTATATTTTAACAAATCTTTAGTTTTATTATTATAATTTTCATTAATATTATCATTATTATTATTTTCATTATTATTATTTTCATTATTATTATTTTCATTATTATTATCATTAATATTAGGATTATTTAATATATTTTCATCTTTACTATTTTCTTTTTGTACATTTTCAAAATTATTTAAATTTTCTTCATTTGAATCATTATGTTCTTTTATTTCTATTTCTTTATTTTCACTTTCAGATTCATTATCTTCTTTTTTTTCATCTTCTTTTTCAATATCAACATAATTTTCCCTATTTTGTATAGTATAATTAAATTGATTCATTTCCATTTTACGTGGATGAACAATAGGATGTTCCTTAATATATTCATTTCTAAGAATACTAAATTTCTGTAATTTTTCTTGATTAACTAATTTTTGAAAATTCATTCCATCAATTTTTAAAACATATCCTTCATTTATTTGATTTATAGAAATTGTATGAGTATCAATTGGGAATTCATATGAAAAATTATAGGTATATTTTCTAAAAAGACAAATTTGTTTATTATCAAGTGTAATTACTCTTTTTCCTTTAATTTTTGAATGAGCTAAACTTATTATTCTATTTACATTATCCAATTTAAATTTCCATGTATAAATTAAATAACTTTTTGAAAAAAAAAATCCTTTTTCTTCTTTATTAAAATTTAAATTTTTAATATTAATATCTCTACTCCTTGACATATTTTATTAGAATACATTAAAAAAAAATAAAATGATAATTTATAACAAAAGAATTAAAAACACATAATTAAAAAAAAATAAAAAAAAAAACCAAAAATGTCATCTGAATATATAAATAATCTTCATAAAGCAATAGAAGAAAACAACGAAGATGAAATAATAGAAATAATATGTTCAAAATCTCAATCAGAAATAAAAGACATAAATAATCAATATGAAATAATATATGAAGCAAAATTAAAAGAAGAATTAGAAAAAATATTAAAAGGTAAATTAAAAGATTTAATAGAAGCCTTATTACAAGATCCAATAGAATATGATGCAAATGAAGTATATAAAGCAATTAAAGGATTTGGTACAGATGATGATGCATTAATTGAAATAATTTCAACAAGAACTCCAGATCGATTAAAAGAAGTTTCAAAAAAATATTTTGAAATGAGAAATAATACAATGGATTTTGATATTGAAAATGATACTAGTCAAGCTTATGGTAAATTAATTACTAATATGTCAAAAGGTGAAAGAAGTGAAAATCCTTATCCTAATATTAAAAAAATTAAAGAAATTTGTAATGAATTAACTAAAGAAATTGGAGGTGGAAAAATTAATAAAGATATTTTTGTTAAATATTTTTCTGAATTATCTTTATTTGAATTAAGAATGTTATATCGTGTTTTTGAAAAAGAAAAAGATAGTAATATTATTGAGTTTATTAATGAAAAATTTGGAAGCGATAGTAGAAATTTGTATAAAGCTTTTTTTGCCTTTTTGGTTGATCCTTATAAATATTTTGCTGAAAGAATTCATTTGTGGAAAGATGATATTGTTATTAGGGTTATTGTTTCTCAAAGAGATTGTTTGGATGAAATTAAAACAAAATATAAAGGAATTTATGATAAGAATTTAGTTGATGATATTAAAGAAAATACTAAAGATGGTTTTCAAAAGGCTTTATTGAAAATTGTTGGAGAGTAAAATTTTTTTTATAAGTTAATAAAAATATATTAAACTTATTTACTTTATTTAATTGTTTTTTTAATAATTAAATTATGATTATTTTGAATTTTTTGTTTTTTTATTTCTTTTTTATTCTACTTTGCTTTAATAGAAAAGAATATTTTTTTGATAATTTTTTACCTATTTCAATTATACTATTATCTGTATCTATTCTTCTATTATTTGTATCTTTCTTTATATTACCATTATCTATTATTTTACATGTCATAGAAGTAAGAGGTTTATAAATATTATTTAAATTATTATTTCTATATTCAGTATTTAATTGAATTTTTTTCTCTCTTCTTGAATTTCTATCATTAGTTTTTAATATATTTTTACTCTGAGAATTTAATAATTGCTTAAATTTATCAGGTAATATTGGTTTTTTTTTATAATTACCAATATAGGAATCATAAACATTTTGAATTAAATTTTTTTTTTCTTTTTTTAATTCATTTTTAGTTTTTTTTATTTTATTTTTATTTTCACTATTTGAACTATTTTGATTTATTCTTTTTACATTCATAAAATTTTGATTCATAAATAATTTTTCCTTTCTTTTATTTTCTAGAGAATAATTTTTAGAACACTTTCTTTTTTTCTTAATTTTTGAATTAGAAAATTGTAAATGTTTTTTAACAATACAAGAAGGAGAAATTTTCTTAATATCATTTTTAGAATTATAATCAAAATTTATATTATGATAAATAGGTAAATTTCCACCTTTTGTACAAGTTGATGAACAATTAGTAAGTGAATTATTACTAACAATAGATTTTTTAGTATTTTTTCTTTTTAAATTAGAAGAATTTGCTCTTTGGAAATTCTTTTTTTTAATATTTGAATTAATTTTCTTTTCTGTTATTTCTTTTACAATTTGATAAACATTAGATTTTTTATTATTTCTTTTTTGAACTGTTTTATATATTGATTTATGTTTTTTAGGAGGTTTCAATGATGATGAATTCATTATTGTTAAACATAAAAAATGTTTTTTTGTTGGTAATAAATTTTCATTTTTTTGTTGTATTTTATTTTTTACTTCTTTAGTATTAAATTTTAGATTATTATTATTATTATTATCAGTAAATAATTTTTCCTTTATTTCATTTCTATTTTCCATTGATTGATGATTAGTATTTAAATTCTTTTTTTTATTCCTTTCAAAAAACGCTAAAATATTTTTTTCTAATTTTACTTTTAAATCATCTTCTTCATTATTATTATTAATTTCAATAACTGGTTTTTTTCTTTGAGTTTTTGAAGTAGGAGTTTCAATAGTAATATCTAAATCACTCACCATAATTTTTTTATTATCAGATGAAGAAGTATTAAAAACATCTTGAATAAATTCAAAATTCATAGGTTTATTCATGCATCTCTCAGGTGAATCATATTTATTTTTATCTAAATTTAATGAATCTATTGAAAATGAATCTTCTTTATTTGATATTGATTTTTTATTTTTTGTTTCTATCGGATGATGAATTATTTGATTATCTAATTTTATAGATGAAACTTCAATTTTTTCTAATTTATCATTTTTAAAATTATGAATTAAATTCTTTTTTACGAATTGATCTGAGGAAGAATTACTATTTGTATATTCGGTTTCTAATGGTTTATAATCAAAACTAGATCTTTTTTTAAGTTTACTTAGTTTTTCTGAATAATTAAACATTAAATTTTTATTATAATTCTGATTTAATTAAAATAAAAAATATAATTTAAATAAAAAAAATTGTTTTATTGAATTAAAATTTTTATTATAAATTATTAGAAGAAATATTAATTGAATTATTAATATTTCCACTATTATTAATGTTATGGCTATTGTTATTTATGTTATCATTATTACTCATACCTAAATTGTTAAAACTATTATTAATGATGTTAATATTATTATTAACATTATTATTATTGACATTATTGTTATTCAAATTATTATTATTATTATTATTATTTAATGTATTAACAACAAATGGTCCTTTCTTTTGAACAGTCCCAAAAATTTTTTTTTTTTGAATTGGTGCAGCAAAAACAGTTTTATTCACATTATTATTATTAAATAAAATATTATTATTCCCTTTTTCCTTTTCTTTTTCTTTCATTTCTTTTTCTTTTAATTGATTACTTTTAACTAAATTCATCATTGTTTCATCTAGTTTTTTTCTAGGGCAATTAGGACCACAATATTGATGTGTACAATTATGTTTTTTTTTCTCAACCAAATGACAACATTGACAGAAATTAGTGCAAATTCCAAAAGGTAATTTTGCAATTTTTCTACATTCTCTATTTATTAATTTCATTGTTTTCAAACGTGAAATTTCATGTTCTAAAGCTTCAATTTCATTAAATAAAACAAATTCATTTGATTTAACATTATTATTTAATATCCATCTTAAATGATATGGTAAATGATTTCCTTTATATTTTTGAGGACGAAATTTTAAATTTTTTAATGTAAATGAAGATTTTAAATCTTCTCTTGGTTTTAATATTTTTCTTGCATCTAATATATATTTCATTTCTTCTTCCACATCTATATCTTTTGATAATATATTTTCTTCATCTTTTTTTGATTTGTGAAAATTTTTTGGTTTCTTTCTCTTTTTTCCTAATACATTTGTTGTATTTATTGGTTTTGTAATTTTCATTTTTTTTATTTTATTTAAATAATTTATTTTTGATAAATTATATAAATATTATTTATATTTTTAATTACAAAAATATATTTTTATTTAAATATTATACATTTTTAATTTTAAAATTCAGGAATTTCTGGAATTGTGAGAATTGCTCTATATTTTTCTGGATTTGTAGTATTTTCATTTTCAATTCTTATAATACACCATTGAATTCTTCTATATATTTCAATAATTGCCATAAATAAATTAACCCATTCATCATATTTCTTTTTATTTAAATGAATAAAACTACATAACCAAGAATATCTAATTAATGCATCTAATATAATACAAATATAATAAAATTCTTTAGGATAAACTATAGTATCCCTTAAAAAAAAATTCTTTGAATTTATTCTACCAAGTCCCCAATCAACATAAACATCCCAAAATAATTGATATAAATTAACAATAAATGCAATAATAATATATAAAATTAAAAACGTTTTATTATCTTTTTTTACATATAACCAAGTAAAAGTAACATTGATAATTCCACCAGTATATTTTAATAAATTGAAAAAATGAGGCCATAAATTTTTTGTATAATACAATCGATTAATACATTGAGTAAATCTAATAAAATTTGGATATAATAAAATAATAAAACAATAAATTGTATCTCTATTACAATTATCAATTCTTTTATTATCTTCTCTAACTCCTTTATTTCCAATTAAACAAAATGTCAATGCTAAAGAACATAAAGGTTTAGTTAGAGAAGTTAAAATATCACCAAATACAAAATCACGAAATCTTACTCCTTTTTTACCAAAAGGAAATAAATTCCTAATAAAAGTTTTTACGATTCCTTTTCTAAAATCATAATACATAAAATTAATAGGAATTAATAAAAAAATGAAAAGGAAGATGATAATTAATAATGGAAATATATAATAATTATTTCCAAAAGTTGTATAATTATAAACAATTTTTGCACATAACATAAATATACACCAAAATAAGAAAAGAAATAAATAAAATTCTAATAATTCTGTACTTCCTAATCTTAATTTTGGTTCGACTTCAAAAATATATAAATAATTTATTTTGAATTTTTTCAATATATATAAATTAAGTGCAACTCCAAAAAATGCTAAAATAATAACTAAACTAAAATTAAATGCTGGAAAAAAAGGTTTTACTGAATTTATTCTTATTTTATTATTAAAGCATAAAAATATATAAAAAATAATAAAAGAAATTATAACACCAAAATAAAAATAACTTATTGGTTTAATAGTTTTACTACCTATTAATCCTTTATGTAATTCTTTTCTTGCTTTTTGTAAATCATTATCAGTAAATTGTTGTGCATAAAATTTTTTGATATTAACTCTTAATTCAACTAATGTATCTAATATTAAAAAAAATTTAAAATTATTATCAGTTTTTGAAAATTCTTTATCTAATCCTTTTATATTATGTTTTTTCAAAATTTTTTTTGATTTTTTTTGTATTTTTTGAATAGCCAATAAATTTATATTATGATATGAATGTAGCCAAGAAGTATAAATATATAAACTTGATAAAGCTCTTTTCCAACTTGTTGCATAACCAAATTCATCTCCATCTTGATGTTTATTATTTTTACTTTCTGAATCATCATCTTTATTCATTTTCATATCACTTATTTGTTCTTTTATTTTATCAAATTTATCAATGAATTCATTTAATTTTAATATGAAAAAATCATCTACTACTTTTACTTTTTCTGAATAAAATTTTATAAAATTTTCTAATTTTGATGTATCATCTAATTTTTCTAAAATTGAATTATTGTCTTTTGATGAATTTATATTTATTTCTTTATCTATTTCTTTGTCTTTCATACTTTGGTTCATTTGTAAATTGTTTGCTTTAAAATCCACATTTGAAGAATTTGCTTTTTTAAAAGATTTTTTGTTTTTAATATCTAAATCATCATTATTTAATTCCATTAATTCATTATGTTGAACTGTTCTAATATCGATATCATTTGCACTTATTTTATGTTGTTTGAGTCTTTGAAGTTTTTTTAATGAACTTAATTTACTTCTTCTTCTATCTATAAAACTTAAAAATAATTTAACTGAATTATAGTCAAAATAATATTCTGAAAATTCAGGTATTTTATAAAATGAAAAATTTTTTCCAAACTTCATTATAAGTTGAAATTTTTATTTTCAATGTATTTTTAATTATTATAATTTTTATTTATAACAATAAAATTATTCAATTAATCTATAATATATTAATATATAATAGCTAAAATAAAAATTATTAAATATAAAAAATAATCAAATATTTTCAAAATAATTTTATTATTTAAATTTATTCATATAAAACAATAAAAATTAAAATAAAATTTAATATGAATTCCCAAGATTAGTACCAATAAATTTATCAGTTTCTTTCATATAATATTCACTACTATAAAAACTTGTCTTTCTCTTATGTTTAATATACAAATAACAACCAAAAATAACAAAAATAAGAACAATAATAAAAACAAATCCCATAAATAACATTTGAATAATATAAGCAGCACTTAATTTCTCATCTTTATTCCTATATTTATTATTATTACTTTTATCATTTTTATTTAAAATATCTTCAGGAGTAAGTTCTTTTTGTTTTCTATTATCTTTCTTATCATCATCTTTTTTACTTTGTTTATCTTCTGTAAATTCATGAACTTTTGGTGGTTCAGGATCAGTTTTTGCAATTCTTACTACATTTGTAGTTGAATAAAAACCAATTTGTTGATTTTGATAATCATAAACCATATGAAAGAATCTTACTATTGGTCTTCCTAAAGTAAAATGTTCAAAATTTTGTTTATGATATAATATAAATTCATATTTATTAGTTTCTTCATTTTTTTTAAATAAATTATCTTTATTTAATTTCATTCCCCATTCTCCAAAAATTAAAGTTAAAGAAGGTGCATTTGATGGTATTTCATTACATTGAAAAACATCATATCTTTTTACTTTAATTCTCTCACAAATTTTACTATTTATTAAATCTTTAAAATAAGTAATTTCTAATTTATTAAAAAAAGTACTTGGAACTAAAGCTCTATTTCTATAAGAAAAAAAAGAAACAAATTTATCACCTTCAATTGGTAAATTTTCATTATCATTAATTAATCCATTTGTAATAGAACATTCCCATTTTCTATTTTTATATCTAACACCATCTTTAATTTTATCTTCAGCATTACATCTACCATAATTTCTATAATCATTAACAATATTTTTTGGTATTTCACCAAAAGAAATTTCTCCTTTATCACTTGTATGGAAACTTTGAGTAAAAACTTTATGAGGAATAATTCTATTATTATATAATTGATCAATAAATGAATAACCTCTCTCAAAAGAATTTGCCATATAACCTAAGCCAATCATTCCTTCATATCCAGAAAAAACACTTGAATTAGTTGTAATTAAAAATTTTTGTCTAAATATTTTTTTATTATTAATTGTAATATCATCTTTTCCAGTAAAACCAGTAACATATTTTTCATCTTCATAAGTTAATGTTAATTGAGTTCTATTTACTTCTATTGTAGATGTATTTAAAAGATTAAATCTTCTTTCATTTGGTACTCCTGATTCAGTATTATATATATCTACTACCCAAGAATAAAATGATTGACCGTGTATTACTAATTTTCTACATGTTGGTGGAGTTCCGAAACACATTTCTAAACACATTCTTTCTTCTTCGTTTGATATTACTGGAAGAGTTGGAACTTGGAGAAAAGAAAGATATGGTTTT
>JAEEGL011123664.1_pt1 | contig 11551 bp, 4 predicted proteins | sample 9134231 | NCBI WGS metagenome assembly JAEEGL01 (sample SAMN16246548, study PRJNA631951) | gut metagenome | biome: gut microbiome; feature: rumen; material: fiber-attached | host: Bos | place: Iran: Karaj | collected 2018-10 | reverse complement strand
GGCTTGTTGCCGCCGGCAACCTTCTCGATGAAGTAGATTTCCTCTACGCTGTATCCGCTACCGGTGAAGAGCAGATGCTGTGCATCGAGCACGTCTAACAGCGGGTCACCAGCCAGGTTGACGGTGAGGGTGAAGGTGCCATCTTCATTGTCGGTCAGCAGTTCGTTACCCGGGAATATGTCGTCGCCTGTCCATGTGGTGCTCCACCAGCCGGAGGTGACACGTATCTGTGGGCTTGCACCCTTGATGGTGACATAGAATGTCTCGGCCTTCAACTTCTCCCATATATCCTGAGGAACGGTGTAGCACTCCTCGCCCGTAGAATTGCTCTCGGGAGCAAAGCGATAGTCACCACCCCAGTTGATTTCGCCGAGCGTACCGCCGTTAGTCCAGACGGGAACTTTCACCTCTTCCTCGCCAGGTCCGTCAATCCAGACTTCTTCGGCGAAGTAGATTTCGTCAACGCTGTATCCGCTACCCGTGAAGAGCAGGTGCTGAGCGTCGAGCACGTCTAACAGCGGGTCACCAGCCAGATTGACGGTGAGGGTGAAGGTGCCGTCTTCATTGTCGGTCAGCAGTTCGTTGCCCGGGAATATGTCGTCACCCATCCATGTGGTGCTCCACCAGCCGGAGGTGACACGTATCTGCGGGCTTGCACCCTTGATGGTGACATAGAACGTCTCGGTCTTCATCTTCTCCCATACATCTTGAGGGACGATGTAGCACTCCTCGCCTGTAGAATTGCTCTCGGGAGCGAAGCGGTAGTCGCCACTCCAGTTGATTTCACCGAGTGAACCATCGTTCTTCCAGATGGTGGTCTTCACCAACTCATAATGTCCCTCGTCGGCTGCTGGTTCGTAGGTCAGTTCGGGCATCAGAATCCGCTGTCCGTCGTAGGTATGGAGAACGCCTGTGAAGGTGCCTTTGTAGATGTTCTTAAGGGGAACACGGAATACGAGATTATTGGTTCCTTTACGATAGAAATCCTTGTGGTCGATAATCTGAGTTACCGAATCGGCATCGAGCAGTTCAACACCGTTGATGAACTCCAAATCGGTGCCAAACACTGTGATGAGCTCACCGCCTGCGGCAGTTTCACCAGGCTGTTTCGAGAATCCCGACACGCGGGTATGGCCCACGGTCAACGGCTGGCGCGACTCGGCCTGGCCGTTGGCGGTACGTACCACGATCTTGCCACCATCAGCAGCAATACCCGACGGGGCGATGACCCTGATCATGTCGTCGCTGACAATCTCAAAACTGGTCACCGTCTTGCCACCGGGGAATTCTATCTCGGTAACGTCATTGAAACCAGATCCGTTGATTGTCATAGGCTGATTGGTGACCACCTTGGTCGGGAAGAACACTTTGATGCCCAGTCCGACATTGGCTGAACCATTATTGTCGTCGTCAGAACAAGCTGTGAAAGTGGCACCAATAAGAACCACGGTCAGCAGCGCGCCTAAATATTTGATTATATGCTTCATAATTCTAACTTTTCACGATTAATAATTCACAATTTACCATCCCGGGTTCTGGGTAAGATTGGGATTCTTCTTCAGTTCCGACTGTGGAATGGGGTAGAAATAAAACTTATCATCCCACTGGCGCTTAATGGTAGTGCGAGTGAGTATCATATTGCCATCGCTGGCCACATTGATGGATGCCCCCTGAACTGCCCCAAAATACTGGGCACCCTTCTTCCAGCGGCGAACATCCCAGAAGCGATGGTTCTCGAAAGCCAGTTCCACTAAACGCTCGCGCTCATAGCGCTTCACCCATTCTTCGCCTTCCTCAGTGAACTTCGGCATCTGGATGTCAGCACGGTTGCGCAATACGTTAATGGCATCGTTTGCGCTCATTCCGAAGCTATTGTCGTTGGCACTGCCAGTGGCATTGTAAACGGCCTCGGCATAGTCGAGATAGAACTCAGCCAGACGGAATATAATCCAAGTGTGGCGGGCATAAGTCTGGTTATCAGCTGTGGTGACACACGAACCATCGACGTATTTACGGAGATAGTAGCTCGTGGAGGTGGCACCATACTTCGGAGCACCGTTGAAACCACCGATGAAAGTCTCTATAACCTTCTTCTGAGAACCGTTGGTGGGCCATTCATCACCGTTCTTCACCACCGTAAGAGCAAAGCGCGGGTCAAGATTTTCGTAAGGATTAAGCAAACCGAGGTTGATGCTGCCGGGATAGCGCTCACCGAAGGTCTCGCCGTTGTCCAGGAATTCATACTGGTCGACCAGACTCTGTGTGGGGCAATTGCCCGAAGCACCATTCTCCACACCAATAGGATAGTTGGCCATCTCGAATTCGTTGCTGTCACCACGTCCGATACCGAAGATCAGTTCTGAGTTGGTGAATGCATTTCCGCCCCACAATGAACCGTATGCACTGAGTTTCACTCCCCATGTAGCAGCATTGTCGAGGATATACTTGCAAGCATTGACAGCCTCGCTCCATTTCTCTTTGTTGTTATTCGGGTTGTGAAGCGGCGAGGCGGCATAGAGTAGTGTGCGGGCTTTGAGGGCAAAAACAGCGATGCGTGTGGCTCGTCCGATTTCTGCCTCGACTTCAGTTACGTAAGAAACAGGCAGATAGGGTGCGATGGCATCACACTCGTCGACGATGAACTTCACAATCTGCTCTGCCGAGGTACGCTTGATGTTGTTGGCCTGCGCATTGGTCAGCGTGGTCGTCACTAAAGGTACATCGCCATAAGTCTTGAACAGTTCGAAATAGAAGTAGGCTCTCAAGAAGCGCAACTCATAGGGGAACAATTCCATCTGCTCTATCCATTTGCTATAGTCTGGATTATACTTCCAGTCGGATATATCGGTCTCGTCAATCTTTTCCAGATACATGTTGATATCAGCAATAGCTGTATACGCCTTAGTCCAGGTATTGGAAAAGGGATTGGCCGGGCTCCATCCTCCATTTACATAGCCATTGACGGCCCCTGTCTCCAGGGCATATTGAGCCTCGTCGGTAGCACTGGCCAGGAAGTAGGCACTATTGGCGGCAAATTCGTTATTATAGACCTGGGCATAGACGTCGAACACGAGGTTCTTGATACCATTGCCGAAATATTCATAGGTCCATGCCTCGTCGCGGGTCGTCTCCTCCGTGTACTCAAGATCGGCACAAGAGCTAAAAGTGAAGAGGTAAGTGGTGAGAGGTAAGATGTATGAGAATGCTCTTGCTACTACCTTATATAATTTATTCTTATTCATAATCTTCATATTTCTATTAGAATTCTACTGAAAGACCAATATTCACACTCTTCATGACGGGATAGCCAGTGTTGAGATTCTCGGCATCCATGGCTTCGATATTGTCGAAGGACAGAAGATTCTGACCTTGTACGAATACCTTGGCACCAGTCACCTTCAGAGACTCGATGACGCTTGCTGGTAACTTGTAGTAAAGTTCACAGTCGCGCAGCTTCAGCCAGCTGACGTTGCGGTACCAGATTGTAGAGTTCTGGGCATTGTTAGCCACATTCTCTATCGACAGACGCGGATAGCTTGCATTAGCTCCGGCTACATCGAAGCAGTTGTCGTAGTATTCCTGAGAGAGGTTGCGGTTGTCGGAGAGGGCTCCCCAGACACCGTCGACATAGCGCAGGTTTTTCACCTGATGGGCTGCACCCTGGAAGGTAGCGTTAACACCAAAGCCCTTATACTCTGCGCCAAGGTTGAAGGCGTAGTTGAGTGAGGGGAAGGCATTGCCATAATCCTGTGCCACGTAGTCGTTCTCGTTGATGACATTGTCACCGTTGACATCCTGATACTTGATGTCGCCGACCTTCACCTGTCCGAACTGCTGAACAGGACTGTTTTCGATATCTTCCTGACTCTGGAAAAATCCAAGGGCGATGAGACCACGCTCATAGTCAGCAGGACCGTCGACCAGCGAGAGGTTGGGGTAGGCGGGGGTCTCAATCCATTGCAGGATTTCGCTCTTCACCGTTGCGAAGGAGGCACCGGCATTCAGGTTCAGTCCGTTCTCAAAGGTTTTGGCATAGCGCAGACCCAGTTCCAGACCGTAGCTGGCTACACGCCCCTTGTCATCATACGACGACTGGATACCCACCACGTCGGAGTTGAGTGAAGCTGCGCTGACCAGGATGTTACGACGCTGCTGATAGAACACGTCGAACGTGACATCCAACTGATTAAATAGTCTCAGGTCGGTACCGAAATTGGCCTTATAAGCAGTTTCCTGTGAGAAATCATCAGTGGGGAACTGTGTGAGGAAGGCACCCCATGAGCTTTGGAAACTGTTGCCATACCAGAACTGTCCGTGAGAATTGCTCCAACGGGCGAGCCACAGACCTGCTTCCGGCACGTAGTCGGTGTGCTGAATACCACCCGAGAGACGAACCTTTCCATAGTTGAATAGGCTGCTTTCAGGATTATTGATAAAGATATATCCCAGACCTAATGTCGGTGAGAAAGCCCATTTGGCAGGATAGCTGCGATTAGAGCCATTGGCTGCCAGCACCACGTCGGCCATGAATTTGTTGGCATGGTCGTAGTGCAAAGCCATCTGCCAGTTGGTACGATACCAGGTGTTGTTCTGGCCATCGCGAATCTCGCTCTTCATGTTGTAGTTGGCATTGGCTGCAAGATTGTCGCCATTGGCCAGTTGCAGACCGTATTTCATTCCTGCATTGAAAGTAGCGTTACGCCACTGTGTGTCAACCCAGTGGTTGAACACCAGTTTGTCTTCTACCGTACCCATCACAACCTCTTCACCGGAGGCAATGTCGTGCCAACCATACTGATAACCCTTTGAGCGGTTCTCAATCGTATTGGAGGAGTTGTCATAAGAGGCACCGACGTAGAATTTCAGTCCCTTGGTGATGATATCCAGGTCTTGTTCCAATGTCATATTGGCCCAGATCTGGCGTTGGTGGGTCTTCATAAATCCGGCACCCTGCGACTTGGCCAGCAGGTTGAAATCTCCATAGGTCTGGCTACCACCCCATACGCCACTGGCTGTCTTGATGGGGAATGCCAGTGCAGGCACCTTATAGAGATGCCACCAGGCATCGTTAGAGTTCACGTTGGGCACACCATTGGTTTCCAACAGGATACCCAGGACATTAGCGCTGACCCTTGTGGTCGGGCTTACTTCGAAGTCGACATTGGCGCGTATATTGGCCTTTGAATACTTCAGCTGCGAATTCCAGTCGCCCTGGTCGGGGTTCTTATATAGTCCGCGGGCGTCGGTATAGTCGAGCTGTGCATAATACTGCACCTTGTCGGTACCGCCAAAGAAGGAGAGATATGCATTCGACTCATGGGCAGTCTTCTTGAACACTTCGTCCTTCCAGTTGACATTAGGATAAACCAGCGGATTACTGCCATCATTGAATTTCTGTAGCTCAGTTTCCGAATAAGCGGGCGTGAGACCGTCGTTCAGACGGGCTTTGTTCAGGGCATTGGCATAGCCAAATGCATCAACCATGTCGGCCATCTGAGGGTCGAACTGGAACTTATGTGAAGCCCCCACCTTAAAGTGGTATTTGCCATCCTTATTGCCGTGTTTGGTCTTCACCAGCAGCACACCGTTGATACCCTCATGTCCGTAAAGCGCGACAGCAGCAGCATCTTTCAGAACAGTGACACTTTCCACCTCTTCAACAGAGAGACGGTCGATAGGACGTTCCACACCGTCGACTAGGATCAGAATATCCCGCTCGCCAGTGGTTTGGACGCCACGGATGTTAAATGTTGCACCACGGCCTTCCTCGCCTTTGAAACCCGTGTTCTGGAAGGCGTTCAAGCCCAGGAGCTTACCATACAGGGCATCTGCCAGACTAATGGCTGATGTGCGACGCAGCTCTTCAGCCGTAATGGTGGTTGCTGCCGCCGTAGTGAGTAATTCAGATTGCTCAACGCCATAGCCCAAATCTACCTTCTGCGATGCTTTGTCGCTCAGCGTCACCTGGGCACTGACCGCCATCGGAGCACCACAGAGTCCCACGAAGGTATATATAAATATGTTTCTTAGTTTCATAATCTTCATCGTTTATCATTTATCATTTATCATTTGGCAACAGGCGCTTACCATCCAGGATTCTGTGTAAGTCCATACCCCTTCTGAATCTCGATACGGGAAACAGGATCCAGATACCATTTGTTAGTCCAATAGCCCGAATCCCACCAACGGCGGGCACCGTTGACAATCTGCACTTTCTCATATTCAAATCTTGGCCAGGGTGTGCCGGAATCCCAACGCAGGTTGGTCATGTTACCATCCTCGTCTACCAATGGCATGCGTGGATAGTTACCGTTTTCATCCGGTGTGTCGCTCAGACGATAGATTCTGATCTCGTGGAGCGGTTTGGTAAAGAGATCCTGACGCATACGACGGACCATGTCATAGATACGGTCACCGCATTCAGCACCAATCTCACAGTTGCGCTCACGCAGGATTTCATTAATCAGGTTTGCCTTGTTGGAACTCAGGTTCAGCTCGGGATTCATCTTCTCGATGCGGCTCAGGCCAACACGGCTGCGGACGATGTCGAGATCGTCGAGGGCACCAGCGAGATTACCGGTTTCTGCCTTGGCCTCGGCACGGATGAGGTACATCTCTGCCAGACGGATGTAAGACACACCGATGAACTCGTCATTCATCCTGTCGTTCGTATAGTCGAGCATCCACTTGAACTTACGGTATCCGGAAGCGGCGTCATCAGAAGCGTAGTCGCCGAAATTAGCCTGGTCATAATACATGGCACCGTTTACCCAGGTGTCAACATAGCTGTTGCCGGCATAGTCAAATCCGGCAGGAAGTGACTTGCGGGGAACCAGCATCGTCTCATACAGACGTGGGTCGCGTTCGGCAAACATGTCGAGTCCCTGGTTATTATTGCCAGCCCCGTAGATGTTCTCAAACGGGAAATTGCGACCGTCGGCCATGCCGAAACACTCCTGCAGCTCGTTGGTAGGAACAGCCCCCCCCTGACGATAGCAGTCCATAGCGAAGCCTCTCCATCCCCATCCCCATCCGTTTTCTGTGACAGCACCGTCACGTACTACGTCGGTCATCAACTGTGTGGGATGAACGTCGAAGAGTTTCTCATGGTGTGTGGCATCGTTACGATAGCGATATGCACGACGATAGGCTGCGCGGTAGCCAGCTTCATCCTGGGATGTGGGCTGTATCAGTTGGTAATAGTTACCATTGGCAGCATTGTCGGCAAAGAATTCTTCGCAATACTGTAAGCAACGATTCCATAATGCGGGATCTTCCTTGCCAAACCATACATGCTCCTCATTCTCCAGACCTGTCGGCTTCTTGGTGTAGGTGATATAAGGTTGTGCGTTGTTGAATAGTGGGGATGCGGCAAACATCCATACTTTGGCACGCAGGGCGCGGGCTGAGGCGCGTGTCAGACGACCTGACCACTGGGCAATATCCGCATCAGGAACGTTCCAGATGTATCCTGGCTCATCAATTGCACACTGAATCAGCGAGTCGATGAACTGCACGGTCTGCCAGGCGGTTGCGCGGCCTTCTGTGTAGCCTTCTCCCACAGCGTAAGACTTTTTCACGAGGCACAGACCACCAAAATTGCGGAAAGCGTCGAAGTAACGGCTGGCCATAATTGTAAAAGCCTCACCTCTCAGACGGCTTTTCTCATTGTCTTGCATGTCGGGTACACGGTCGATGTTCTCGATAATCTGCCAGCACTTGCGTACTGTCTCATAAATGGAAACACGTCCGCCAGCATCGCTGTCAAGACCGCTCTTCGTAGAATAAGAGAATTTTCCCTGCAGGTTACCATCCTCTGTATCCTGGGCGTTCTCGGTCAGGAGTCCGGGATAGTAGCTCTGTTTGGGACCGCCCCATGAAACATAGCAATGATAGGAGTCGGAAAGCACGTCGATAGGCGCACCGTTCATCATGTTACCTGAGGTGTAGATGCAGTAGAGGTGCCCGTACGCACACCACAGGAAATTGCGGGTGTATTCGGCCTTGGGGAACACGGTGTCGATATTTACGTCGACACCAGGGGCCTTCTCTAAGAAGGCATTACCCACATTGATATCGTCGACACATGCTGTGAAAATGCCGGTTGACATCATCAAAGCCAATATGTAATTAGATAACTTTTTCATATTCTTCATATCTTAAGTTCATTAGAAGTTTACTTGCAGGCCGAAGTTATACACACGTGTCATAGGATAACGTACGCCGAAGTCAAGTCCCTGTCCGGGAGCCTCTGGGTCATTGCCCTTGAAGTCAGCAAATGTCAGCAGGTTCTGGCCTGAGGCATAGATTCTCAAGTAGTTGAGCAATGGCAAGAACTTGGGCTTGTTGAAGGTATAGCCAATCTCCAGATTCTTCAGACGTACATATTTAGAGTCAATCATCCACGCACGAGAATCAAGGTTGTTATTACCACGATTGGTAAACGAGATACGCGGCAGGATGGCATCCGTATTGTCCACTGTCCATGAATTGTCGGCTACCCACTGTGCCAGTGCCGACGTGTTGGTAGAGCCGAACTGGTCGCGGAAGTATCCGTTCAGTGTGCGGCTGGTGTTGTCGGCTCCTACCCAAAGCATTGAGAAGTCAAGTCCCTTCCAGTTCAGGTTGGCATTGACAGACCAGGTAATCTCCGGGTTATCGGTATAGCCGAGGGGCTTCTGGTCGTTTGTGTCGATAAGTCCGTCACCATTCAGGTCAACGTATACGGCGTCGCCATATTTCAGTTCGACCATCTGTTGTGGCATCTCAATGCCATATACCTCTTTATAACGCTGTTCGGTATTCTCATTATAGAACTCGAAGAGGTCGTAGCCGAAGCGCTGTCCTACAGGCAGCCCAGTATGTTTCATATATTCATACATGGGCTCTACTTCAAGCATCTCAATCACCTTGTTTCTGGCAAAGGCTATGCTGGGGCTGATGCTATAGCGGAGATCACCAACCTTATCAGCCCATTTCAAGGTCAATTCGTAACCATGATTCTTTACTCGACCCTCGTTGACAGCCTGAGAAGGAAGGCTGGTCACAGCAGGCAGCAGAGATTCATTCGACACCAGGATGTCCTTTCGGTCTTCCCAGAACAGGTCGAGGTTTACTGTCAGACGATCGTTGATGAATGCCAGGTCCACACCAAGGTTAATCTTGGTAGCAGTCTCCCAGGTAACGTCGGGGTTACCGGCGGTCAGCTCCTTTACGGCCTGTAGCCAGTTGCCTCTTGTACCGAAGTTCGCACCACGATTCTGCGGGTTACTCGTCATCGACCCCGTGTAGAACTGCCAGGTACCCGGCAGATAGAGGAAACGGGCCCCGTTGGTGTTGTCGTTACCGACCTTACCCCATGAACCACGCAGCTTCATGTAGCCGATAATAGGCTTAATGGGTTCCCAGAACTTCTCGCTCGATGGTATCCAACCTACTGAGAATGAGGGGAAAGTACCATAGCGCTTACCCTCGGCAAAGTTCTCGGAACCGTTATAACCGATGTTGAAGTCAATCAAATAGCGGGTGTCGTAGTCGTAGGTAACGCGGCCCACGAGTCCTACATAGCCTTTAGGAATCGACTGATAAATACTACCTGAAGAATCCCAGGGATAATAGGTCTTACTCTGATTATAAAGAAGGAGAGCGCCTACATTGTGTCTGCCGAACTTACGGGCATAGTTGAAACTGGCCTCGGCATACCAGTTACGGTTACCCCATTTAGCCTCGCTATAGGGAATTGGCCAGGTGATATTTTCCTTGCGTAGCACCTCTTGATTGTCAACGATGGTTGCCACGTAGGTAACACCTGTGCCATAGCCGTTCTGGCGATTCTTACGGGCGGTATAATCGGTGTTGTAGGAGCCCTTGATTTTGAAGTCCAGACCTGGCGTGATGAAACTCATGTCGAGTTTGTACTGAAGGTCAAGGTTCAGCACGTTGGTGCTCTCGTTCTGGTAACCCAAGTCAAAATAGTTTGACAGGGCATCACGGTCGTAGGGACCAACGAGGTTCTTATCGGCAATGACATGGCGGCCCTGGTCGTCGATACCAATACCGGCGTATGGGGTGGCACCCTGCAGATATCGGAAAAGGAATCCCTCGCCACCACCCATCGTGGTACGATTCTGAACACGTCCCCCCATTGTTAGTGCTAACTGACTATACTTTGACACGTCGATGTCGAGGTTGGCACGGTAGTTGAAACGGTTGTACTTGAAGGTCTCATCATCATTACTTGAGAACGTCTTGAAAAGCGAATTCTGATTGAGGAATCCTGCTGAGACGAAATACCTCACTTTCTCTGTACCACCGTTCACATTCACATTGACCTGCTCCTGCCATGCGGCATCATCCATGATATAGTCAATCCAGTCTGTATTGGGGAATGTCACAGGCATGTCGCCCGTACGGAAATGCTCCATGACTTCCTGTTTGAATCGAAGCCCCAAGTCACCATAGCCACCTTCTTCAACGGTGGTGGCGTAAGGCCTGTAGTTGTCGATGGTAACTGAGGATGGCCACTGGTTCATGGGCAGAGCATCAGTAATCTGAGAGTAATTATACATCTTACCATAAGTATATGAGTCTGCGAAATCCACGAACTTGGCAATCTGCTGTATGGCAGCACTTGCCGAGACCGTCACCGAGGCTTTGCCTGGTGTACCACGCTTGGTAGTGACGAGGATAACACCATTGGCACCTCGCACGCCGAACACCGCCGTGGCAGAGGCATCCTTAAGGATAGAGATGTCCTGAATTTCATTGGGGTCAAGCTGTGCGAACGAACGTTCAACACCATCAACGAGCACCAGCGGATCGGCGCTGTTGAGAGAGCCCGTTCCGCGTACTCTGATGATGGGCTCATCAGCGCCAGGCATGCCTGAAGCCTGGACTACCGATATGCCAGGCAGCTTTCCTTGCAAAGCGTTAGCTACACTGGCCACAGGCGCCTTTAGCAGTTCATCACCACCTACGGCCTGAACGGCTCCCGTTATGGTCACCTTCTTTTGCTGACCATAACCTATGACCACCACTTCTTCCAGGGACTTAGAGTCGGGCTGCATGGTGACATTAATCCGTCGGCCTTGTACCTTACGCTGCTGGGAAAGGTAGCCCACATACGAGAACTCGAGTGTTGCACCCTGGGCTACTGACGCGATGCGGTAGTGACCGTCAAGGTCGGTGACACCACCGACTCCTTTTCCTTGGACTACGACCGACACGCCAATTAGCGGTTCGCCGGTCTCGTCAATCACCGTTCCTTCTACCGTCAGAGTCTGGGCAAACACTACATTAGGTATCAGACATAGAAATGCCGTGATACCTAAAAGAATAGATTTACTTCGTTTCATCATCTGGTTTTTGAATTATTTGTTTTTTTTGTTTGGTTTTGACTGCAAAGTTATTGTTTTTGGTTCTTCACAGGAATGGCGTGATACCGGCATCGTGTAGGATCAGCAGACGAAGCTTGAAGTAACGGTCGTCGGTGAAGCCCAAGCCTCACGCTTCATCACCTTAATCTTTCGTAAAGAGTCATTGGAAAAAGCTG
>JAEEGL010957485.1_pt1 | contig 11551 bp, 12 predicted proteins | sample 9134231 | NCBI WGS metagenome assembly JAEEGL01 (sample SAMN16246548, study PRJNA631951) | gut metagenome | biome: gut microbiome; feature: rumen; material: fiber-attached | host: Bos | place: Iran: Karaj | collected 2018-10 | reverse complement strand
TTCTGCCGGACGGCGTTGTGCTCCACGGTGATGGAGTCGTACTGGATGGGCATCATGAAGCCCGCGAAGGGGCTCATCTTGGCCTGGAGCGCCACGTGCCTGTCGTACAGGCAGGTTTTGAGGAGCTCCGCGTTGTTCAGGTTTTCAGACATAATGAAGTATTTGGTTATCAGTGTTTTCTTACAAGGCCAGACGGAATCCGATGGTGGACCGGAAACGGCTGGCTTCAAATTCATTCCGGTTGCTCACCCGGCACTTGTCCGCCGTCGTGGCCACGCTGCCGCCCCGCATCGTACGGAAATCTCCGAGCACCGACTCCACCGGTCCCGTGGGGTCGCGCTGGGCCGTGGAGTTGTAGGGGCCGGGACGGTCCTGGACCCATTCCCAAACGTTGCCGCTCATGTCATACAATCCGAGTTCGTTCGGCGAATAGCGCGCGACAGGTCGCGTACGCATGTCTTCGTATCCATATTGAGCCACGCCCTGGGGATATGGGGAACCGGCAAATTCGGTCCCGCGACTCTTCTGCCCACCCCGGGCGGCATATTCCCACTCCGCCTCCGTAGGAAGACGGAACTTTCTCCCTGTCAATGCGTTCAACCGGCGGAGGAATGCCTGCACATCGTACCAGGAGACATTTCCGATGGGAAAATCGGGGCCCTGGTTCCCATAGGGGGCACTACCCATGACCGCTTCCCAGAGCGCCTGGGTGACTTCCGTCCTGCCGATTTTAAAGTTGTCCAAAGTCACCTCATGCTGCGGAAGTTCATCCTCGCGGATGGCGCCGGACTTGTTCTTCCGGCCTCCCATCGTAAATGTACCGCCCTGCACGGCCACCATATCGAACCGGATGCCGTTCACCTCGAAGGATTCGGACTTCACTTCGGTGGATTTGAAACGCTCACGGGGCACGGTATTGGCCACCAGTACGTCATAGACCGCCTGATCATAAGGCGCTTCCATAGAAACGGCAACGCGAAGGCCCACATCTCCCGCCTTTGCGGAAGGAATCATCCCTTTGCGCGTGACGGGCTTGTTGTTCTTCTCCAGCGCACTGCCTCCCCGAAGGGCGCGTTCCTCCCCCTCTTCCGGTCCCTGTGGATTGACAGTCAAGGCATTTCCAAGGTCATCCGTCCAAAGGTCAGAGCACCATTCCCAGGCCCCGCCGGTCATTCCTTCCCGCTGGCGCGCGGCATATTCCCATTCGGCCTCGGTCGGAAGACGGAACGGGACACCCGTCGCTTGGGAAAGCTTTTTCAGGAACTTCTGCGCATCATTCCAGGACACGCCGCTCACGGGCGCGGCGGGCACGTCCTTCGGACTGGGATTGTTTCCCATCATCGCCTTCCAAAGCGCCTGTGTCACCTCGGCGGTACCGATGGCATAACCGTCCAGGATTACCTGGTGGATGGACGGGGTACGGTAACGTCCCTGGTCCAGGGTCTCCCCCATCGCAAACGTCCCGGCGGGCATCGCAACCAACTGGAATGTTTCTCCTTTCACGGTAAACGTGTAGAATCCGTCATCCCCCCGGAAAGGCGTAAGATCCGCCGGACCGGCAACGGGACCGCCGGCGCAGGAGGCGGCCAGCAGCAGGACAGAAACCCATTCAACTATCTTCTTCATCACTTTAGGCAATCCAGGATAAACTCCTGTAATTCAATGTTAGTTTCACAATTAATCCGGAGGTCCTCCGGCGTAGCGCCCTTCGTAGGCGCCATCTCTCCGCACAGGTCGATCGCCACCACGTCCTTCTTCAGGATCTCCCCGATCCATCCTTTCAGGACGTCCAGCGGATAGGTTCCCTGGCTCCAGTCCGTGCGGGCTGCGTTCCGGTCCAGGACATCCTTGTCCACCGACAGGTACACCCGCTTCCCGTCCAACGCCGCCAGGAGGTCACCGATTTCCCTCTCCAGTTCCCGGTCCACAGTTCCTTCATCGTTCCGGATGCGGTGGTCAGGACCCAGGGTCCAGACCGCTTCCAGCATAGGGTTCTTCTCCTTCATCTCCCGGACCCAGCTGCCGCAGCTGAGTACGCCGCCGAAGGCCGGTTCCTGGTCGTCCGGGTGGTTGTCCACCAGAACGAGCGTGAAAGGGGCCGTCTCTCCTTCGGCGAGGATCTTCGACACATAGTGATAGTCACCACTGTCGATCCACCGGATGCCGCACCTCCGGGCTAGGGCGAGACGCCTGTCAATCTCTGCTTCCGACTCAGGGTCGCAGTAGCAGTTCGTCCCCTCGATATCATCCAGCCTGAAGAGCCGGAACGGAATGCCTCGCGCCTGCAATCCGGGCAGGAATCCCTCGGCTTCATACACACCGCTGAAATCGACTATGCACAAGTCCCCATTCATCTTTCAAATATAATCATTTTCCCCGAATTCCCTTTCAGTTTCAATAGAAAAAGCGGCGGATTCTTCAAGTTTAATCAGAATCCACCCAAAATCGAAAAAATAGACTTAATTCACTAATTAATAGAAAAGAAAACAAATATGTTTACTACTATAACATATTTGTTAATATCGAAATACGATATCAATCGACAAGTCCAAGGGCAACGAAAAGCCTTCGATAAGCCGATGCTTTCTTTTCCAGCGACAAAGGATAAGCACGGGATGTGGAAGGCATCCGGAAGAAGCGAAGCTCCCTTCCGCCGTTGCGGATTGCGACCGATTCCCCGACAGAGGGAGCTTCGCATCCGTACCGGTCCGTCAGGACATCCGTAGCTTTCTGCCCCGTTGTCACGACAGCTGAACAGGAAGGAATCCGGTCCAGTAACGCCGTGATATCCGTAGGCTCCACAACCTCCAGGAACTTGTCGGACGCATTGTCCTGCAAACGTCGGACAGCCGTGGCCGTATCGAACAGGGCGATTCCCTTTCCGGTACAAAAAGCGCGGATCCGGGGCAGGTCGAACCGCTTCTCCCCCGCCACGACGAAATGGTCCCGGTCTCCATAGAAGACCAGTCCGCAAACGCGCCAGAAATCGTTCAGCCAGTTTGGATAGTAGAACTCCATGCACCAGCGCTTTGGCTGAGGCGGAAAACTCCCCAGGAACAGGACGACGGCCCCTTCCGGCAGGAAGGGTTCGAAAGGGTGGTATTCCACTTCGGGAACGTTCGTCATATCATTAAGGTCTTGCTACACAAAGATACGGAATAATTTTAAAAATATTTACGAAAACCCTTGCATTGACCGGATTAATTGCTACCTTTGCGTTAGACATGAACCGGAGAATCAACAACAAGCACCATCATCACCTTGTCTTTACCAGATAGGGCGGTACTTTGTTGTGTATTCTTGCAACCGGTTCAAACGGATGAAGACCTGCCCTGAAGGCGGGCCTTTTTTGTTTTAAGGTTAGTTATCATATGCTCAGAATCGCCATCCAGTCCAAGGGGCGGCTCAACGAAGAGAGCCTTTCCCTCCTCCAAAGCATCGGCATCGAAGTGGATGCCCCGAAACGGAAGCTGCTTTCCAAGTCGCAGACCTTCCCTATAGAAGCCCTGTACCTCCGCGACGACGACATCCCCCACGTCGTGGCCGGGGGAACGGCGACCCTGGGCATCGTGGGCCTGAATGAAGTCGAGGAGCGCGGCGCCGATGTCAGCGTCCTGGCGCGCCTCGGATTCGGCGCCTGCCGCCTGAGCCTGGCCATCCCGAAAAGCGTGCCCTACGACGGCATCGAGTGGTTCTGCGGGCGGCGCATTGCCACCTCCTACCCCAACATCCTCCGGAATTATCTGGTCCAGCGGGGAATCGACGCCAAGGTGGAAGTCATCACCGGCTCTGTCGAAATCGCCCCGGCCGTCGGGATCGCCGATGCCATCTTCGACATCGTTTCCTCCGGAAGCACCCTGATAGCCAACGGTTTGAAGGAAGTGGAGACCGTCTTCGAATCCGAAGCCGTCCTCATCGCAAGCAAGACGCTGGAAGACGGGCAGCAGGCCCTGATCGACGACCTCCTGTTCCGGATCGAATCCGAAACCGTCAGCCGCGGGAAGAAGTACCTCCTGATGAACCTCCCCAAGGCCTCCCTGGACGAAGCGATCAAGATCCTTCCTGCGATGCGCAGTCCCACCGTGATGCCACTCGCCACCGAAGACTGGTGCTCCCTGCACTCCGTCATCGACGCGGCTGACCTGTGGACCAAGGTCCGCCAGCTGAAGGCCATCGGCGCCGAAGGAATCCTGGTCATGGAAGTAGACAAGATCATCCTATGAGAATCATCGAGAACCCGGCCCGGTCGGAGTGGGATGCCCTGACCCGGCGGCAAGGCGTCGATTACGAAGGGATCCGGCCCCGCGTGCAGGCCATCCTGGACGCCGTGGAAAAGGAAGGCGACGCTGCCCTCCTGCGTCTGATGCGCGAGATCGACCAGGTCGATGCACCGTTGGAAGTAACTGAAGAAGAAGTCGATACGGCTTGTAGATCGATGTCCAGGGTCGTTGCGGAAGCCATCCGTACCGCCAAAAGGAACATCGAGGCTTTCCACCAGGCCCAGATGCCCCGCGAGATCCGCGTTGAAACATCTCCCGGAGTCGTGTGCATCCAGCGGCCGGTCCCTATCCGCCGCGTGGGCCTGTACATACCCGGCGGCAGCGCTCCCCTGTTCTCCACCGTACTGATGCTCGCCGTCCCGGCCGCCCTGGCCGGTTGCCGGGAGCGCATCCTCTGCACTCCTTGCCGGAAAGACGGTTCCATCGCCCCCGAAGTGCTCTTTGCCGCCCGGGAATGCGGCATAACCAGGATCTTCCGCATCGGCGGAGCGCAGGCTGTGGCAGCAATGGCCTTCGGCACGGAAACGGTTCCCAAAGTGGACAAAATCTTTGGCCCCGGCAACCCGTACGTCACGCTGGCCAAACAGCTCGTCAGCGGTCGGAACACGGCCATCGACATGCCGGCCGGTCCGTCGGAAGTGATGGTCCTTGCCGACCGGAGAAGTACCCCGCCCACCTTCGTCGCTGCCGATCTCCTCTCCCAGGCAGAACACGGGAAAGACAGCACGGCCGTGTTGGTCTGTACTGAAAGCGATTATGCAGAAAGAGTAATGGAAGAAATTGAAAGACAAAGGAAAATACTTCCAAGGAATTCTCAGATAGATGGTGCCTTGGAGCACAGTTTCGCCGTTGTGCTGCCGGACCTTCAGACCGTCATCGACTTCGCGGAAGCCTATGCTCCCGAGCACCTCATCATCGCCCTGGAAGATGCCGCGGAAATAGCCCGGAGCATCACGGCGGCGGGCAGTGTCTTTATCGGACGCTGGAGCCCGGAGAGCGCCGGAGACTATGCCTCCGGAACGAACCACACCCTGCCCACGAGCGGATGGGCCCGTTCCTGCAGCGGCGTCAACATGGACAGTTTCCTCCGGAAGATGACCCTCCAGGAACTCACCCGCGACGGACTCGCAGCCTTGACACCTACCATTGCCATCATGGCACAAGCAGAAGGACTGGATGCCCACGCACGCGCCGTAACCATCAGAATCAAAGGATTATGATGAGCCGGATTGCTTCCCTTGTCAGGCCCAATATCGCGGCCTTGGCCCCCTACTCGACCGCGCGGGACGAGTATGACGGGCCCATCGGCATTTTCCTGGACGCCAATGAAAGTCCTTATGAGAACGGTTTCAACCGCTACCCTGACCCGCACCAGGCAGCGCTCAAGGCGAAGATCGCCCCGCTGAAAGGGATTCCCGTGGAGAACATCTTCCTCGGAAACGGAAGCGATGAGGCCATCGACCTGGTATTCAGGATCTTCTGTGAACCCGGGAAAGATAACGCAGTCATCATTTCCCCCAGTTATGGAATGTACGGAGTAGCCGCGGCCATCAATGACGTCACCGTGCGGAATGTCCGTCTGGAAGAGGATTTCTCGCTCGATTCCGGCAAACTGCTCGGCGCCTGTGACGGGCGGACGAAAGTCATTTTCCTGTGCTCACCGAACAACCCTTCCGGAAACGCTTTTCCGAAGGAGCAGCTGCTGGACATCTGCGACCGTTTTCCGGGCATCGTGGTCATAGATGAAGCCTACGTCGACTTCTCGGAGCAAGGAAGTCTGGCCGCCGAGGCTGTCGCCCGGGAGAATCTGGTGGTCCTCCAGACCCTTTCCAAGGCCCGGGCCATGGCTGGACTCCGCATCGGAATGGCTGTCTCCAACGTGGAAGTCATTCAATTGATGTCCCGGGTTAAATACCCCTACAACCTGAGCCGGGCAGCGATGGAAAAAGCACTAATACTTATCGAGCATAAAATTGATAATGAGATATCTACAATTATCAACGAAAGGAAAAGATTAAATTCGATCCTTCCTTATCTTCCTTTTGTCAGGAAAGTATTCCCGAGCGACGCGAACTTCATCCTAGTCCGCGTGGACAATGCCGACTCCCTATACGATTATCTCCTGAAAGAAGGTATCATCGTCCGGAACCGCACAAGGGTTCCCGGCTGCGAGGGATGCCTCCGCCTGACCGTCGGCCTCCCAGCCGAAAACGAGGCCCTGTTGAACGCACTTGAAAACTACGCCCTATGAACAACCTGAAAAAAGCACTCTTCATCGACCGGGACGGAACCATCCTCGTGGAACCCGCGGACGAGCAGATAGACTCCCTGGATAAATTCGCCTTCGTTCCCGGAGCCATCTCCGGACTGAAGGCCCTCACAGGGCTGGGATACGAATTCGTCCTCGTCTCCAACCAGGACGGACTGGGCACTCCCTTTTTCCCGACCGAGACCTTCTGGCCCTGCCAGACACTGATGCTGAACACCCTCGCCGGAGAAGGAATCGTATTTGACAACATACTGATTGACAAGACTTTCCCGCATGATAACGCCCCCACCCGCAAACCGGGGACAGGGATGCTTACATCCTATATGGACGGCTCGTACGACCTTGCAGCCAGCTATGTCATCGGCGATCGGGAATCGGACGTTCAACTGGCCGCCAACCTGGGGGCGAAATCGCTGCAGGTAGGGCCGATGTCCTGGATTGAAATCGCCGAAGCGGTCCGAAGCAGCGCCCGGCAAGTGACCGTCACGCGGAAAACCCGCGAGACGGACATCTCCCTGACACTGGACCTGGACGGCAAAGGGCCGTCCGGCATCAGCACCGGCCTGCACTTTTTCGACCATATGCTGGAGCAGATCCCCCATCACGGCGGGGTGAGCCTGGCCCTTGATTGCAAGGGCGACCTGGAGGTGGATGAACATCACACGATGGAAGACGCGGGCATCGTCCTGGGAGAGGCGATCGGTCAGGCACTCGGAGACAAACGAGGACTGGAACGATATGGATTCGCACTTCCGATGGATGACTGCAAAGCGCTGGTACTGATTGACTTTGGTGGACGGTCTGATTTTGTCTGGAAAGTGGATTTCACCCGGGAATTCATTGGAGACACCCCCACGGAAATGTTCCCGCATTTCTTCAAGTCACTCTGCTCGGCAGCCCGCTGCAACCTCCGTATTGAGGCCGAGGGCGAGAACAACCACCACCTCGCCGAATCCGTCTTCAAGGCCTTCGCCAGAGCCCTGCGCCAAGCCGTCCGGCGCAATGTATTCGACGGTTCCCTCCCTTCATCGAAAGGAACGCTATGATCGCCATCATCGACTATGACATGGGCAATCTCCGGTCACTGGAAAATGCCCTGGACAGGCTTGGAGCGGCCTATCAGGTGACAGCCGAGCCGGGCGCCATCCGCAGCGCCGACCGGGTCATCCTCCCCGGGGTCGGACACGCCGGCCTTGCGATGGACAACCTGGTGGAGCGGGGCCTGCCGGATGTCATCCGGTCCCTGCGCCAGCCCGTGCTGGGCATTTGCGTGGGGATGCAGGTGCTTTGCCGGGACAGCGAAGAAGCCCCGGGAAAGCCCTGCCTGGGCATTTTTGACGCCCACGTACGGCGTTTTTCCCCTACCCCAGGCTGCAAGGTACCGCACATGGGCTGGAACGAACTGGGGAATCTGGAAGGTAAACTGCTCAAGGGCATTGACTCCCGTTCCTATGTTTATTTCGTCCACTCGTACTATGCCGGGCTTTGTCCCGACACGGTGGCGACCTGCCGGTATGGGGACGCCCTGTTCAGCGCCGCCCTTCGGTATGAGAACTTCTACGGCACGCAGTTCCACCCGGAAAAGAGCGGTGAGATCGGCGAAAGGATCCTTAAAAGCTTTCTGGATTTATGATTGAGATCATTCCCGCCATCGACATCATCGGCGGCAAATGCACGCGGCTCTCGCAGGGCGACTATGCAACGCAGAAAAACTATGGCGGCGATCCGGCTGAATGGGCCCGCGCCTTTGCGGACTGCGGCGTCACGCGACTACATCTCGTGGACTTGGAGGGCGCCAAGTCCGCGGCTCCGAAGAATCTCCGTACTCTGGAAGCAATCGCGTCCCTGGGCCTTCTGACGATAGAATGGGGCGGCGGCATCAAAGACGAGGATGCCTTGAAGGCCGTTTGGAACGCGGGCGCCGGCCAGGCCATCATCGGCAGCATCGCGGCTAAGGAACCGGAACGGATGCTGGACTGGCTCCGTACTTATGGGAACCGGATCATCCTCGGGGCCGATGTACGGGACGGCAGAGTGGCCGTAAGCGGCTGGCTGGAGGACGGCGGAATGGGCCTGGAAGAGATTCTGGACCGGTTCCTGCCCGCCGGACTGGAGCGCGCCATCGTCACGGACATCGCCCGCGACGGAATGCTGCATGGGCCGTCCTTCGACCTGTACCAGGGTCTGAAAGAACGCTACCCTGCCCTGACCACCATCGTCAGCGGCGGCGTCTCTTCCTTGGAAGACATCCGGAAGGCCGATGCCCTGGGCCTGCCCGGCATCATCGTGGGCAAGGCCATCTACGAAAACCGTATCACGCTCAAAGACTTAGCGAAATGCTTGCAAAACGGATAATCCCCTGCCTGGACGTCAAAGACGGCCGCGTGGTGAAAGGAATCAACTTCCTGGGCCTGCAGGACGTGGGCGACGCTGTGGAACTCGGCCGCCGATATGCCCTGGAAGGAGCCGACGAACTCGTGTACCTGGACATCAGTGCCACGCTGGAGGGTCGCAGGACTTTCGCCGAACTGGTATCCAAGGTTGCCGGTGCCGTCAACATCCCATTCACCGTGGGCGGCGGCATCCGGAGCCTGGAAGACGCGTCACGGCTCCTGGACGCGGGGGCGGACAAGATTACGCTGAACAGCGCCGCCATCGCCCGGCCGGACCTCATCAGCGAGATCGCCGCCAAATACGGACGACAGTTCGTCGTCGTGGCCATCGACGCGAAATCCTGCCCAGACGGCCTTTGGAGGGCCACGACGCACGGTGGCAGCCGCCCTTCGGACAAGGAACTTTTCTCCTGGGCCCGGGAGGCAGAAGAGCGCGGTGCCGGCGAAATCCTGTTCACCTCCATGGACCATGACGGCACCCGCAACGGGTATCCCTGCCCGGTATATGCCACCCTCTCCGACAGCCTGGGCATCCCTGTTATCGCCTCCGGCGGAGCAGGCAGCGTGGACGACATCGCCGCCGTTCTCACCGAAGGGAAGGCCGATGCCGCACTCGCCGCCAGCATCTTCCATTATGGACAGTACACGGTGGCCGAGGTCAAGCGGCAATTGGCCGCACAGGGCATTCCAGTACGGATTTAAACGATTGACATTTATGACATTCGACGATTTTAACCTAAGCAAGACGGCAGACAGGCTTCTCCCCGTCGTCATCCAGGACGCTATTACGCTGAAAGTCCTGATGCTCGGCTATATGGACCGGGCCGCCTTCGACAAGACCGTCGCGGAAGGCCGCGTCACGTTCTTCTCGCGCACCCGACAAGCGCTGTGGACGAAAGGAGAAACCAGCGGGAACTTCCTGACTGTCAAGAAAATGTATGCAGACTGCGATTCGGATACGCTTTTGATCCAAGCCGATCCGGCCGGCCCCACCTGCCACCGCGGAACGACGGCCTGCTTCGACACGCCCGAGGAAGAAGGTTTCATCCGCTCGCTCTCCAAACTCATCCAGGAACGGCATGCCGGCATGCCGGACGGGTCCTACACCACCCGCCTGTTCATCAAGGGGCCCAAGGCCATCGCCAAGAAAGTGGGCGAAGAGGCCGCGGAAATGGTCATCGAGGCTGTCGATGGCAACCGCAACCGATTCATCTACGAGGCTTCCGACCTGGCCTACCACCTGCTGGTACTGATGGAAGCCATGGGCTGCACCGTGGAAGATATCGAGCGCGAGTTGGCGCTGCGGCACCGGTAGCCCTTGCAGGATTTCGGGGAATTCCATATCTTTGATATTCAAATCCAGAAAGATATGATCCTGTTCAGATGCGATTACGCGGAAGGAGCCCATCCGGAGATACTCAAGCGGCTCACGGAGACCAATTTCGAGCAATTGGACGGTTACGGCAGCGATCCGTACACCGAGAGTGCCAGACGGAAAATCCTGGAAGCCTGCGCCTGCCCGGAGGGAGAGGTTCACTTCCTCGTGGGCGGTACCCAGACCAATTCCACCGTCATCGCCGCCCTGTTGGCCGATTACGAAGGCGCCGTGGCCGTCGAGACGGGACATATCGGAGTCCATGAGGCCGGCGCCGTGGAATATACCGGCCATAAAGTACTGACCCTTCCCCAGCATCTGGGGAAAATGGACCCGTCCGAACTCGAGGCTTTCCTGGCCGCCTCCGATGCGGATCCGAACAAGGACCACATGGTATGGCCGGGGCTCGTGTACATCTCCCTCTCCACGGAGTACGGGACCATCTATTCACGGTCAGAACTAGCTGGTCTGCAAGCAATTGCGCATAAATATGGGCTCCCGCTCTTCGTCGACGGTGCCCGGCTCGGCTATGCCCTGGCGAGTCCTGCGTGCGATTACGGGCTTGCGGACCTGGCCAGGCTTTGCGACGTCTTCTACATTGGCGGCACCAAAGTCGGTGCCTTGTGCGGCGAGGCGGTCGTTTTCCCGCACGGCGGGCCCCGACACTTCTTCACGACCATCAAGCAGCACGGCGCGCTCCTGGCCAAAGGCCGGCTCCTTGGCGTCCAGTTCGACACCCTTTTCACGGACAACCTCTATGGCCGCATCGCAGCGAACGCCATCGACCGTGCGCAGGAAATGATTGCCGTCCTCAAGGAGAAAGGCATTCCCTTCTTCCTGGAATCCCCGACCAACCAGCAGTTCGTAATCCTGGAGAACGGTTATATGGACCGTCTCTCAAAGGAAGTCGGATTCGACATCTGGCAGCCATACGACGCGACGCATACCGTCGTCCGCTTTGCCACGAGCTGGGCCACTACGCCGGAGCAGATCCAGCACCTGCGGAACCTGCTCTGAGAAAAGCCGTAAAAATATTTGCAAACTCGAAAATAATCCCTATCTTTGCATTCCCAAACGATGGTGCTGTAGCTCAGATGGTAGAGCAATGGACTGAAAATCCATGTGTCGGCAGTTCGATTCTTCCCAGCACCACCCAATAAGACCGCCAATGCGTTGTAAATCAATGTGTTGGCGATTTTTGTTTTCAGTTTTTCCCGACTTTTTCCCGAAATAA